>Ga0182743_1003080_pt1 | contig 13778 bp, 14 predicted proteins | sample eDN3rd30CKraftOP_FD_128522 | JGI IMG/M metagenome (GOLD analysis project Ga0182743, IMG submission 128522) | Enriched Organic Plus compost microbial communities from Emeryville, California, USA - eDNA 3rd pass 30_C Kraft OP (version 2) (version 2) ... | reverse complement strand
GTGCGAAGCTTCTTCACTTCGACTCCATTTCGCTTGTGTTGTGAGTTGCAGACTCGTTGCCAAGACGTTTTGGCAAAACGTCTTGGCAAGAGTAAAGCCCACATGCGACGCGCGTCAAATGAGGATCCTTCTCTGTACGAGCGGGCTCATGCCGAGCCGCTGCGCCGCGGGCCGCGACGGCCGCTCGTCATGCGAGCTGCGCGAAGAGGATGAACGACCGAATGCGCCACGTGCGCGCCCTCGGTCGCGTTGATCCGCACGGCATCACTCCCTCGAGACCACGCACGCGTCGTGAACATCCCGCCGCCATCGATGAAACCCTCAAGGGCAGAATGATCAGCCAGCATCCGGAGGCGCATCACCGCATCCTCCGCGTGATCGAGGTCGAGTCGGCGCACGCCTCGCTCCTCAGGGCCTTCGACGATGACGGACGCCACCCCCTCCGCCGAACGGACCACGCTGACCCGAGCGGCCGCCCCACCCCGGTCGTCCAGACGCACCGCGACACCGACCTCGGCTCCGGCCTCGATCTTCACGTCGAGCTCCATGTCCCACATCGGGCCGACATCGATGGTCACGCTCCCCGACTCGAACGCGAGGGTCTGCGGCTCACCACGCAGGGCCGCAAGCTCCGTGACCGGAGATGGCACGAGCCGGTCACCGGACAGGTCCAGCTCGAGGGGCACCCCGGCGTGTCCTGCCCAGCCTGCCCGGTGGTGATCGGCTTCGCTTCGCAGGTCCTGGCTGATCGACCAGACGAGCGTCCGCCCGTCAGGAAGCAGACTGGGCGTCGCCCCCGTGAAGTATCCGCCGAAGTCGAGGTCGCGGGGCGTCGGGTCGTCGGCGACGAATGCACCCCCGTCAGGGTCCCAGCGACCGACCCAGTACCACTGGTGCTGGAGCGAGTGCTCTGTCGGTGCCGGCCACCACGGGGTGACGAACAGCGCATGACGCCGGTCCCCGCCTCGTCCGACCGGGACGAGCGACGGCAGCTCCCACATCACGCCCGTCGCCGGCAACGACGTACTGTCACCCACGGCCAGCGGCCTGCGGTAGCGCCACGGGCCGTTCGGACCGGGCGCCTCGTACAGGAGCGCGGTTCCCCCCTCACCCTCGATCCCGCCCCCGACGAGCTGGAACCACCGATCATCTTCGCACCACACGTAGGGGTCACGGAACTCGTTCGGGAGCAGACGTCGCCCTTCTCGAGCCAGCGCATCCTTTGCGTCGTGGATGAAGGTCACCGGGTGGGCCGACGGCGTCCATTCCCGGAGTTCCGGGTCACGGGAGTCCACGGCTCGCGCGACCGCGGTTCGCTGATTTGGGTTGTCACGGTTATCGCCGGCCGTGAAGAAGATCACGGGCTCGCCGTCAGCATCAACTGTTGAGCTGCCCGACCATATGCCTTCCGGCGCGATAGCGACATCACTGGGTGCGAGCGCCGAGCCGAGGTCGACCCAGTCCACCAGATTGTCGCTGGCGGCGTGGCCCCAAGAAATGTCACCCCAGAACGGTCCCCGCTCGTTGCGCTGATAGAACATGTGGTGACGTCCGCCATGGTGAAGCACGCCGTGGGGTTCGTTCATCCATCCCGTCGGCGGCATGAAATGCCAGCGGGGTCGGTCCGGATCGTCAGGCACGGAGACCGCCGCCCACACGTCGCACGGATGGACGTGTGGCGCCTCCGATGCACCCTCCTCCGGTAGCGCCATGATGCCGACGAAGCCTTCCTCGCCGGGCCCGACACCAATAGACACCACCCAGGTGTCGGCGCGAGGAACGTCGAGGACCACGGAGGCGACTGCTGTGTCTATGTGCAGGGATTCATCGCCAGGCGTCACCGCCACACGGCTCCAGTCGAGCTGGGGAACGCGCTCGTCGGACAGGCGCACGATCGGCCCCCGAGCGCCGGCTTTTGTGACGCGCGCACACGGACGGTAGGTCCGATCGACGCCGACCACCCACGAACCCCGCGACGATCGACCCGAAACGATCGCGGTGAGCGTCTCCGGGTCCGTGTGCATGACTGCGGGCGCGTAGAAGACGTTCAACACGGACTGCTTCGACAGCGAGAGCGATACTGCCGGCACGGGGTCGCGCGCGTCGCGACGAACGTACATGTCCCGGTCAGCGCTCACCCGCACGCCCCGATTGCGCCAGCTCGCGCGCGAGAACGAGGCTGCCGTCGTCCTTCGTGTGCACGGGGATCGGGTCGGAAAGTCCGCCGACGAAGGGCCCGCCGTCGACGAACTGCAGGAAAGCAAGGAAGACGAGTCGCCCGTCGGGGTCCCGCTCGAAGCGCCCGGCATAGAGCTCACCGACGCCGCCGGCGAAGAACCGGTCGCCAGGAGATCTCCACGGCCCGTCCTCCGAGTCGCCGATGGCGTAGTGCGTTCCGGTCTCGGCGGGACTGATCAGCTGGCGGGCCCTGCTGTGCTGTGCGCTGTACACCGAGTACGCCAGGTACCAGTGGCGCCCTTCACTGAACAGCTGCGGCACCTCCATGTGTCCGAACTCCTTCGGGGCGTGCATCGGTGGCAGCGCCTCCCAAAGCTCCAGATCGTGAGAGCGCGCAAGACCGACCACGCCGCGCTGATCGACGTTGCCGTCGGGAGTGCGAGCGGTGAAAAGCATGCGGTACTCGCCGTGCGCTTCCGACCAGTAGACCCACGGGTCTCGCCAGTCGACCGCGTCCCAGCCCTCGGCTCGACCCTCGTAGATACGCGTGTCTAGTTCGAAGAGCGGCTCTTCGCGCTTGGTCCATGTGATCAGGTCGGCGCTCGTCGCCACACCGATGCGCTGGTGGCTCCCGCGATCGATGGCGTCGACGCCGGTGTAGAACATGTACCAGCGGTCGTTGGCGCGGATCACGGACCCCGTCCACGTCGCGAGATCGTCCCACGCACCCGGTTCACCCGGTCCGAGGACATCGGACAAGACGGTCCATTCCGTAAGATCGGCGCTCACCGCGTGGCCGACGCGGGCGTTCACGTGGCGCAGGTCAGGGTCTCCGAGCGCCTTCGGGGCCTTCAGGAAGAACAGATGATACCGGTCGCCATCGCGGGCGATCCAAAAGTCCCAGGTCCAGAAGTCGTCGAGTAGCAGCATCAGTCATTCTCCTCAGTGGGCGGGGGCGCGCACACTGCGCACCCCCGCCGGTCGTTCTTGTGTCAGGCGTTGGACTGGTAGCGGTCGTAGGCCTGCTGGTACAGCTCCACCATCCGGTCGAGACCCATCGACTCGAGCTGCGCGACGTACGCATCCCATTCCGTCTCGACACCGCCGCGCGCGATCCACTCGGCACGCTTGGCGTCGACGAGCGCCTTGATCTCGGTCTCGATGGCAGAGATCTCCTGGATCTCCTCATCGGAGAACGGAACCGCCGGGTACCACTCGTCTTCGGCCCAGGGCAGGTAGTGATCGGCGAGATCGTTCACGCGCTGCAGAGCCCGCGGCTCGGGCAGGATGACGTTCTCGAAGTCCTCGCGCAGGGTGACCGACACGCCTCCGGGAGCGACCTTCTGCCGCAGCTCGCCGGCCGAGACCCCGTCCGGCAGCTCGGCCTGCTGAAGCACGCCGTCCGCGTTCTCCTCAAGAGTGGTCCCGATCGGACCCCAGGAGACCTGCGCGGACATCACCGGCTCGTACAGCTCGTCGACCCAGCGCATCGTGACGTCGGGGTACTTGTTCGCACGGGTGATCGCGAAGGCACCGCTTCGGAAGTCGCTCCCGTTGGAGTGGCCCACGAGTCGTCCGGCGACGCCGTCCAGGGCCGGGACGAGGACGTAGTCGTCCGCACGATCGGGTCCGACGACCTCTTCGGTCTCCCACCAGACGTAGGCACCGAGAACCTCCGTCTCCGTCTTCCCCTTCGCCAGGTAGGTCTTGTCGTCCTGCGTCAGGGCTTCCGAATCGATGAGGCCGCGCTCGTACCAGTCGTTGAGCTTCGAGATCGCCGTGGCGTATTCGGGCTGGGCGGCCGTGAAGATGACCTTGCCGTCACGGACGATGCGGTGGTCGGCATTGTCGGGCATTCCCCCGAGGGCAGCCATGACGTCGCCGACGTCTGCGCACCACCAGTTGTTGATGAAGCTGAACGGGATCTCGTCGGCCTTGCCATTGCCGTTGGGGTCCTGCGTCTTGAACGCCTCGAGCGCGGCTTCGAACTCTTCGATCGTCTGCGGCACCGCCAGTCCGAGCTTGTCGAGCCACGCCTTGTTGATCGACAGGAAGAACGGGACCGCTCCGATACCGAGCTCCTCCGCGGCAGGCAGGGTGTAGATGTGGCCGTCCGACGAGGTCACCGCGGCGCGGATCTCGGGGCGCTTCTCGAAGATTGCCTGCAGGTTTGGGGCGTGCTTCTCAATGAGGTCCTCGAGCGGGATCAGTGTTCCGTTGGAACCGTAAGTGGTGATGTCGGCCGCGCTGAATCCAGTGTTGTAGAAGGCGTCGGGCAGGTCACCGCTGGCGAGGATGAGGTTCTTCTTCTCCTGATAGACCGAATCGGGAAGGTTCTCCCACGTGATTGCGACATTCGTGTCGCGCTCCCACTGCTGGACGAGTTCCATAGACCCGAAATCGGGAGCCAGCGGCGCCTTCTGCCCCGAAAAGGTCAGCGTGACCTTCTCATCGACGATGGGCAGCCCCGTCTCGCGGAATCCGACCTCGTCGGACGTGGTGTCGGTGTCGGTCGAGGCGGTGCACCCTGCCAGCAACATCGCTGCAAGGGTGAGACCGCCCACGGTGGCGGTGATGCGATGACCCATGATCATCCTTTCTCTGTGATTGGTCCGGCCATGCCGGGGTGGAGGGTTCAGTTCTTGACGGCGCCGAGGAGGGCGCCCTTGGTGAAGTGCTTCTGCAAGAAGGGCACGAGCGCGATGATCGGGAGCGTCGACACGACGATGGTGGCGTACTTCACGAGCTCACCCACCCGCTGCGCCTGCGCGTACGACTCGAGGTCGCCCGTGAGGCTTCCGGCCGACAAATCGGACTGAATCAGGATGTTCCGAAGCACCAGCTGCAGCGGGTACTTGGAGGCATCGTTGAGGTAGATGAGCGCGTCGAAGAACGCGTTCCAATTGGCGACCAGGTGGATCATCGCCATGAGCACCACGAGCGACTTGGCGAGAGGGAGCGCGACGGCGAAGAAGAAGCGGAAGTCGCTGGCCCCGTCGATCTGGGCCGCCTCACGGAGCTCGTTGGGGAGGGTGACCTCGAAGAACGATCGCGCGATAAGGAGGTTCCACACCCCCACGGCACCTGGCAGCACCATGGCCCAGATGGTGTCGAGCATGCCGAGCTGCTGGACCACGAGATAGCGGGGGATCATCCCGCCATCGAAGAAGAGGGTGATGACCAGCAGGAAGGTGATCGTCTTGCGTCCGGGCAGATCTCTCCGCGACAGCGCGTATCCACCGGTGACGATCAACGCGACGCTGATGGCCGTAGCGAGCCCGGTGTAGAGGACCGAGTTCGCGAACCCGCGGATGATCGTCGGATCGCTGAAGATCCTCTGGTATCCCTCCAAGGTCACGCCCGAGGGCGCCAGCCACACTTCACCGTTGTAGACGGCGTTCGGGTCGCTGATCGAGGCGATCACGATGAAGTAGATCGGGTAGAGAACCGCGACGTCCCCGAGTGAGAGCACCATGACGGAGGCCCGATTGATGCCGCGGTCGCTGAGCCGGCCGGCCCATGGCCGCCGGGGCGCGTGTGTTGTGAGCGCAGACATCATTACCTCAAATAAGGGAGTTCTGCTTGAACCGTCGTGCCACCCAGTTGAAGGTGAGCAGCAAGGCCAGGTTGATGACGGAGTTGAACAGGCCGATCGCGGCGGAGTACGAGAACTGCGCCTGTTGAAGACCCGCCTGGTAGACGTAGGTCTGGATGATCTGCGACTCGCTCAGGTTCAGCGGCGTCTGCAGCAGGAGGGCCTTCTCGAAGCCGACGTTGAGGAGGTTGCCGACGGCCAGGATGAACAGGATCGAGATCACCGGCATGATCCCGGGGAGGTCGACGTGACGGATCCGCTGGAGGGCATTCGCGCCGTCCAGACGCGCGGCCTCATGGAGTGACGGATCGATCGCGGCCAGCGCCGCGAGGTAGATGACCATTGAGAATCCCGCCTGTTGCCACACCTCGGATCCCACATACAGCGGCCGGAACCATTCCGGCTCGGCCAGGAACGCGATGGGCTCAGCGCCCAGGAGGGTGATGGCGTGGTTGACCAGTCCCGACCGCGGCGAGAAGAACACCACGATCATTCCGACCACGATCACCGTCGAGATGAACGCGGGCGCGTAGAGCACGGTCTGAACGAACCCACGGAATCTCTTCGACGTCAGCTGATTTACGAGCAGGGCCAGGACGATGGGCAGCGGGAACGCCACGAGCAAGTTGGAGACCGCGAGCAGCAGGGTGTTCTCCAGGAGGGCGCCGAACTGGAACGACGAGAAGAAGCGCTGGAAGTGATCCCATCCCACCCACGGGCTACCGAGGAATCCCGACGACGGGTTGTAATTGCGGAAGGCGATCTGCACGCCATACATGGGCCAGAACTTGAAAACGGCGAAGTAGATGAGAGTCGGAAGAAGTAATACGTATAACTGCCACGCCCGAAAAACCCTGCGGATACGCGCACGTCCCGCCCCTCGGCGGCGACTCGACCGGCTGCCCGCATTGCCGGGCGCGGGGGGCGCCGTTGTTCGTTCGGTCGTGAGGGTCATCGTCCTCTCCCCTTCGGAGCGGCCACGGATCCGCGCGTGACCAGGTCACAGCGGACAAGGAGGGAGCGTCGCCCCTCGGAATCTGGAGTCCTGTCTGCGGCGCCTCTCAAGAGGAGGTCCACCGCTTCCCACCCCATCTCGCGAAAGGGCAGGTTCATCGTCGTAAGACCGGGACGCAGGAACCCGGCGATGATGTCTTGGTTGTCGAACCCAACTATCGACACGTCATCGGGAACCGAGAGGCCGAGCTCCGCGAGCGCTTGGTACGCACCCCACGCGGTGCGGTCGTTCGCGCAGAAGATCGCGGTGGGGGGGTCGTCGAGACCCATCAGCTCCATCGCGTGCGCGTAACCATCGGGCGTACTGCCCGTGCCGAACCGCACGAGTCGCGCGTCGTACGCGACCCGCGCGCGCTGCAGAGCCCGCTGATAGCCGTCATGACGTCCGACGGCGGCCGGCAACCCCGACTCGAGCGATTCGATGTTGATCATGGCGACCCGACGGTGCCCGTGATTGAGAAGGTGTGACGTCGCGTCGTCGCCGCCCTGAACCTCGTCGGGCGAGACAGACCACGTTTCGCCGGCCTCGTCCAATCCATTCAGTACTACGACGTCGTGGCTGAGGAGACTGTCGGGCACACGAAGTCGGCGGTTGAACATCGATGCGTAGACGAAGCGGCGAACCTGGTGACTGAGCATCTGCTCGACCGCCGCTCTCTCGACGGCCCCGGAACCACCGGTGTTGGCGACGAGGAGCAGCTGATTGTCATCCCAGGCACGTTCCTGTGCGCCCTCGACGACCCGGCCCGCGAACGGAGCGCTCGCGACCTCGTCACCGATGAGCCCTACCATCTCCGCGACACCGTCTCGCAGGGCCTTCGCGGTCGCGTTGTGCCGATAGCCGATCTCGGCGACCGCCGCACGCACACGTGACGCCGTGCTCTCAGAGACCCGGCGGTTTCCGCTCAGTACGAGCGAGACCGTCGCCTGTGAGACGCCCGCGGCTCGCGCGACGTCCCACATCGTGGGCTGGAGAATGCGGTCCACTCAATCATCCTTGATCGGTTATACGTATGAACGAGACGACTCTATGCGACGAAGGGCGCGTTTGTCTAGGATCGTTTCCAAGCTTGAACGCGCGCTCTGATGGCATACCCGAGCAATTCGACTCCTGCGACGCACCCGGCTTTAAGAAGTCGGCCTTCGCGTCCGCTCAAGTCGGTGCGATCCCCACTGCCGCCACTACGGGACCGGCGCGTGGGGCACTCGAGGTGCTGGGCTCGCTGGGTGACGTTCACGATGTCGGGGTGGCGGAGCATCGCCTGGCGACGCGGCCTGCGGCGATCGCGTCAGCGGCAGCACCGTGCGCTTCCTCGTCGGTGAGAGTGACCCCGTACAGCGGGGCGATGGCGGTGAGGGTCCGCTTCCCGCGCCGCCACCGGTCCGGCTGCTTGTCGAGGATGAACGTGTCGAGGATGTCGAGGGTGTTCACGAACGCGACGGGGTCGGGATGTCCGAGGCGTGCCATCTCGAACGCGAGCATCGTAAAGTCGTACGAGGCGTTGTGGGCGACCAGCGGGACACCCTGGTCGGCGAGGACGGCGAGCGCGTCGATGATCTCGGGGAGCACGTCCGTGAACGGGCGGCCTTCGGCCAGCGCCTGCTCGGTGGTGATGCCATGCACGGTGGCGGCGGCGTCGGGGATGATGTACCCGTCGGGGGCGATCAGCCACTCCCGCCCGTAGATGACTGCGCCGTTCCCGTCGAGTGCGCCGACGTACGCGGTGACGATCCGGTCGGTCTCCGGCGTGACACCGGTGGTCTCGAGGTCGAAGACGCCGACGGCAGGAACAAGGCTGGTCATGGGTTCCGTTCGCTGGGCATAACCCCGTGCGCGGCGGCGCACGGGATGAGCGCCCTATGCGCTCAGTGCTGACCGAGCGCTGCCCGCAGTGCGGTGATCGCCTGAGCGGTATCGGTGTACTCGCCGGTGAGCAGGTCGAGGGCGTCCTCGACGTACGCGCGCTCCACGGGCCCGTGCCCTGGGCGGTAGAAGGCGACGTCGTCGCGGATGGCGACACCGAGCACCCACCGGCGGCCGCCGGCGAGTTTGTGGCCCCGCACCGGCAGCCACGCGCCGTGGTCAGGTTCCCCGGCCCCTGAGAGCGTGACCGCGGCGAGCTGTCCTCGGCGGACGCGCTCGGGCCGGACCCGGCGGAACCGGCGCAGCAGATCCCCGGTCACAAGGCACCGGCCCACTCGAGGATCGTCTCCTCGGAGACGGGCTCGAAGTTGTTCACGTCCACGCCCACGTTGAACATCCGCCCTTCGGTGCGGCGGAGGGTGTGGATGTGCCCGTGCAGGAGCCGGAGCCCTTCGTCTTTCGGGCGGAACTCCACATGCCGGTCACGCTCGGTGTGGTCGCCGACGTACGGGTAGTGGCTGAGCGCGAAACGGTGCCCGCGGATGTCGATGGTGACGCCGGCCTCCGGCAGGACCGTGTATCCGGCGTTCTCGTACCTCGAACGGAACTTCTCGATGTACGCGGGCTTGTTCCGGCCGGCGACAGACACCCGGTCGTGGTTGCCGGGGACAAGGAACTTCCGCACGTTCAGTGCGGCAGCGCACGCGAGCGACTTGTCGAACGTGCCGAGGGCCAGGTCGCCGAGGTCGATGACGATGTCGCCTGGGGACACGAGCGCGTTGTGGCGGCGGATGAGGTCGCTGTTCATCGCGTCCACGTGCGGGTACGGACGGTTCGCGTACCGGATGATGTTGGCGTGGTCGAAGTGGTCGTCGCTTCGCAGCCAGATCCGCACGCCGTCAGGCAGCTCGAGGTGTTCCATGCTGGCTCCTATGCGCCGCCGGTCACCACTCGGCGGGGCCGGTCGCAGGCATCGCGGGCACCTTGGTGCGGGTGCCGGGCCACCCGGCAGCCCAAGCCGCGTCACGGTCCGCCTCCGCGGCCTTGACGACCTTGGTGGCGGCCTTCACCTCGGCGGCAGATTCCTTGCGGATGGCGGCGAGCTTGCGGCGGAGGGAGCCCCGCTCCTTGGTGGCGTTCGCGTGCCGCTTGACGGCCTTCTTGTGCTCGGACACGAGGTCGCTGGTGGGCACGTAGCTGCGCTTGACCTTCCGGGTGTGACGGCCGGTGCCCTCCGTCGTCTCATAGAACACCGGGTCACGGTCTGCGAGCAGGTACGTGCGCAGCGGCCCGTCCGGGAGCGCGGATGCCTCCTCGAACACCGCGGTCATCCGCTCCGCCTCCGGCGTCGTCTTTGCCAGCTCCTCCGCGACGCGGTTCACTTCGTCGACGGTGACCGCACGTTCGTCCTTCCCCCACCGGTCCTTCTCCACGGCCGGGGACGTGGGCTTCACCCCGCGGGCGTACAGGTGGACGGTGCTGAACTCCTTCTCCTCCTCAGGGGTGAGTCGGGTGGTGGTTTCCAGCGCCTGCCGCAGTCGCTCCACCTGGTCCACCCGGGTCTGCGCGCCTTCCAGCTGACGGCGGGCGCGCACCAGGGCGCTGCCCGCGCTCTGGAGCGTGTACTGCGGGTTCGTGTCCTCGGCCAGCAGCCACCACACGGGCGTCGCACCGGTCGCGTACGCGGTGCGCTCTTCGAGCAGCCGACGGTACGTGTGGACCTTCGTGTCGTTCTCCCTGGCCAGCAGCAGCTCCCGGCCCTGCTCGGCGGTGAACGTGACGGACCCGCAGTCGTCCGGGTACCCGTCCTGTTCGATGTCGTCGACGGTGAACTCGAACGTGACGGTGATCCCACCGTCCGAGCGCGGGATGAACTGGTTGATGACCAGGGTGTCCCAGGCGGCCGCTTCCGGGTGCAGGCGCCGGAACACGGCCTTCTCGTCCTCCGGCTCAGGCTGGTCGAGCACGCCGAACCGCGCAGCCCACGCCTCCTCGATGCCGGGAAGGTCGGCGGTGGTCAGGTTGAAAGCGTCGAGCGCGTCTCCGAGGTGCTTGGGGTTGTCCATACCCCTTCCATGCGCGGTGGGCACCACTTCGCCGGCCCTGGTGATACGAAACGTACCTCGATACTCTTATCTAGGTACGTTTCGTATCAAGGGAGGTGTTGGAGATGAAGGCAGTCAGACCGAGCGCGCCGGATGGCACAACACGCAATGGGCTGTATCGGGGCGCGCAAGCGGGCCGGTGGGAGCGCATCGCGCGTGGTATCTACCTTCCCGCGGACGCTCCGCCTGCGGACTGGGACCAGATTGAAGCTGCGACGCGGCGCCGTGACGCGACGATCTGCCTCACCTCCGCGCTCTCGTACTACGACCTCACGGACACCATCCCCGAGGCGCTGGACGTTGCCATCCCCAGTGACGCGCGTCGGCCGGCCAGCACTGGCGCGATCAGGTGGCACCGGTTCGACCGGGCCACGTTCGAGCTCGGCCGCATGGAGATCCTCATCCCCGGGACAGAGCAGAGAATTGGCCTTTACAGCGCTGAGCGCACGATCGCGGACGCGTTCCGTCTTCGCGGGACGGTCGGCTACGAGACGGCCCGTGACGCACTGAAGGAGTGGCTGCGCCGTGGTGGGAAACCCGCGAAGCTCGCGGAGATCGCAACGCAACTCCCCCGGACAAAGGCTCCCGTCATGAGCGCGTTGGACATGGTCGCGTGACCGCCGAGGACGTCTACAAGCGCCTGCAACGTGCCGCACGATCCGATGCGGATAGGAACCACGTCCCGCTGAACGTGCACGCGTACCTGCTCCGGCATGCGTTGGAGTCGTTCCTGGACCGTTTGAGCCGCACCCCTCACGCGAACGATTTCGTGTTGAAGGGCGGGCTGCTTCTGGGCGCCTACGGGGTGCGCCGGCCGACGAAGGACGCAGACTCGAATGCAGTCGCCGCCGACGTGACCCCTGAGCATCTCACCACGGTGGTCGGCGACATCGCTGCTGTCACGGTCGACGACGGGGTGACCTTCGACCTCAGCACCCTCCAGGTGCAGGTGATCCGAGACGGGGCCGAGTACCCCGGAATGCGACTGACCGTCCATGCGCAGATAGCGACATGGGAGGGCAAAGTCACCTGGGACGTGTCAACGGGCGACCCCATCGTGCCAGCACCTCAACGGGTCACCCTGGACCGGATACTCGGTGACCCGATCAGTCTGATCGGGTACGCACCGGAATCCACCGTGGCCGAGAAGGGCGTCACGATCCTCGAACGCGGGATCACCAGCACGCGCTGGCGCGACTACGTGGACATCGTCACCCTCGATGGGGCTGGGCTGGACTCTGGCCGACTCCTCGACGCGACGCGCGCCGTCGCAGCCTTCCGAGAGGTGACCCTGACGCCTATCGGGCCGGTCGTGGAGGGGTACGGTGCGGTCGGCCAGGCAAAGTGGGCGGCGTGGCGCAAGAAGGAGGGACTCGAAAGCGTCTGCGACGAGAACCTCGATGACCAGATGCTGCGCGTCGCCGCGATCCTCGACCCCATCTTCGCCCAGGGGAACAGGTAGGCGCGTGGCACGTCAGGCGGCGCGCACCCATTCCGTCTGCCCGTACGGGCTGAGGTGGGTGATGTCCGGCGCCCGGAGGTTGTCGCTGAACACCGCGTACTCTCGCGCACGCCGTGCACGGTTGGCGGTGTTGCGGATGTAGTAGGCGACCACGCGGCGGTCCGGGTACAGATCGTCCGTCACGGCCGGTTCGTCGTCGTAGGTGAGCAGCCACCGGGCGGGGGTCGCGTTCAGGGCGCCTGCGAGCCGCTGGTGGGTGGCGTAGTCCATGCCCTGCGCATACAGGCGGTTCCCTTCACGCAGATATGGTGGGTCGACGAAGGCGACGATTTCGTCTTCGATGCCGGCGTCACCGTTCAGGTCTTCGAGGCAGCTGATGCCATCCCCGTGGTGCACGCGCAGCCGCGGCGCGAACGATGCGACGTGACGGATCCGGTCCGCGAGCTCGCCGTGGACTACGTGCACCAACCCGTCATCCGCGGCGCTGTCGCCGTGTGAGCGTCGGGTGGTGCCGCTATCCTCCAGCGATGCGACACGCCCGCCCCACCCTCACTGCCACCCTGGCCGCCGCTGTGCTCCTGCTCACCGGGTGCGCCGGCGTGGGGCAGCCCAGCCAGGAGCAGTCTTGCGCGGACGTGATGGCGGTGCAGGACAAGATGGTGACGATGGCCAGCCGGATGACCACGGTCGTCGACATCGAATCTTTCCAGCAGGACATGCGAAGCATGCTGCCGCTGGTGGATGAGCTGAGGGAGGTGCCGATCGACCCGGCGAACACGACGCTGGTCGAAGCGCGCGACAAGTGGGCGGAAGCGGCTGGGCGCCTGTTCGACCGGGGCGGCAAGTCCACGGACATGGGGGCGTTGAAGCTGATGCTCACGAAGACGACGTCCGCGGCGATGGACGTGGAACGGCTCTGCGGCAAGTAGCCCGCAGTGGGGCCCGCGCTGGACGAACAGGATGTCACGGTCGTGCTCATCCAACGGAGCGCCACAATGGGCGCAGGCCGCGGGCGTCATGCCCAGGAGCCGGCGACCGGTTCGCTCGATGACATGACGTCCAACCTATCAGCGTCTCGAACGGGTACTCGCGACGGCAGGTGCTCAGCGCGTGGTGAATCCCGCGTCTACGCGGATCTCCGAGCCGGTCATGTAGCGGGCGCGCGGCGAAGCGACCCAGAGGACGGCCTCGGTCACGTCCTCCGGCTCGAGCATGTCGACCGGCAGCAGGTTGCTCATGTCCGACCCGCTGGCCTCCTGGAACCGCACGCACTCCGCCATGGCAGGATTCGTCGACATCGCCGTCCTCGTCGCGGTCGGCGACACCAGATTCGATCGGATCGCGTGCGGTGCGAGCTCGATCGCGAGCGACCTCATGGGTCCCACGACGCCGTGCTTCGCTGCGACATAGTGGGCCGTCGCCCCGATACCCTTGTGTGCGGAGACCGACCCGATGAACACGAGGTTCGCACCCTCCCGCCCGATCATGTGCGGAACGCAGGCCGATGCGAGCGCCCAGGAGCCGAACAGGATGGTGTCCACGCACTCCCGCCACATGTCG
>Ga0182743_1003064_pt1 | contig 13829 bp, 11 predicted proteins | sample eDN3rd30CKraftOP_FD_128522 | JGI IMG/M metagenome (GOLD analysis project Ga0182743, IMG submission 128522) | Enriched Organic Plus compost microbial communities from Emeryville, California, USA - eDNA 3rd pass 30_C Kraft OP (version 2) (version 2) ... | reverse complement strand
GTCCATGGTGACTTCGAGCGGGTTGGCGTGGCCCCACAGGTTCACGCCGACGGAATCGCCCACCGAGATGACGTCGATGCCGGCGCGATCGGCGATTCGGGCGATTTGATAGTCCCAGGCGACGACGCCGGCGATCTTGCGGCCTTTGCGCTTCATGGCTTGGAGCGCGGGAATTGTGACAAGCGGTTCCATGGATGCGGTCTTTACGTCGTCCGCGGACCCTTCCGCAAGGCCCGAGGGTTTGCGTGGCCTCCGCCAGTCGCCTCCGGGCGTATTGTTGCAATCCTTAGCAGGCCCCGGCGGCGTGCGAGGCAGCCACGCTCCTCAAGCGGCTTGGCCTGGGGTCGGCCTGGGAGTAGGTTGGCATCACGATTTCAGGGAAATGGAACCAAGAGGGCAACGATGGTTGAGTCGCGACCCCATGTCGTGATCGTCGGGGGCGGTATCGGCGGACTGTTCACGGCCAATGCGCTGATCGCGAATGGTCTGCGGGTGTCGGTCTATGAGCAGGCCCCCGAACTCGGAGAGGTCGGAGCCGGCGTTTATCTTACGCCGAACAGCGTCCGTCATCTGGAGCGGGTCGGTCTTGGCCCGGCGGTTGAGAAATGGGGCGCCCGCGTCGGCCACAACTCCCGCTATTACAATCAGGATGGCGCGCCAATCGCGCCGGTTCAGGTGACCGACTCGGCGGGTTGGAACGCCACCTTCGGCATGCACCGCGCTGACTTCGTCGACTTCCTTGCGGCTGCGTTGCCGGCTGGCGTGGTTCACACTGGCCATCGCTGTGTGGGTTTCGAGCAGGTCGGCGAGGTGGCCAAGGTCAAGTTTGCCAATGGCGCCGTTGTCGAGGCCGATGCGGTGATCGCCGCCGACGGCATCCATTCCGAGTTGCGGCCTTATGTCTATCCGCCGTCGACGCCGGTCTTCTCCAGCTCGGTGGCCTATCGCGGTCTCGTGTCGCACGATCGCGTGCCCGATTGGCCGACCGATGCGTGGCAGATGTGGCTCGGCAAGGGCAAGCACTTCCTGGTCTTCCCGGTGCGCGCCGGCAAGATCATCAATTACGTCGGTTTCGTTCCGGCGGATGCGGAAATGAAGGAATCCTGGTCGGCTCCGGGCGATCCGAACATGTTGCGCCAGGAGTTCGCCGGTTGGGACCCGCGCGTGGAAAAGCTGCTCAAGCAGGTCGATGTCACCTTCCGCTGGGCGCTCTATGATCGCGAACCGCTGCCGACCTGGACCAAGGGGCGGCTGACGCTGTTGGGCGATGCCGCGCATCCGATGCTGCCGCATCTGGGTCAGGGCGCGAACCAGTCGATCGAGGACGGCATCGCGCTGGCGACGATCCTGTCGCATGTCGATGCCGCGCAGCTTCCGCAGGCGCTCGTCGCCTACGAGCAATTGCGGCGCGAGCGGGTGGCGCAGGTGCAGATCGGCGCGCGTCAGAACGGCATGCGTTACGATACGGCCGACCGCGATGTGAAAGAGCGCGACGCCGAGATCACGGCCCATGCCGATTTCCGCAAGACGCTCTACGACCACGACGTGGTGCCGGCCGCCAAGGCGGTCGCCTCCGGCCTGTCATCGGCGGCGTAAGTCTCCGCGCGGTTGGAAGTCTCAGTCCGAAAAAAAACACGCGCCCCGAAGGGCGCGTGTTTTTTTTTGGCGATCGGCAGGGGCTCAGGCGTCGTTGCCGAAACGCTCGACGAGCAGGTCGAGCCTGCGCAGCGCATCGCGATCCGAGACCAGGAACAGTTTTGCGGTTTCGTCCGCGTGGTGCGTGATCCAATTGCCGCGCGGCATGCTGAAGACATCCTTGGCTTTCCAGGAGATGGTCTCGTCGCCGATTTTCGAGGTGCCGCTTCCTTCGCAGACGTAACAAACGGCGCTGCTGGTGGTGCGATAGCGCACGCTGTCCGAGCCCTTGTCGAGTTGCGACAGATAGCAATCCATGAGCGGCATGGCGGGGCCGCCGGTCACCGGATTGACGTAGCGCACCCGGCGGGTGCCGTCGCGCCACAGCGGCGCGGCCTTGACCGCCGCCGAGGCGGCCGCCCAGGGATAGCGGAACACGGGAGAGAAGGCGGGCGCTCCCTCGGTCAGTTCCGGAACCAAGTTGGGAAACGCGAACGCCGCGTCATCCGGAAGGGCCGGCAAATCGTACTCGGGACCGGGCTCGAACACGTCGGTGCCGAGATAGCGGTGCAATGGCGCGTCGAGCGCATCGAGCCAGATGATCGGTGCATCGCCCTTGTGGACATGCTCATGCCAGGTCCAGCCCGGCGTGATGACGAGGTCGCCCTCTTCCATCGGGCAGTCCTTGCCGTCCACGACGGTCGAGGCGCCGCGGCCCTCGATCACGAAGCGCAGCGCGTTCATCGTGTGGCGATGGGGACGGGCCGACTCGCCCGGCAGCAGAATCTGAAATCCGGCGGTGAGGTTCGTGCAGGTGCTGCCTGGGCCGCCGGTGGCGTTCGGATCGGTCAGTGTCAGAACGCGGCGCTCGACGGCGGCCGGTGTCGTCACCTTCATGGCGTCGTCGATCAGCGGACGAACCTTCGACCACTGCCAATGAAGTGGGGGCGGTCCGCTGGTCCGCACCTTGTGGGCGAGAGCGTTCTCCCACAGCGGCTTCATATGCAAGTCGTGCCAATCCTTACTGATCTCATCGTAAGGCCGCGTGCCTTCTACGGTTTGGAACGGGGCATCGGTTGCGCTCATCGTGAACCTCCACTCTGAATCGGGCAGGCCGGTTTCGGACCTGTCTCAAGTCCCGATCGAATTGTTTCCTCGCGGCGGCCGCGTCGGAAAGAACCGCTCGATTGTATCCTTTCGCGGCAATTCCAGGCGGAAAACCATTCCGCATTGTTCCGGAATTGCTCCAGGGTTCTCGCTCCAGTTCTGGGATGCCAAAACCCGGAATGGGGTCGCGAAAATGGGCTCCAATCGTTTCACGCTGACCGGCGATGCCGCGCTTCGATGGTCCCGTCGGCGGCCCGGTCATGACCGGTGACGCGCGCGATCACTGCGTCGGTATCAGCCGGCAGGTCGTCGCCGCGCCAGGCGACATGACCGTCCGGTCGCACGAGCACCAGCGGCTTTTCGTAAATGGCGACGATCTCCGCCTCGGCAATGGCGATCTCGCGCATCGGGACGCCATTGCGAGACGCCGCCTCCAGCAATGGCGTGGCGTCAGGCGCATCGCCGCCCATGCGAAGCAGAACGAAGCTGTCGCCGAACAGGTCGAGCGTGGACCGGCCGTCGGCCATCCAGGCGTGGGGAGCGCGCGTGCCCGGCCGGGTCGACGGCACGAAGGCCGGCGGATCAGCGGGCAGCGGCGGCGTGCCGTCGTCAACGCAGATCGGCGAATCATTGTAGCCATAGTGCAGCTTAACGTGCTCGGGGATCGACAGGGCGGCCGTGTTCTCGGCATGCCAGTCGGCGCCGGATCCTTCCTGATAGGACGGTAGCGCCGTCAACGCATTGTAGGTGCGGGTCGCGAGGCTGACGTTGCGGTGGGCGATCGGACGGCGTTCGGCCTCGTATGATTCCAGAAGCTGCGGTCCGCCCCAGCCCTCGATCACGGCCGCGAGCTTCCAGCCGAGATTCATGATCTCTTCCAGGCCGGTGTGCATGCCGATACCGCCTGTGGGGGAGTTCTCGTGCGCGGCATCGCCGGCGATGAACACTCGGCCGCCGCCATAGCTGCGGGCCACATAATCGTGCCGCTCCCAGGGCAGCGCGGAGATCATCTCGTAGGGGAAATCGCAGCCGACGCACTTGCGCATCAGGACATCCGGATCGGTCGTGCTCAGCGGTTCGTCGAACACGGTCAGCCGCCACAGCTCCTTGCCATCGATCGGAATCAGCTCGGACCAGCAGCCGGTCTCGTCGATCAGGCGATAGAAGCGCGCCCATCCCTTGTCGTGGAAGTCGGGCAATTGCGGCGAGCGGAAGAACAGGTTGATGCTGGTGGAGATCGTTCCGAGTCCCTCGAGCTCGATGCCCAGCGTCCGGCGGACGATGCCGGCGGGGCCGTCGCAGCCGATCAGGTATTTCGCCTGAATCTCGCGCTTCTCGCCGGTGGCGAGATCGGTGACCGTGGCGGTGACGCCATTGGCGTCCTCCACGAAGCCGTTCATCTCCGTATTGTAGCAAAGCTGCACGCTCGGCAGGGTCTTGGCGTGCTCGATCAGGATCGGGTCGAAATAGATCTGCGGACAGGGACAGGCCGCCTCGGGGGTGAAGTCGCGCGGATCGCGCTTCTCATAAGACGGGACTTTGGCGCGCATAAGCTCGGTGCCGCGCATGCTCGCGAGATAGACGAAGTCGCGCGGAAAGCTTTCCGGCCAGACCGCCTTGCGCACCTTGTCCGCGATGCCCCAGCGGCGGCAGAATTCCATGTTGCGCGCGCTGACGACGCTTTGCTTCGGAACGTTGATGGCGCCGTCGCGCTTCTCGATGACGACACAATCGATGCCGCGCTGGCCCAGTTCGCACGCCAGGCCGAGACCGACCGGCCCGGCTCCCAAAACGATTACAGAGGTCATTTGTACCCGGACGTCCCTTGGCTTGGCGGACCCGGCGATGGGCCCGGCAGTAGTCTTATCAAATTTTGAGGCCAGTATATCAAATCTTGATGCTACTTGACCTTGATATCGGCGCTCTGGATGATTTCGCCGAATGTGGCCGCGGCGTCCTTGAGAAACTTGCCGAAATCGGCGCCGCAGATCGGCTTGGGCGTCAACTGGAGCGTCGCGAGCTTCGCCGTGGCCTCCTGATCCGCCATCGCGGCGCGATACCAGCCGATCAATTCGTCGGCAACGCCGGGGCCGAGCTTGGCCGGCGCGACAATGCCGAACCAGCTTTGGATATTCAGTCCCTCAATGCCCGATTCCTCGAGCGTCGGGACGTCGGGCATCGCCTCCATGCGCTCCGGCGAGGAGACCGCGAGCGCGCGGATCTGTCCCGATTGCAACGGCGCGGCGAGCGATCCGTAGTCGGATAGAACCGCGGTGAGATGATCGCCGAGCATGGCCGCCACGGCCTTCGAGGTTCCACGGAACGCCACGTAGATCATGTCGATCGCGGCCTTTTGCTTGATGCCCTCGAACAGGATGTGATGCGAGGAGCCGGGGCCGGGCGTGCCCAGCGTCAGCTTGCCGGGCTCGGACTTGGCGGCTTTGATCAGGTCTTCGAGCGTCTTGTACGGCGATGCCGCGCTCACGGCGACGATGGCCGGCGCGCTCACGAGATGGCAGATCGGGGTGAAGTCGCCCAGTGGATCGTAATTGACCTTGCGCAGGATGGGATTGATCAGAAATCCACTCGCGGTGATCAGCAGCGTATCGCCATCACCCGCCATGCGGGCCACGGCCTCGGTGCCGATGATGGAGCCGGCGCCGGGCCGGTTCTCGACCATGGTCGTGACCTTCCGGGTCCGCTCGATCTGAGCGGCGGTCACGCGTGCCAAGGTGTCGGTCGTGCCGCCGGCGCCGGATGCGACGATGGTTCGGAGTGTTCGAGTCTGCGCTTCGGAGGCTGTGGTTGCAAACGCGAGAAAGGCAATCGACGCGTAACCGGCGACAATGGCGTGTCGGAGCATGAATCGATCCTTCGATTGAAAGCGATGTTTCATCTGGTTTCATGCGTCGCATCCCCACTGCGGTTGCCGATAGGATGCGACGCCGGTTCAGGCGAAATCCCTGCCAATCACCGGCCTGTTCCTTGAGCGCGGGGATGCGTTCCCGGCCCGCCCCGGGGCTTTCTATTTCATCTTGATGTTGGCGCTCTTGATGATGGTTTCGAATGTCTCGCCGGTGGTCCTCAGGAACGTCTCGAATTCCGCGCCGCAGATCGGCGTCGGCTCAAGTTGAAGCGCCCGGAGCTTCGCCGTCGCGTCTTTGTCCGCCAGCGCCGCGCGATACCAGCCGATCAGTTCGTCGGCGATGCCTCCACCGAGCTTGGCGGGCGCCACGATGCCGAACCAGCTTTGCAGGCCGAGACCGGGAAGGCCGGCCTCCTCAAGAGTCGGCACATCCGGCATCGCCTTCATGCGCTCCGGCGACGAGACAGCGAGGGCGCGCAACTGTCCCGATTCCAGCGGTCCGGCAAGCGAACCGTAGTCGGACAGCACCGCCGTCAGGTGGTCTCCGAGCGCCGCGGAGATGGCCTTGGAGGTGGCCTGGAACGGAACATAAGTGATGTCGACCTTGGCCCGTTGTTTGAAGCCCTCGAACAGAATGTGGTGCGAGGAGCCCGGCCCCGGCGTTCCGAGAGACAGCTTGCCGGGTTGCGCCTTCGCCGCCTTGATCAGGTCATCGAGCGTCTTGTAGGGCGACGACGCGCTCACGGTGATGACCGCCGGCGTGCTCACCAGATGGCAGATCGGCGTGAAGTCGGCCATCGGATCGTAATTGACCTTGCGCAGCATCGGATTGGTCAAGAACGAGGTGGCGACGATCAGCAGCGTGTTGCCGTCGCCGGCCATGCGCGCGACCGCGTCGGTCGCGATGATGGAGCCAGCGCCGGGCCGGTTCTCGATCACCGTGGACACCTTCTGCGTCCGCTCGATGTGGGCGGCCAGGACGCGCGCGACCGCATCGGTCGCGCCGCCGGGACCGAATGGCACGATGGTGCGGATCGTCCGTGTTTGGGCTTCAGCGGCAGGCAGAGCGAAAGCAATGAGAGCGAGGGCTGCGCAGCCTGCGATGATCGGGTGTCTGAGCATTGATCTGTCCTCTGGATTGGATCGGATGCTGGCGTTGGCGGTCGATCACTTCATCTGAATGTTGGCGCTCTTGATGATCCTGCCGAAGGCGTCGCTTGTCGTCTTTAAGAATTGACCGTGGTCGTCGCCGCAGATCGGCGTCGGAGTAAGCCGCAGCGCGACGAGCTTGGAGGTGGCCTCCTTGCTCTTCAACGCCTCTTGATACCATCCGATGAACCTTTTGGCCGCGCCTTCGGGCAGTTTCGCGGGCGCAACGATGCCGAACCAGCTTTCCAGGCCGATGCCGGGCAAGCCCGCCTCGTGGAAGGTCTGGATGTCAGGCAATTCCGCGGCGCGCTTGCCGGTGGCCGTGGCGGTGGCGAGCGGGCGAAGATCTCCGGATTGCAGTTGTGGTGCCAACGAACCGAAGTCGGACAGGACGGCGCTCACATGGCCGCCGAGCGTGGCCGTCACCGCCGGACCCGTGCCTTGATAGGGCACATAGGTCATATCGACCTTGGTCAATTGCTTGAAGCCCTCAAACACCAAATGCAGAGAAGAGCCAGGGCCGGGGGAACCCAGCGAAAGCTTGCCGGGCTCGGACTTCGCGGCCTCGATCAGATCCTCAAGCGACTTGTAGGGCGACTTGTCGCTCACCGCGAGCACCGCCGGCGTTGTCACGAGATTGCAGATCGGCGTGAAATCCTTGAGCGCGTCGTATTTCGTGTTGCGCATGTGCGGATTGGCCAGAAACGCGCTGGCGGTCATCAGCAATGTGTTGCCGTCGCCGGCCATGCGCGCGACGGCCTCGGTGGCGACGAGAGAGCCGGCGCCCGGCCGGTTCTCGACCACGATCGTTACATTGTGCGTCCTGGCGATATGATCGGCCAATGCACGCGCCACGGTGTCGGGTGCTCCGCCCGGTCCGTAAGGCACGATGACGCGGATCGTTTGCGTCTGGGCTTCGGCGGCGGTCAAAGCGGAGGCGAGGAGGGCGAGGGATGTGCAGCTTGCGATGATCGAGCGTCGGAGCATTGATCTGTCCTCTGGATTGGATCCGATGCTGGCGTTGGCCCGCTCCATCCCGATTGGCCGCAGATCTGAATCAAGTCGCGGATGGATCCGGCGATGAGTCTGAAATCGTTGGTTCCGGCATTGAACTCGACAGGTGAAATGAAATCCAGTGAACGGCTGAGCTTCTATCCGATGGTTTCGGACGCGTGGGATCGTCCACGCGCCCGATCCTGCGACCAGATCACTTGATCTGGATGTTGGCGCTCTTGATGATCTTGCCGAAGGCGTCGCCTGTCGTCTTCAGGAATGTGCCATGATCGTCGCCGCAGATCGGCGTCGGAACGAGGCGCAGCGCGACGAGCCTGGAGGTGGCCTCCTTGTTGTTCAGCGCCTCCTGATACCAGCCGATCAATTTCTTGGCCGCGCCCTCAGGCAGCTTCGCGGGCGCGACAATGCCGAACCAGCTTTCGAGTCCAATGCCGGTGAAGCCGGCTTCGTCGAACGTCGGCGTGTCGGGCAATGCCTCCGCGCGCTTGCCGGACGCCGAGGCGACGGCCAGCGCGCGAAGCTGACCGGCCATCAATTGTGGAGCGAGCGAACCGTAATCGGACAGCACCGCCGTCACATGACCGCCGAGCGTGGCATTCGTGGCCGGTCCGGTCCCCTGATAGGGAATGTAGGTCATGTCGATCTTGGCCTGCTCCTTGAAGCCTTCGAACACGAGGTGATGGGAGGAGCCGGGGCCGGGCGCGCCGAGCGACAGCTTGCCCGGCTCGGCCTTGGCCGCCTTGACCAGATCGTCCAGTGACTTGTAGGGCGACTTCGCATTGACCGCGAGCACCGCAGGCGAACTGACGAGATTGCAGATCGGTGTGAAGTCGGCGAGTGGATCGTATTTCACCTTGCGCAGATGGGGATTGGCCAGGAAGCCGCTGGCGATCACCAGCAGCGTGTTGCCGTCACCGGTCATGCGCGCGACGGCATCGGTGCCGATGATCGCGCCGGCGCCGGGTCTGTTCTCGACGATCATTGTCACGTCGTGAGCTTTGGAGATGTGCTCCGCAAGCACGCGAGCGATCGTATCCGGGGCGCCGCCAGGACCGAACGGCACGATGGTGCGGACCGTCTGGCCTTGCGATGCCGTCACGGCTGCGATCAGCATGGCTGCGGATGCGCAACCGGCGATAAGCGTCTGTTTGAACATGCTCTGTCCTTGCATGGTAATCAGTGCTGCGGCATTCGCGGTTGAGTCGACATGCGGTGGATCGCACATCGAAGTCGCAATCTAAGCTAAAGCCGCATCAATTGACTTGGAATGGTTGGGTGAAGATGCCGCGGTGGTTCGCGCATCATTGAACATTGAGCTTGGCGCCGCGAATGATCTCCCCGAATGTGTTGCCCGTGTCTTGCAGGAACTTGGCATAATCATTCCCGCAGATCGGCTTGGGATTGAGTTGTAGGGCGGTTAATTTGGCCGCGATAGTCTTGTCCGCCAATGCCTCTTTGTGCCAGGCGATCAATTCGTCCGCGGCGGCCTTCGGCAGTTTGGCGGGCGCCACGACGCCGAACCAGCTTTCCAGACCCAAGCCCGAGAACCCGGCCTCTTGCAGGGTCGGCACGTCCGGCAGCGCCGCCATGCGCTCGCCCGACAAGGACGCGATGGCGAGCGCTCGAAGCTGGCCGGACTTCAATTGAGGAGCAAGCGAACTGTAAGCCGACAGAACCGCGGTGACGTGGCCGCCCAGAGTGCCCGACACGGCCTGTCCGGTTCCTGGATAAGGAATGTAGGTCATGTCGATCTTGGCCCGCTGCTTGAGGCCTTCGAAGACCAGGTGGTGCGAGGAGCCGGGCCCGGGCGCGCCGGCCGACAGTTTGCCGGGTTCGGCGCGGGCCGCCTTGATCAGATCATCCAACGTCTTGTATGGCGATTCGCCGCTGACCGCGATCAGCGCCTCCTGGCTGACGAGATGGCAGATTGGCGTGAAGTCGGTCAGAGGGTTGTAATTGACCTTTCGCAAGTGCGGATTGATCAAGAACGAGCTTGCGGTCATCAGCAGCGCGTCAGGATCGCCCGCCATGCGCTTGACGGCATCGGTCGCGATGATCGATCCGGCTCCGGGCCTGTTTTCCACCACGGTCGTGACCTTGTGCGTTCTGCCGATGTAATCACCGATCGCGCGTGCCACCACGTCGGGCACGCCGCCGGGCCCGAAGGGCACGATCGTTCGGATGGTTCGTGTTTGCGCCTGAGTGGCGGTCGCGGCGAGAGCGATCAGTGCGATGGATGCGAAGCCGGCAAGGCAAGTTCTGTTTTTCATCGTCTTTCCCAGGGCATCAGCGGCATGCCGGCTTTTGAAGATGGCGGTTCCGCGTGGCGTCACGGTCTCGCAAGCGTGTCACGATGGCCGACGCGTTCATGGAGCGGCGACCAAAAGCAAGCAAGCGATGTGCCATTGCTCCGGGAGCCGCCCACGGCCGGCCTGATGTCAGGACGGTAGTTTATCGGGCGGTTCGGAAAAGCAAAGAGCTCCCTGCATTCTGAACGCGCGTTCCGAATGCTGAAATCGGGAGCGCGCCGGGCCGGGGAGGACCACGATCCGGTTCTGAGCCGAACCGCCGGATGGCAGCTTGGATCCCTATTGGACTTGCGGTTGTGCCGGGACAATACTGGCGGCCGGCTCCGGCAAACGATGAGCCGACGAGAATGTCCAAGGGAGGACGCGATGAGACTTCAACTCGGCATGGCCGCGCTTGTCGGCAGCCTGCTCATGAGCCTGCCTGCGCTCGCTCAATCCTTTCCGGAACGGCCGGTCACCATCGTGGTGTCGACGTCGGCGGGCGCCTTGACCGATGTCCTGGCGCGCGCTGTCGGCGATCGGCTGTCGGTCCGATGGAAACGTCCGGTCGTCATCGATAACAGGCCCGGTGGGGCCTATGCGATCGCAGCATCCGCCGTCATCAATGCGCCGGCCGATGGCCACACGCTCCTCGCCACCGAGGTCGGCATGGTCACCATGCAGCCGCATATGCATCCGGAGGGACGTCAGACGTTCAATCCGAAGACCGACTTCGTGACGGTATCGGGCATGGCCGGCATCCCGGTGGCCGTGCTGGCCCATCCTGCGGTCAAGGCGGCCTCGGTCGAGGAATTGATCGAACTGGCCAAGGCGAAGCCGGGCGCGATCAACTACGGCACCTCCGGCCCGGGAACGTCTCCCCATATGGGGGCGCTGCTGCTCGAAAGCATGGCCGGCATCAGGATGTCCCCCGTGCACTATCGGGGCGTCGCGCCAGCGCTCAACGACGTCCTGGCGGGTCACATCGACATGATCGTCATGGGACCGTCGATCGCGCTGCCGCACTATCGCTCCGGCAAGCTCAAGCTTTTGGGCCTGGGCTCGAAGACGCCGGTCGCCCAGCTCAAGGATATTCCGGTCATCGGCGATACCGTGCCGGGCTATGAAGCGGGCGTCGCGTTCGCACTTTTCGCGCGGGCGGCGACGCCGAAACATCTCGTGGAGACGATCAACGCGGATGTGCAGGCCGTGCTGCGCGATCCCCAGATCGAAGTCCTCCTGGCCAAGAGCGTGCTCCAGGCCGAAACAGGAACGCCCGCGGAATATTCCGCGCGCCTTGAGGCGCAATCGCGGATGTGGGGTAAGCTGATCCGCGAGACCAAGCTGACGATCGAATAGCGGACGGTCGTGCATCGACGAACGCCCGCTCTGATCCGAAGCGGGCGTTCGCTGGCGGTCAGCGAACCTGCAACCCTAAAGCGGTTCGGCGTCGATCAGGACGAAGGCGACGGTGCAGGGCTCGTCCGTGCGGTTGCTCCAGGCGTGGTTGGTGCCGCGCTGGATCAGGACGTCGCCCGTCTTGAGCAGGACCTCGCCCTCATCCATGAGGGCATGGATTTCTCCGGACAAGATGATCGCGTAATCGACCGAAGCGGTCTTGTGGAAGCCAGGATGGCGCTGATGCTGCACGTCGCGGACATAGCCGTCGCTGGCCGCGTCCTGGGCGTGTTCGGCGCCGCGTTCGCGGAGCGCGGCCACGCGGATGGAGTCCGGCGGGTATTCGATGATCCTGAACACCGTCCCGTTCGGCGGCGGCGGCAAACGGTACGGATGATCGGTGGGGTCTTCGTTGCCGGCATTGCTCGCCGGCGCCGAGCGGGTTTCCCATAGCTCGGTCACGGTGGCGCCGCCGGAGCGGCGCTGTTCGACCTTCGGCGCGGCGCCGTCGGCGATGAACACAGATCTCCCCTTGTCGTCGTGCCCGGTCACGATCCGCCGGATCGGCTTGGTGCAGATCGGCTTGGCCATGGTATCCCTCCCGAATGTTTTTCATTCTGCGCGCGCGAACGTGCTGGGGCTAGCGTGCTGCAGCCATGGGAAGGTTTCAAGGGGACGTTTTCAAGAGGATGTCGCGAAACCGACGGCCGCGAAGCCGGATCAGGCCGCCGTTCGAGGACGGGCCGTCAGTCCCGGAGCACCACGAGGGGGCCGCCGCTCAGACGGCAGGTCTGCATGCAGGCGCGATCGGTGACGTCGAGCCGCGCGCGGCACCATTCGGGATTGCGGGTCTTCCTGATGCAAGCTTCGAAGCCCCAGCCAGCCTGTCCGGTGCAGCCGCGGAAGCACACGTCCGACAGCCAGACCGACGCCATCCGCTTTGTCATGGGATAGAAATTGCGATGGGCGCGGCCGGTCGGGAAGACAACGGTCGGGCGATTCTCCAGCGCATAGCCCGCACCCGGACCACCGGCGGTTGCCGGATTTGAAAAGCCCAGGACGAGAAGCGCGAGTGCGACGAGAATCGGCATGGATCGTACCCAATCATGTTCGGAGGCTTGCGTCGAGCGGGCCTGTGGACGCTTGCGGGCCGTGTGTCGCGCGTGGTTCGGGCATGCTAGAGCATGCCCATGAAAGGCACGTGTCCGGCTGGGTTCGGAGACGCGGGATCCAATGGCCCGGCCGGCCTTGCTTGAGCAGGCGGCGGAGGCGGGATCGCGATGCAAGGAAATGACGTCCCGCTGTAGAGGTTCCCTGCGATGAATATCCTGCTGCTCGGCTCGGGCGGGCGTGAACATGCCCTGGCCTGGAAACTGGCCGCCAGTCCGTTGGTGAGCCGTCTTTATTGCGCGCCGGGCAACGCGGGGATCGCCCGGGAGGCTGAATGCGTCGCGCTCGACACCGCGGACCATGCGGCGGTGATCGCTTTCTGCAAGGCCAACCGGATCGATTTTGTGGTGGTGGGGCCGGAGGCGCCGCTGGTCGCCGGCATCGTCGATGATCTGGAGGCCGCCGGCGTGCCGACGTTCGGGCCGGCGAGATTGGCCGCCCAGCTTGAAGGGTCGAAGGGTTTCACCAAGGACCTGTGCCGCGAGTCCGGCATTCCGACCGCCGCCTATGCGCGCTTCTCCGAAGCCGAGGCGGCCAAGGCCTATATCCGCGAGCAGGGCGCGCCGATCGTCGTCAAGGCGGATGGTCTGGCGGCCGGCAAGGGTGTCGTGGTCGCCGAGACGGTCGCGCAGGCCGAGGCGGCGGTGGACATGATGTTCGCCGGCGGCTTGGGCGCGGCCGGGACGGAGGTCGTGGTCGAAGCGTTTCTGGCCGGTGAAGAGGTCTCGTTCTTCGCATTGTGCGACGGCGAACATGCCATCGCGCTGGCCTCGGCGCAGGACCACAAGCGGGTCGGCGATGGCGACACGGGTCCCAACACCGGCGGGATGGGCGCCTATTCTCCGGCGCCAATCATGACGCCCGCGATGGCGCAGCGCACCATGGACGAGATCGTCCTGCCGACGGTGCGGGCGATGAAGGCGCGGGGCGCGCCCTACAAGGGCGTGTTGTTCGCGGGATTGATGGTGACGGCCGAAGGGCCGCAATTGATCGAATACAATGTCCGTTTCGGCGATCCCGAAACCCAGGTCCTGATGTTGCGGCTGATGTCGGACCTGGTGCCCGCGCTGATGGCGGCGCGGGACGGCCAACTCAAGGCGTTCGATCTGCGCTGGTATCAGGAGGCGGCGCTGGCGGTGGTGATGGCGGCCAATGGGTATCCCGGCGACTATACCAAGGGCACGGTGATCGGCGGGCTGGAT
>Ga0182743_1003063_pt1 | contig 13831 bp, 16 predicted proteins | sample eDN3rd30CKraftOP_FD_128522 | JGI IMG/M metagenome (GOLD analysis project Ga0182743, IMG submission 128522) | Enriched Organic Plus compost microbial communities from Emeryville, California, USA - eDNA 3rd pass 30_C Kraft OP (version 2) (version 2) ... | reverse complement strand
GACGACGACGACGTGACATCGGATATTTCCTTTCACACGGCGGCACCGCTCAATCGAGCGTGCCAGCCTGAAACCTTACGAACTCGCGCGCGAGCCTTACTTGGGCCGCTTCGCGCCGTACTTCGAACGGCTCTGCTTGCGGTCCTTCACGCCCTGCGTGTCGAGCACGCCGCGCAGCACGTGGTAACGCACGCCGGGAAGGTCGCGCACACGGCCGCCGCGGATCAGCACAACCGAGTGCTCCTGCAGGTTGTGGCCTTCGCCGGGGATGTAGGAGATGACTTCGCGCTGGTTGGTCAGGCGGACCTTGGCAACCTTGCGGAGAGCGGAGTTCGGCTTCTTCGGCGTCGTGGTATAGACGCGGGTGCAGACACCGCGCTTCTGCGGGTTCTGATCCATGGCAGGGACCTTGCTCTTGGTCTTCTGCGGAACGCGACCCTTGCGGATCAGCTGGTTGATTGTCGGCATTGAATACCTTCACCTGGTCTAGGCGATACCGTGGATGAAGGATCTGGTCTTGCGCACCGCCCCGCCCCGCGCCCCGAGGACGCAAACCGGAAACCAGCCATGCCGCCCGAAAGCCGCCCTGGCGCACACAAGCCGAATCGCTCCACCCAACTGATCGCCGGGTTACTTTGACGGCTGCCCCGCTGTTCGCCCGCCTGTGAGGCCGCAGCAAACCCAATAGAAAAAGGCAAAGGTTTCAAAACCCAAGCCCCGGGACATAACCGGCAATGTTCAGCTCTATCTCCCCGCAAGGCAGGAACCCCCGCCTTTCGGATCGCGCGCCCTTAAGGGAATTGCCCGGTTCGGTCAAGGACGCTGCGCCGTCCGCCGGTCCCCGATCCACCCTTTGGGCCCACGCCGCGCGCGCCAACGGCATGGCGCGTTTTTCTATCCGGCAGGCGCGCGTTTATTGCCTACCAATCTGATAGGGATATAGTGCACGGGTCGGAACGTGTTCCAAGTCGACCGGCTTTCGCGTCAAACAAGGAGAAACACCATGACCGATCGCACGGCGGTTTCGCAGGAAATCGCGTCAGAACCACGTATCCTTATCGTTCCCGGCCACGATGCCGACGATGCCCAGCATTGGCAACGGGCATGGGCGAACACGCGCCCACATTGCGAACGGCTCGATCTCGGCCTGTGGGACAATCCGCACCGCAACACCTGGGTCAACAAGCTCAATCTCGCCATCAACCGGCAGGATCGCCCGGTGGTGCTGGTGGCTTATGGGCTGGGTTGCCTGACCGTGGCGTGGTGGGCCGAATACGAACGCCCGGCCATAAACGATCCGGTGGTCGGCGCACTGCTCGTCGCCCCGCCCGATATCGACCGGCCCGGTATCGATCCACGCGTGGCGAAATTCGGCGCGGTGCCCCGGCGGGAACTGCCCTTCCCCGCTTTCCTCGTCCCCTGCGTGGAAGACCGGCTGTGCAACTATCGCACCGCCTACAGCCTCGCGCAGGATTGGGGCGCCAATTTCATCGATCCGGAAGACAGCGAACAGGAAACGGGCCATCCACACGACAAGCGATGGCCGCTGGGTGAAGTGCTGCTGAACCGCTTGCTGCGCAATCACGCGCGGCCCCGGCCCTTGCCCGCTGGCGCACACGCGCGCGGCGCGGTCCATGGCGGGTTGGTGGAAGGCACCGCGCCCATGCGAAGCCGTTCCACCCCGTTGTAATGTCAGCCGCGGGTGGGGGCGGCGCCGGGCGTTCAGCCGCCCGACGCAGCGCCCGCCGCGTGATGGCCCGCAATCCAGCCGAACACCATCGAAGGGCCAATCGTCGCCCCGGCCCCGGGATAAGTGCGGCCCATCACCGGGGCCGCGTTGTTGCCGGTGACGAACAGCCCTTCGATCACGCTGCCGTCTGGGCGCAAGACGCGGGCATGTTCATCGGCCATCAGCCCGCCCTTGGTGCTCAGATCGCCGGGCCAGTAGCGCACCGCATAGAACGGCGCCTTGTCAACCGGCCCGAAGGAGCGGTTCGGCCGATGCGTGGGATCGCCGTAATATTCGTCATAGACGTTATCCCCGCGATCGAAATCGGTATCGACGCCGGTTCTGGCCATGGCGTTGACGCGGGCGACCGTTTGCACCAGCCCCGCCGCATCGATGCCGCATTTGCCCGCCAGCTCTTCCAGCGTCTCCCCCTTGATGAAGAAGCCGCTGTCCACCATCGGCCGGGTGATCCGAGGCGGAATCTGGCCGAAGAAATAGCGGTTGCGATAGCGCGTATCGAACACCAGCCAGCTCGGCACCGCAGGCACCGTCTTGTCGCGGTCGAGCATCGCCTTGCCCGCATCGACATAGGAGGCGGCCTCGTTGGTGTAGCGCTGCCCCGAATGATCGACGATGATCGAGCCGGGCAGCGTGCGTTCCCAGATGCCGACATTGATCTGTCCGGCGGGCGTGATCGAAACCGGATACCACGTCGCCGCATCCATCAACGCCAGTTCCGCGCCCGCAGCCGCGCCGATCTTGTGCCCATCGCCCGTATCGTCCGGGCTGGCGGGGCTCCATTCGCCGGTCACCCCCTGCAAGGGCATACGGTAGGCCGCATCCTTGGCAAAACCGCCAGCCGCCATCAGCACGCCGCATGGGGCGGCAATTTCTTCCTCCCCGTTGGCCGTGCCGACTTTCACCCCCGTCACCCGTCCGGTTTCATCCTGCACCAGGCTGCGCAGCGGTGTATTGAGCCGCAGGGGAATGTCCAGCGACTGCACCACCGCCATCAACTGCGCGACGAGCGTTTCCCCCATCGAAAGCGGCACCTGCCCTTTCAGCCGGAAAGCGATCGTCCGCCCGATCACGCGCAGAAACCCGGCGAGCGAGTTCAGCGAACGCAGAGAGGTGGGAATCTTGGGCGCGGCATCGGTGGTGATCGCCAAGGGCCGCATGCCGGAACGGCGCATGGTCGCCAGCCTGTCACCCAGGCGGTTGGCGTCGAAATTCGCGGCTTCCAGCGTCCGCCCGACCTTGGCCCCCGGCTGCTTCTGGTAATAGTCCGGATACTTGGGCGCGCGGATCCATTCGAAACCCAGCTTTTCAAGGCCCAGCACCATGGCCGGGCCCGCCGCGAGATAGGCCAGTTTGCGCGCGCGGCTGCTGGCCGGGCCGACATCGCCCACTGTCGCTTCGAGATAGGCCAGCGCCTCCGCATCTGAATCGGGCACCTTGTCGCGCTGCATAAGCGGATTGTTGGGAATCCAGACTCCGCCGCCCGAAAGCGCGCTGGTGCCGCCCCAGACCGCTGCCTTTTCGATAATGACCGGATTCAATCCGCATAGCTTGGCCGCAATCGCCCCAACCAGGCCACCCGCCCCCGAACCCACAACAACGAAATCAACAGCCATGCAATTCTGGTCCCCATTTCCTTGCCGGGTGCCTATCTTTTTTGCGAACCGATCACAAGTCGGCCCGCCGTTGCCCCCGTCCGGCTTATATTTCGCGAGTCCACATTGCCATGCCAGGCCCGTTTGCACAGGACGGACGCTCCCCGGGCCTCAGGCTGACAAGGGGCGAACTGCACCCTTTCCATCCTTGCTGACCGAACCCCGGAGAAAGAGCCCGAAGCGCTCTTTTCGGCTGGCCGGCCGGGCCGAATTGGGCGCGGGGAAGGATTGGTTAAGTTTTGCGGACTAACCAAGGTTTCGGAAACGTATAGATTCTCGGGAGGGATCATGCCCGTCACGTCGCTCCGTCCGCATCGCCGCTTCGCGGTGCGTCAGAAAGTACGGATCGCGCATAGCGCCGGACACTATGCCAACGGCCTGTTGATCGAACTGTCGATCAGGGGGTGCCGGATCAGCAATTCGGATCAAACCGTGTTTGCAAATGGCGATCCGGTGACGCTGGAAATCGGCGGTTTTGCGCCGATCCATGCCAATGTGCGGCTGGCGGACAAAAGCGTTCTCTGCCTCAATTTCGTGGAGCCGCTCTACACGCCCGCACTGGACCGGCTGATCGACCAATGCCGCACCGCCACCGCGCATGGCCCCGCCGTGCTGCGCCATGCGGCGCGCGTATAACGCCGCTGCCGCAAGAGCGCGCTTGGCGCGACTCGCCCATCGCTGATACCATTTGCTCATGATCCGGCATGCCGGCGCGATCGTCGCATGCCGACGGTTAGGCTGCTGTGGCAACCATGCTCCATCACCGCCTGTGCGCCACGGCCATGTGGAAAGACGATTCGATGCAGACGCGGAATGAACTCTCACGCTGCCTGCAGCATGTGCACGACGAAGTGCTGATGGCGCTCGATGCCCCCACTTCACGCGAAGAATGGCGGCATCGCAGGCAAGCGGACAAATACCTGAGCAAGGCGATCCGTATGATCGGCCGGGAACGGGCGGCTGACGCAGAGCGCAAGGCGCACTGACGAACGCTACGGCCTCAGGCGCGAAGCCTCGGCCCAACGCAAAGGCCCCGGGATGCGAAACCGTGCATCCCGGGGCCTTTCGAATAATACGATCAGACAATCAAATCAGGTGGATCGGCCGGGGAGCAAATGGCTCTGATCTTCCTCCACCGCGGGCGCGGGCTTCGCGGCCGGTTTGGCGGGTTTCGCCACATCGGCGACCGGCTGCGGCTTGTCCGAGCGCTGGATGCTCTCGCAATTGCCGCTGCTCGCACGGGTAACCTGCGGTTGCTGGCCCGAACCGTCCGAACGCCATTCGACGCTCTGCGTGCAACCGTTCTTGCCGTTGGACGACGAATAGAAGCTGTACTGCACCACCGCCCCCGACGGCAGCGCGCCTTCGGAAACGAGCAGCGTCTGGCCGTTGCCCCGCGTTGCGCCCGCCGTATCGGCCTGCATGGCTGCGGCGGCGCGTTCCATCTGGGCAATCTGCTGCATCATCGCGTGATGGCGCTGTTCCATCTGTGCCATCATCAAATCCATCTGGGCGAACGGATCGGCGAATGCCACCGGTATGGCGATGCGCTGCGGGGCGGCCTGCGCCGCCACAGTCTCGCCACGCACAACCTGGATTTGCGGGGCCACGTCACCGATGTAATGAATCTGCGCCACACCGCCATCGAGCAAGTCGACTTTCATCACGTGGACGCGCTCGGCCGCCGTTACCGCCACGCCCGCCACAGCAACAGCGACAATGCCTGCGGCAAGGGCCGTACGAAGCTTTCGCATGGGATATCTCCTCATTTGCCAGGGAGACCGAAATCTATGGAACGAATCTGAACGCCAGATGACCGAACGGCCCGGCATCCATGAAATGCTGATCCGGCACGGCGATTTCCCGCAGGCAACCGCTCAGGCCTGTCCCAAATGGGCGACCAGCGCCTTGACTTTCTTCTGCCGCCACTGGGGCACGGGGGCGACAAGCCAGTAGGCCCGGCGTGAGGGCAAGGGATCGCCCCATTGCGCCACGCGCCCTTCGGCAATCCACTTTTCCGCCAGCAGCGATGGCACTTCGGCAACGCCCAGCCCGGCGGCGGCGGCGGCCAGCGCCTGCCCGGCATCGGGCACGCTCAACATCGCACCATCAGCGGCGGCTTCGGGCTGGCCTTGCCAGTAGATCAGCGGGACATCGCCTTGCAGCACCTGCCCCGGCGCGCAGATGCGGACCAGTTCGGCGTTGCCCAGCATGATCCCTTCCAGTTCGCCCGGCCCTTCCGACCAGCGCACCGCAAGATCGAGATTGGCTTCGGTGAAATCGCTGGCCTCACCATCGACCAGCGCGAACTGGACTTCGGGATTGGCATCGCGAAAGCCGCTCAGCCGTTCCCCCAGCCACGCGGCGAAGAAATCGCGCGGGACAGCGATGGTATAGTGATGGCTGGCCTGCCCCGCCTGCATGGCGCGCACCGATTCCTCGAAATAGAGGAACCCTTCGCGCAGCGGATCGAGGCCTGCCACGGCCTCTTCGGTCAGTTCCAGCCCTTTGCTGGTGCGTCGGAAAAGCACCACGCCCAGCACTTCTTCCAGCGCGCGAATCTGCTGGCCGACCGCAGCCGGAGTTACGGCCAGTTCGTCCGCCGCGCGGGTGAACGACAGATGGCGCGCCGCCGCGTCGAACACGCGCAGGGCATTAAGGGGCAGATGCGTCCGCTTCATGGGAAATGGCGTTTAATCGCGGCGGGCACGCGCGGCAAGCGCAGCCGGAGCGGCAAGCCGATCAATCCGCCGTGGCCGGCGCTGCGAGCGGGAAGAACGGAATCGCGACACGCAGCGGCCCACCGTCTTCCTTGCGGAAGGTATAATGGCCTTCCATCGAGCCGTGCGGCGTCGTCAACGGGCAGCCGGAAACATAATCGTGCGTACCGCCCGGCAGGAGAACCGGCTGTTCCCCCACCACCCCTTCGCCATCGACATGATTGATCATGCCGTTGCCATCCGTGATCCGCCAATGGCGCGAGATGAGCTGGATCGTTTCGTGCGAGTGGTTTTCGAGGCGGATGTGGTAAACCCAAAACCACCGGCCTGCCGAAACATGCGATTGTTCGGGCAGGAAATTGACCGCGACGCGCACCGTCACGCCTTCGGTCGTCGCTGCATGCTGGAAAAGCTGGTCCATAACGAATCGCAGACTAATGCGATTTACACGCGCGACAAGTCCCTCACTCTGGACTGTCCACCCGATTGTCGCGCGGCAAGCGCGTGAAAGCTTTCCAATTTCCAGATGACGCCATTCGGCGGGTAATCGAGAGAAACGGTCGCTTGCAGGCTCCGGCGCGGAACATCGCGAATCAATGTCGTGCCGAAACCCGTCTTTTCCGGCTGGCGGGGTGCCGGCCCGCCGGTTTCACGCCAGGACATGGCGAACCGCCCGGTCTGGCGATCGGCCTGCCATTCGAGCGCGACTTGCCCTTCCGGCACGGACAGGGACCCGTATTTGAGCGAATTGGTCGCCAGTTCGTACAGGGCCATGCCCAGCACTTCCGCGGCCCGGCTGTTGAGCGCGACATCGGGCCCTTCGCAGTTCACCTGCCGTTGCCCCTCGCCCAGAAAGCGAAGCTGCGCGGTGGCCAGTTCCGCCACCGGCACTTCCTGCCACCCCTGCCGCACCACCACGTCCTGATTGATCGCCATGCTTTGGAGGCGGCGGTCGAACCGTTCGAGAAAATCCGGTGTCGCGCCCGCGGTGCGGCCCGCAATCGCGCGGACTTTCATCAGCATGTTCTTGGAGCGGTGATTGACCTCGTGTAGCAGCAGGCGGATGTGTTCGGCCTGTTCGCGCTGCTCGGTGATGTCGGTGTTGCTGCCGAACCAGTCGGTTATCACGCCGTTTTCATCGCGGATGGGGATCGCCCGCGACAGGAACCAGTTGTACTCTCCATCGCGGGCGCGGATGGGATAGATTTCCTCCCAATCCTCGCCCGTGCGCAGCGATTGGCTGAAGCTTTGCCTCAGGCGATCGATGTGATCGGGATGAATGACCGACCAGTAATCGGGGTCTCCGACCTGCCCGTTCGCCTGCCCCGTGTATTGCTCCCACCGGGAATTGAGCCAGTAGATCCGTCCGCTGGGGTCCGCGGTCCAGACGCATTGCGGAATGTTATCCGCCAGCAGGCGGAAACGCCGTTCGCTGGTTCGCAAACGGTCGAGCATCGCCAGATGCGCGGAGGCATCGCGCGCGATCTTGCTCGCCCCGATAATCGCACCCGATGCGTCTTTCACCGGCGAAACGGTAATGGCGACCTGCACGAGATGCCCAGCCTTGTGCAGGCGTTCGGTGAAGAACTGACCGACCAGTTGCCCCGAACGGACGCGGGCGAGAATATCGTCTTCTTCCTGTTGCCGATCCTCGGGAATCAGCCGGCGGATCGACTGGCCGACCATTTCATCCGCCGTAAATCCGAAAATCCGCTCCGCAGCCGGATTCCAGCTGATGATCCGGCTATCGAGATCCTTGGCGACAATCGCATCGTCGGAAGATTGAACCAGGGCAGCATAATGATCGAGCGCTTGCATCACAGCACCTCATTTGACCTGCCCCACAAATGCCGACGGCGAGCGACGGCTATTTTTCAGAGTAGATGCCAAGCAAACAGGAATCAACGCGAAATCAAGTTCCTGCGCTCAAAGGCCGACGCGCTGTAATGCCTGATCCAAATCGTCCATGATATCTTGCGGGTCTTCCAGCCCGACACTGATCCGCAGCATGCTTTCACTCACGCCCATTCCCTCACGCGTTTCGGGCGTAAGGCTGGAATGAGTGGTGGACGCCGGATGAGTCATCAAAGTCTTGGCATCGCCGATATTGTTCGAAATATCGATGAGTTCGAGCGCATCGAGAATGGCATGCGCCGCCTCCCGCCCACCATCGATTTCGAACGAGAAGATCGAACCCGGCTTGATCATCTGCCGCTGCGCCAGCGCGAATTGCGGATGGCTGGGAAGCCCCGGATGGAGAATGCGCGGCACTCTCGGTTCGAGGAACCGGCCGATTTCCAGCGCGCTGTCAGCCTGACGGTTGGCCCGCAGGTCCAGCGTTTCGAGCCCTTTGAGAACCACCCAGGCGTTGAAAGGCGACAAGGTCGGCCCGGTGTTGCGCTGATAGGGCAGCAGCACGTTGTTGATAAAATCCGCCGACCCACACACCGCACCGGCCAGCACGCGGCCCTGCCCGTCCATCAGCTTGGTCGCGGCATAGGCCACCACATCGGCGCCGAATTCGAGCGGGCGTTGCAGCGCGCTGGTGGCGAACGCGTTGTCCACCACGCTGCGGATGCCGTGTTCCCGCGCTAGCGCGCAGACAGCGGCGATATCCACCAGATCCATCGTCGGGTTGGCTGGCGTTTCGAAGAAGAACATCCTGGTGTTCGGCTGGATCGCGGCTTTCCACGCATCGAGGTCGCGGCCATCCACCGCCGTGGTTTCGATAGCGAAGCGCGGCAGCAGATTGTCTGTCACCCAGCGAGTCGGCCCGAACGCCGCCTGCGCGACCACCATGTGATCGCCCGCCGAAAGCTGCGACAGCATCACCGCCGTCATGGCCGCCATGCCCGAGGCCTGCACCCGGCACGCTTCTGCGCCTTCCATCAGCGCGATGCGTTCTTCCAGCATCTGCACGGAAGGGTTCTGTGTACGCGAATAGGTCATTCCCGGCGCCTGCCCGGCGAAGCGCGCTGCGGGCGTTGCCGCATCGTCGTAGGAATAGCCGGAGTTGAGGAAGATCGCTTCGCTGGTCTCACCCTGCTCCGACCGCCAGGTGCCCCCACGCACGGCCCGCGTTGCCGGGCGCCACTTGGAAGTAATCGAACGGTTCTGACCGGTGGTTCTTTTCATGGGCGGGCGTTTAAGCCCGCATCAACCGCTGGGCAAGCAGGGATCGCAACCGAAGGATAACCCACCGCCGGGCGGTATCGGAGCGGGCCGAAGGACCGCCGTGCGGCGGATGCTGCCTTCAGGTTGCGATGGCGTTGCCCTTGGGCCCCGCCAGTACCCAGACGATGAAGCCGACCACCGGGAAAACGAGAATACCGATAGTCCAGAGCAACTTCGACACGGTGGACACACCGCTGGTCAAGACACTGTAAATCGCCCAGATATCGAGAATCAGAATGACGATGCCGAGGAGGAATTCCATATCGTCCGCTCCTTGTTCCTGAGCCCCCGCAGAGGCGGGAGCACCTGGTCAAGCAACGGACGAATGGAGAATCGGTTTCTCTGGCAGTTTCCCCGACAGCTTCCCCGGCACCGGTCGAGGCCGCCTCAGAGGCGTGCGAGCACCGCGTCCCCGATTTCCACCGTACCCGCGCTGCCGCCGAGATCGCCGCCGCGCACGCCATCGGCCAGAGCCTTGGCCACCGCCGCTTCGATCCGCTGGGCTTCCGCTTCCAGCCCGAAGCTGTGACGCAGCATGATCGCCAGGCTGAGGATCATCGCCATCGGATTGGCCTTGCCCTGCCCGGCGATATCCGGCGCGCTGCCATGAATCGGTTCGAACAGCCCCTTGGTCCCGTATTGGGTCTGCGTTTCGCCCAACGCAGCGCTGGCCAGCAGGCCGATAGAGCCGACGCACATGCTGGCCTGATCCGACAGGATGTCGCCAAACATGTTGCCCGTCACGATCACGTCGAACTGGCCCGGATCGCGCACTAGCTGCATCGCGGCATTGTCGACATACATGTGGCTCAGTTCGACATCGGGATAGTCCTTGCCGACTTCGATCACGACGTCGCGCCAGAGCTGGAAGGTTTCCAGCACGTTCGACTTGTCGACCGAGCACAGGCGCCCCTTGCGCCCCTGCGCCGCGCGGAATGCGACGTGAGCGATGCGGCGCACTTCGTCTTCGGCATAGGACATCACGTCCCAGCCCTGGCGGCGCCCGTCTTCCAGCGTGCGGATGCCCTTCTCGCCGAAATAGACGTCACCGTTGAGTTCGCGCACGATCAGCATGTCGATCGCACCAGCCACTTCCGGGCGCAGCGCCGACATTTCCTCCAGCCCGGCGAACATCGTGGCCGGACGCAGATTGGCGAACAGCGTCAGTTCGCGCCGCAGGCCGAGAATGGCCTGTTCCGGGCGCAGGTGCCGTTCCAGATTGTCGCATTCGAAATCGCCCACCGCGCCGAACAGGATGGCATCGGCTTCGTGCGCGATCCTGATCGTGTCGGCATGGAGGGGATGGCCGAGCTGGCGATAGCCCGCGCCGCCGACATAGCCTTCCATCAGCGTCACATCGGGCAGATTCAGCGCATCCAGCACCCGCAGTGCCTCACGCATGATTTCCGGACCGATGCCGTCTCCGGCGAAAACCGCGATCTTCATGGACTACCTTTCTGCCCTGTGATGGTTTGGACCGCTGGCGATCCGGGCCAGCCGGTCGCGCAGCATTGCGCGGGCCGCCATAATCATTCCGCGCCGGTCGGCAAGGCAGTATCGCTCGATCAGCGCGCCCATCCGGTCGAAAGCGGCCAGATCATCGCTCCATTCGGCCGTGGCGGCCAGACTGTCGCCGCCATAGCCCAGTTCCCGCAGCAACAGCGCCTCGTACCGCAGCAGAGCTTCCGCCCAGCCCCGCGCGGACGGCGCATGGCAAATAGCCGTGAGGACGGCGCTCAACGCGTCATGCAGACTGGGAAACGGCTGCCGTTCGGGCAAGGCGCTGGCCGTCAACGCACAGGCCCAGACGATCGCCGCGGCAGGCAACGGTTCGCCGAGCCATGGCCCCCGGCTTTCCACCAATTCCAGCTTCGCGAAAGGCAACTGGCTGTCGGAACGGCTGCGGATTTCCACATCCACGAGGTTTCCAGGAATCACCACCGGGCGCAACACCCGTCCGCGCCCACCGGCCACGTAACCGGCGATCAGCCCGTATTCCCGTGTCAGCAGGCGCGCGATAACCGCCGTCTCGCCGTGGGCACGGGCGGCGCAAAGAATGGCGGGCGCGCGAATATGCATGGCGCATGCGTTTGGCCCGGCCCAGCGGCAAAGGCAATGGTGCGGCAATCACCTCTCGGGCCAGCAGCGCGGATTCATTTTTACAGCCAAGAGACAGTAATTGCAGCGTATCCATGCCACATGGTAGAGATCAATTCTCAGACAGCTACTTCACAGGCCTTATGACAATTTCGCGCTCTCACACGCCTACCGGAGAATTTCTGACGCTGACCAACGATAGCTGGGTCGGCCGTTCCATCCGGGAATACGGCGAATGGTCATACAGCGAAGTCGAACTGCTGGCCCAGATGCTGGCGCCGCACAACAATGTCATCGAGGCTGGCTCCAACATTGGTTCCCATACGCTGTTTCTTGCCCGCAACATCTGCCCCAAAGGCAAGATATTCGCGTTCGAGCCGCGCCGGATCGTTTTTCAGATTCTTTGCGCGAACATGGTCCTGAACGGTGTCACCAACGTGCATGCCTATCAACTGGGGATTGGCGAGAAGGACGATATTCTGGAAGAGGCGGCGCTTCCCATCGAACGGGAAGTGAATTTCGGCGCCCTATCCGCGGGAATGGTGAAAGGCGAAGGCGAAGTGCTGCAGCTGATCCCGCTGGATTCGATGTTGGACACTTTGCCCGCGATCAGCCTGATCAAGGCGGATGTCGAAGGATTCGAAGCCAATTTGCTGCGCGGGGCGCGCAAGCTTATCGCGCGGGACCGGCCCATCCTCTATCTGGAAAACGACCGGCCGGACAAATCGGAAGAACTGCTCAGCCTAGTGTCCACGTTCGGCTATCGCATGTATTGGCACGCGCCGGCGCTGTATCGTTCGAACAACTTCGGCCAGAATCCGGTCAATTATTTCGAGAATGTGGTTTCACTGAACGTTCTGTGCGTGCCCCAAGAAACGAACTGGCATATCGACGGGGTCGCTCCGATCTCGGATTTCGGACATCACCCTCTTGCGTAACTGACAGGGCGGACCGGCGCGAGATCGCCGCGCCGACACGATACGCCAAATCTTGGGATCACCCGTTCAGTCTGGCTTCCAGCGCAGCCAGCCGTTCGGCCAGTTTGTCGTTTTCTTCCCGCGCCTTGGCCGCCATATCCTTTACAGCGTCGAACTCTTCGCGGCTGACGAAATCGAGCCCGCCGAGCGTTTCCTTCAACCGTTCGCGGGCGCCTTCGCGCGCTTCGCGGGTCATGCCCGCAAACGTGCCTGCGGCGCTGTTCATCAGTTTGACGACATCGGCGATCAAGGGATTTTCGCTTTGCATAGGGGCTATGTGGTCGCGCCCGCGCGGCTTGTCCAGAGGGCAGGTGCGAGACGCGCACCGCATGCAGGCCGCGCCTTACAGTTCCAGACGCTGCACCGCACCCGAGGCCACCCCGCCATCGGCCTGGGGATTGGCTTCCAGAAACTGCCAGGTCAGCAGCGTGGCAAACAGGACCCAGGCCAGATAAGGCACCAGCAATATCCCCGCCAGCCGCCGGATTCGCCAGAACAGCACCAGCGTCACCGCCACCGCGATATCCAGCACGCCGAGCAGCACGAGCGAGGCGGCGATCCGGTGCCCGGCAAAAAACAGCGGCGACCAGGCGAGATTGAGCGCCAGCTGGAGCGCGAACATCGCGATGGCCAGCCCCCGCCCCCGCGCACCCCAGGCGGAGCACACAATCGCGCAGGCCAAGCCCATCAGAGCATAGAGAATGGTCCAGACAATCCCGAAGACGGCGGGCGGCGGAAACAGTGACGGCTTGACCAGAGCATCGAACCACGGATTGCCGGGGCCGCTGCGCGCCAGTTCGCCCGAGAGGAAACCGGCCAGCAGGACAGCGGGCACCAGCAGCAAAACCCAGCGAAGCAAGCTTGCCCGCAATTGCCCGCGCGAGGCCAGAAGACTCATTCGCAATCCCCCCTGATTCGGCCTGAATATTGGCGGGGAGACCCGCCGCATGCAATCGGGGGGATGATGGCTGTGCCTCAACGGGACTCACTGCGGTTGCCCGCGCTTATTCCCGGCGGGCGGCGATCAGGAATTCCACATTGCCTTCGGGGCCCGTGATCGGGCTTTCGACAATGCCATCGACGGCCCAGCCGGCGCTTTCCAGCCAGTCGCGCACTTCCGCACACACCCGCGCGTGGAGCGCCGGATCGCGCACCACGCCGCCTTTGCCCACTTCGCCTTTGCCCACTTCGAACTGTGGCTTGATCAGCGCCACCAGCCGGCACTGCGGCGCGGCCAGTCGCAAGGGTACTTCCAGCACTTTGCGCAGCGCAATGAACGAAGCGTCGCAGACCACCCAATCGCAGGGCGCATCGATCTGTTCCGCCGTCAGCACCCGCGCGCTGGTCTGCTCGAGCACGGTCACGCGCGGATCCTGCCGCAGTTTCCAGGCGAGCTGATTCGTGCCCGAATCCACCGCGAACACGCGGTGCGCGCCATGCGCCAGCAGGACATCGGTGAAG
>Ga0182743_1003055_pt1 | contig 13848 bp, 12 predicted proteins | sample eDN3rd30CKraftOP_FD_128522 | JGI IMG/M metagenome (GOLD analysis project Ga0182743, IMG submission 128522) | Enriched Organic Plus compost microbial communities from Emeryville, California, USA - eDNA 3rd pass 30_C Kraft OP (version 2) (version 2) ... | reverse complement strand
TCGATGCGGGGCAGTGGCTGCGTGGGGGCGCCTCGTTGGCGAGCGGAGCGGACACCGTAGGTAGGCCCGAACGGGCCGGACGAGGTGAGCGAACGCGGTGTCCGGCGCCCGCGCGCCGGACCGCCAACGTGAAGCCCCCACGCAGCCACTGCCCCGCATCGACGTCCAATAGCACTAACCCCCCCTCCCTACCGAAACCCCACACACAAAGTCCCTTGCACGAATCTTCCCCCAGATATATAGTTGAAACCTAAACTAATTGATCGCCAGGCAATAGCAGCAAAAACCACCTGGCAAAGAGCCGGTTTCACGGAGTCATGTGTCATGAAAATTGTCTGCCTAGGAGGCGGCCCCGCTGGTCTGTATTTCGGGCTGCTCATGAAATTGCAGAACCCTGCCAACGAAGTGACCGTGATCGAACGCAACCGGCCGTACGACACGTTTGGCTGGGGCGTGGTGTTCTCTGACGCCACGATGGACAACCTCCGGCAGGCCGATCCAGTGTCGGCGCAGACCATAGGCGATGCGTTCAATCATTGGGACGACATTGAGATCAATTTCAAGGGACAGAGCATCCGCACCAGCGGGCACGGATTCATAGGCATCGGCCGCAAGAAATTGTTGAATATCCTGCAACAGCGCTGCGAAGACGTCGGCGTAAAGCTGGTGTTTGAAACTTTCGTGCAGGATGACCAAGCCGCGGCGCAGCAGTATGACGCCGATCTGGTGATCGCCTCCGATGGTCTGAATAGCGTCGTGCGCACCCGCTACGCAGACACGTTCAAACCGGATATCGACACGCGCCGTTGCAGGTTCGTGTGGCTGGGAACGACCAAGGTTTTTGATGCATTCACCTTTGCCTTCGTGCAGACCGAGCACGGCTGGTTCCAGGCGCATGCTTATCGGTTCGAGGACGGACTGTCGACGTTCATCGTCGAGACACCCGAGGAAACCTGGCAGGCCGCTGGCATAGGCGAGATGAGCCAAGAGGAAGGCATCGCCTTTTGCGAAAAGCTGTTTGCGCCCTGGCTGGACGGGCATCGATTGATCAGCAATGCCGCCCACCTGCGTGGCGCCGCAATCTGGATCCGTTTCCCGCGCGTGATCTGCAATACCTGGGTGCAGTGGAACACACTCGATACGCCGCGCGGCGAGCGCCGAGTACCTGTGGTGTTGATGGGTGATGCGGCACATACCGCACATTTCTCGATCGGCTCAGGGACCAAGCTGGCGCTCGAGGACGCTATTGAATTGGCGCGCTGCCTGGGAGGCGCAGAAGGTGGACTGGAGCAAGGCCTGCAGCATTACGAGGATGTGCGCAGCGTCGAGGTGCTAAAGATTCAAAACGCTGCCCGTAACTCCACCGAATGGTTTGAGAACGTGCAGCGTTATGCGGACCTGGACCCGGAGCAGTTTGCTTACTCGCTGTTGACGCGTTCCCAGCGGATTTCGCATGAGAACCTGCGCCTGCGTGACCCTGCCTGGTTGAATGGCTATGAGAGCCGCCTGGCGCAGCGTGCAGCAATGCAGGTCGAGAGCGTGACTGAGGCGGCAGGCATGCATAGCGCAATGCGCGTTGCGGCTCAGGTTTCTGAGGTCGGCGCCGAATCGGACAACATTTCCTCCACTGCAGCTCCGTTGCCGATGCTCACCCCGTATCGCGTGCGCGGCACCACACTGAAGAACCGCATTGTCGTTTCCCCCATGGCCATGTATTCCTGCGTGGACGGCGTTCCCGGCGAGTTTCATCTGGTGCATCTGGGAGCCCGCGCGCTGGGCGGCGCAGGCCTGGTCATGGTCGAGATGACATGCCCGTCGCCCGATGCACGCATCACGCCGGGATGTCCGGGACTGTGGAACGACGAGCAGGGTCAGGCGTTTGGCCGTATCGTGGATTTCGTGCACGCCAACAGCGATGCGCGCATCGGGATACAGTTGGGCCACGCGGGCCGCAAAGGTTCTACGCAGTTTGGCTGGCAGCAGATGGATTACCCGCTGCCAGACGGCAACTGGCCGCTGTTGTCGGCTTCCGCGTTGCCTTATTTACCGGGCATTTCTCAGACGCCGCGTGCAATGACGCGTGAGGATATGGATCGCGTGCGCGATGACTTCGTCGCGTCGGCCCGGCGCGCGGCTCAGGCCGGGTTCGATTGGCTGGAATTGCACTGCGCCCACGGCTATTTGCTGTCCAGCTTTATTTCGCCTTTGACCAACCAGCGCGATGATGAGTACGGCGGCAGCCTGGAAAATCGATTGCGCTATCCGCTGGAGGTATTTAACGCGGTGCGCGAAGTGTGGCCTCAGGATTTGCCGATGTCCGTGCGTATCTCCGCCCACGATTGGGTCGAGGGAGGGATCACCGCGGACGATGCGGTAGCGATCGCACGGCACTTCAAGGCAGCCGGCGCGGACATGATCGATTGCTCGTCAGGCCAGGTCAGCCCGGATCAACACCCCGTATACGGCCGCATGTATCAGACGCCCTTTGCGGACCGAGTGCGTAACGAGGCGGGCATTCCCACGATCGCAGTCGGCGCGATTTTCGAGGCCGATCATGTCAATGGCATCATCGCCTCGGGCCGTGCGGATCTGTGCGCGCTGGCTCGCCCGCATCTGGCCGATGCGGCATGGACATTGCGAGAGGCCGCGCGCGTCGGTTACCGTGATACAGCGTGGCCGAAACAGTATGCGGCAGGCAAGCGCCAACTCGAAACCAACTTTGAACGCGCTGCACTGATGGCGCAATTGGATGTTAAATGAACACGTCTACCGGCGTATTGGATGGCCGCCATGCCCTGGTGACGGGCGGTGCACGCGGTATAGGCCTGGCCTGCGCGCAGGCCTTGCAGCAACGTGGCGCAACGCTGACCTTGCTGGGGCGTGACCGGGTCGCACTGGATGCTGCCGTGGCTGACTTGAGCAAACATGGCAAGGTCAATGCCGTGGTCGCCGATATCGCTGACGAAGCCTCGGTGCGGACAGCCTTCGAACAGGCCGCACAGCATGGCGGTACCGTGGATATCCTGGTCAACAACGCCGGGCAGGCGGTCAGTCAGCGATTCGATCGCACCGACGCGGAAACATGGCAGTCCATGCTGGCGGTGAACTTGACCGGTACCTATCACTGCACGCAGGCCGCGCTGCCAGGTATGTTGGCCGCCGGATGGGGACGAATTATCAACGTCGCCAGCACGGCAGGCTTGATCGGCTATCCCTACGTCAGTGCTTATTGTGCAGCCAAGCATGGTGTGGTCGGCCTGACTCGCGCATTAGCGCTGGAGTTGGCGCGCAAGGGCATCACCGTCAACGCGGTTTGCCCGGGGTTCACCGAGACCGACATCGTGCGCGATGCCGTGAGCAATATTGTCAGCAAGACGGGCCGCTCTGCGGAAGCTGCGCGCGATGAGCTGGCTGCCCGCAATCCACAGGGCCGTCTGGTGCAACCCGCAGAGGTTGCCGAGACGGTCGCCTGGCTGGCCCTGCCGTCATCGTCATCCATCAATGGCCAGGCCATCGCCGTCGATGGCGGCGAGGTCATGCCAGGCTGAAACCTTTAACCTATTTCTATCCCAACGATACGTCGCGGATTAGCAGGAGACATCATGACCGAAGCATCCACAGAGCACACCATGAAGCATCATCGCCGTCCGTATGCAAACTATGCGGCACGGACTTTCCTGTGGGAGGTGTCAGCGGATGGCAAGGTTGCGACGATCACCTTGAATCGCCCCGAACGCAAGAATCCGTTGACGTTTGATTCGTATGCCGAGCTGCGGGATCTGTTTCGTAGCCTGTGCTATGCCACGGACATCAAAGTGGTCGTGGTAACGGGGGCCGGGGGTAATTTCTGCTCGGGCGGCGATGTGCACGAGATCATCGGGCCGTTGACCAAAATGAGTATGCCGGAGCTGCTGGATTTCACCCGGATGACGGGCGATCTGGTCAAGGCGATGCGTGCTTGCCCACAGCCGATTGTGGCGGCCGTGGACGGTGTATGCGCGGGCGCGGGAGCAATGATTGCTTTGGCATCGGACATGCGTCTGGGAACGCCGGCGGCGAAGACCGCTTTCCTGTTCACGCGGGTAGGGCTGGCCGGGGCGGATATGGGAGCTTGCACCTTGTTGCCTCGGATGATCGGCCAGGGGCGCGCATCCGAGCTGCTCTATACCGGACGCTCCATGAACGCAGAAGAAGGCTCGCAGTGGGGATTCTTCAATAGCCTGCACGACAGTGCGCAGTTGTTGACGGCAGCGCAGACGCTGGCCGCGCAGCTGGCCGCCGGCCCGACGTTTGCTCATGGCATGACGAAAAAACTGCTGCATCAGGAATGGAATATGGGTGTGGACGAGGCGATCGAGGCCGAAGCCGAAGCACAAGCCATTTGCATGCAGACACGCGATTTCCACCGGGCATACGAGGCGTTCGTAGCCAAGCAGAAACCGGTCTTCGAAGGGGATTGAGATGGCGGACACGTCGTGGCTGGACTGGCCTTTTTTCGAGGACCGTCATCGCGAGATGGCTGCCGAGCTGGAGGCGTGGTGCGTCGACGCCCTGGCCGATATCGATCATCATGATACGGACGAAGCATGCCGCCGATTAGTCGCTGCATTGGGACAGGCGGGCTGGTTGCGTTATTGCGTACCGGCAGGTCCCGACAATACGTGGGGCGGCGCCTTGCCTCAGGTTGACTCGCGCATGGTCTGCATTTTGCGCGAGACGCTCGCACGGCATGAGGGATTGGCAGATTTTGCGGCGGCGATGCAGGGACTGGGCAGCGGCGCGATTGCGCTGATGGGCTCAGACGCGCTGCGTCAGCGTTACTTGCCCAGAGTGGCCAGCGGGCAGGCGATTGCCGCGTTTGCGCTGTCGGAACCGGAGGCCGGTTCCGATGTGGCAGCGCTGTCTTGCTCGGCGCGACTTGACGGCGATCACTATGTGCTCAACGGCGCCAAGACGTGGATTTCCAACGGTGGCATCGCGGACTTTTATTGCGTCTTTGCCCGGACCGGCGAGGCGCCGGGTGCGCGAGGCATCTCCGCGTTTGTGGTGGATGCCGACACGCCGGGATTCAGCGTTTCCGAACGCATTGACGTGATTGCACCGCATCCCTTGGCGACACTGACGTTCGATAACTGCCGTATTCCTGCTGCGCAACGCTTGGGTGAACCGGGGCAGGGATTCAAGCTCGCTATGATGACGCTGGATATTTTCCGCGCCTCGGTGGCCGCTGCGGCTCTGGGCTTTGCGCGTCGGGCGCTGGACGAGGGTTTGTCGCGCGCTCGCGAGCGTCGCATGTTCGGCCAGACGCTGGCGGATTTGCAGTTGACGCAGGCGGCGCTGGGCGACATGGCGACGGCAATCGATTCTGCTGCGCTGTTGACGTATCGCGCCGCCTGGTTGCGTGACGTCAAAGGGGTGCGCACGACACGAGAGGCTGCGATGGCCAAGATGGCCGCTACCGAGTCGGCGCAGACGGTCATCGATCGTGCTTTGCAAATGTTCGGGGGCGCCGGCGTGGTATCGGGCGTGCCCGTCGAGAAACTGTATCGAGAGATCCGCGCCTTGCGCATTTACGAGGGCGCGACGGAAGTCCAAAAACTCATCATCGCCAGAGAGCTGCTTAAAGACTAGCCCACTAGCAACGGCAGCCCATCATCGCATCGCAAGGGGAACACCATGGAACGCTCCGCTCATCTGGATACTTTCGCAAGAGACCATCTGCCTCCGCCCGAGCAATGGCCCGAATTTCTGCTTGACAGCCCTGATGTGAACTATCCCGAGCGCATGAATTGCGCCGCGGAACTCGTCGACGCGGCGGTGATGGCCGGACGTGGCGACCGTATTGCGCTGCGCTGGCGTCAGGGCGACCAGATCGAGACCATGACGTATGCCGAGTTGCGAGCGCTGAGCAATCGGATCGCTCACGTATTGACCGAGGATATGCGGTTGGTCCCGGGCAATCGTTTGCTATTGCGTGGCCCGAATAATCCGATGATGGCCGCCTCGTGGCTGGCCGCCATCAAGGCCGGCCTGGTCACTGTGCCGACGATGCCGTTGCTGCGTTCCAAGGAACTGAAACAGATCATCGAGAAAGCACAGGTGACGGCGATGCTATGCGACGTGCAGTTGCGTGACGAGGCCGAGCATTGTCTGCAGCAGGATCATGAACATTACTGCGAGCCGCTACGTCAGATCGTGCTGTTTAACGATAGCGCGCCGGATTCGCTGGATGTGTTGGCGCAGGCTAAATCCGATGACTTCACTGTCTGCGATACGGCTGCCGATGATGTGTGCTTGATTGCGTTTACCAGCGGCACGACGGGCATGCCTAAAGGATGCATGCATTTCCATCGCGATGTGCTGGCCATGTGCGATCTGTTTCCTCGCCATGTCATCAAACCCGGGCCCGACGATATTTTCTGCGGTACGCCGCCCTTGGCGTTCACATTCGGTTTGGGTGGTCTGTTGTGTTTTCCGTTGCGCGTGGGCGCCAGTGTGGCGTTGGCGGAAAAACTCAATCCCGATGCATTGATGGCCCTGATCCAGGATTTTCGCGCGACGATCGTGTTCACCGCGCCGACCTTCTATCGTCAGATGGCGGGTTTGGTCGGCAAATACGACATCAGCTCGTTAAAGAAAAGCGTGTCCGCAGGTGAGGCCTTGCCTGACGCCACACGTGAGTTATGGAGAAACGCGACAGGCATCGAGATGATCGATGGGATCGGCGGCACCGAGATGATCCACGTGTTCGTCTCCAGCCCGCCCGATGAAATCCGCCCCGGAGCCATAGGCAAGGTCGTGCCAGGCTATGTGGCCTGCGTGGTGGATGAAGACATGCAGCCTGTGCCCAACGGCACCGCAGGACGTTTGGCGATCAAGGGACCGACGGGATGCCGTTACCTGGCAGATGATCGTCAAAGCCGCTTTGTGCAGCAGGGGTGGAATCTGCCGGGCGATACCTTTATACAAGACGACGACGGCTATTTCTTTTACCAGGCCCGCAATGACGACATGATCGTCTCGGCGGGGTACAACATTGCCGGACCCGAGGTCGAGGATGCGCTGCTGCATCATGAAGCCGTGGCCGAGTGCGGCGTTGTAGGCGTGCCGGATGACGAGCGCGGTCAGATCGTGAAAGCGTTCGTGGTGCTCAAGCCCGGCTACGAAGCGAGCGACGAGCTGGTAAAGGCTTTGCAGGCTTTTGTAAAAGCGACGGTGGCCCCCTATAAGTATCCACGCGCGATTGAGTTCGTGGAGACCCTGCCGCGTACCGAAACCGGGAAACTGCAACGCTTTGCGTTGAGGCAAAGAGCCTGAGGCAGGATATGGAGCAGGTTTCACCCCTAGGATCGACGGCGATGTCAGGACAGCCTTTTATCAGCGAAGTCAACGTACGTTTTCGGCATTGTGACCCCGCCGGTATCGTGTTTTATCCGCGCTATTTCGAGATGATCAACGATTTCGTCGAGGAATGGTTCGATAAAGGGATGGGTTTGCCGTTTCACACCCTGCATGTCGGGCGCCGCATCGGAACGCCGCTGGCATCGGTGCAATGTGATTTTTCCGCGCCGAGCCGTTGGCATGAGACCTTGCGCCAGGAACTGATTGTGCGCCGTATCGGCGGCGCGTCGTTCAGTGCCGAAGTGACTTTCTTCGGGCCCGATGGCGGTGTGCGGCTGAAGGCATCGCTGACCATCGTCACGGTGGACCTGGATCGTATGCGATCTACCGCGATTCCCGATGATTTACGCCTGCGTATGCGAGAGTTTTTAATCGCAAAGCCGTCGCAGTAAGACAATCGTGCTTTCGATGACAGCCGCCAGCCATAGCGGCGGCGTTCGAGGTTTTTAATAAAAGGATGATTCCATGAAGATTTTGCAACCGCCCGACTGGATGCCGCCGCGTGGCTATTCGAACGGAGTGATGACGCAAGTCGCTGTCGGAGACCGGCTGGTATTTGTCGGGGGCCAGGTGGGCTGGAATGGTCAGCAGCAGTTCGAGACGGACGACTTTGCCGGGCAAGTGCGGCAGGCACTGCTGAACGTGATGGCGATATTGGCCGAAGGCGGCGGCAAGCCAGAGCACATTGTGCGCATGACGTGGTATGTAAAGAACAAGCGCGAGTACGTGGCGTCCTATCCGGAAATCGGCAAGCACTATCGGGAAATTGTGGGCCGGCATTTCCCGCCGATGAGTGCGGTTGAGGTCGCAGATCTGGTCGAGGATCGGGCCAAGGTAGAGATCGAGGTGACAGCGGTGATTCCGGCCTGATCAGCCGTCTAGAGACGGGTCAACATACCGGCACCGGCAGCATTGCGCGCGGATCGAGCGGCGCATTGCCGGTGTGTGGGCCTTGCATTTTGATTGCCAGGCTAACGCCTGGACTCCACTTTTTCCGCCAGCAGGTCGTATAGCAGCCGCGCGACGGGGTTGAGGTCCTTGCCCCGGGGATGTATCAGCCCAATGGTTCGCGTGATTGTGGGATTGCGCAGTGTGATGCTGACCAAGGTGTCATGGCCTTTGGACGGCATGGCCAGTCGGGGGACGACGCCGATTCCGAGGCCGGCTTCGACCATGCTGACCAGCGCCGGTACATGTTGTACTTCGCAGAAATGGCGCGGCCGCTGTTCACTGCGCGCGAGCGCCTGGTCAATCAGAAAGCGGTTGCCGCTGCCTTGTGCGAGCGTGATATAGGCGTGATGAGCCAGGTCTGCCCAATTGATGGACCGCCGCTTGGCCAGGGGATGTGCGCGGCTGACTGCCGCGACAAAGGGCTCCTCGAGCAATGGCTTGAACTCGATCTCTGCATCGTTGGTGCCGATGTAAGTCAAGCCGAAATCAGCATCGCCACGCGAGACTGCCGTTAATACCTGCGACGAGGATTCGTCGATGATGCGGATCCTGATGCGCGGATAGCGCGCATGGTATTCACGAATCACGTCGGGTAGAAAGTATCCGACAGCCGACGGTACGCAGGCGATGGTCACCATTCCCGATAGCCGTTCGGCCACGTCTTGAATGCCGACCAACGCATTTTCCAGTTCGTTCAGAACGTTCCTGGCTCTGGGAACAAAACCGCGTCCTATCGTGGTCAGTTCGACTTTTCTAGTGGTTCTTGTAAACAGTTGGACGCCAAGCGCGTCTTCCAGTTTGTCGGCGCGTCGCGATAGCGCCGATTGTGAGAGGTGCAACGCCTCGGATGCTGCTCGAAAGCTTCCTAAATCAGCAACGGCCAAGAAAGCGCGCAGATCGGCAAGATCGAATTTCATGCGTTTTGGACAAGAATAGATCGAATTTTTGCACTTTACTCCATTCTGCAGCCTGGGAGACGATAGCTCCCGTCGCAGAGAACGGTCTGCGAGCGAGGAGACAAACCAATGACGCTTTTACGCAGAAAACCCCTGCGCCGATGGGCACGGCTTGCCGGGATTTCTATATTGATCGGTGCGACGGCGGCGGCAAACGCGGGCGAGTGGCCCGAGCGGCCTATTCGATTGCTCGTCCCTTATGGGCCTGGCGGCAGTTCAGACGTGGTCGCGCGGGCAGTTGCCGCAGAAATGTCGCGTGACTTGGGACAGCAAGTCATCGTGGAAAACAAGGGTGGAGGCCAGGGAACGATTGCCACGACTGAAGTCGCCCGGGCCAATCCGGATGGATACACCTTGATTTTGGGGCATGTGGGGACGTTGGCGGTCAATCCCAGCATGATGCCGAAACTGAACTACGACCCGCGCCGCGATTTCGCACCGATCGTTTTGCTGGCCAAATTGCCTATGGTCTTCGCCGTGGGCGGCAATGTACCGGCAAAGACTTTGCCCGAGTTTGTTCAGCTGGCGCGATCTAAACCTGGCGAGATCAATTACGGGTCCGCAGGTAATGGCAGTGCCGGGCATCTCGCATTCGAGATGCTGAAAACGGCGGCAAAGATCGACGTGGTTCATGTGCCTTATCGAGGTACCGGCGCGCAGGTAAACGACTTGTTGGCAGGCAATATCGACGCCGCCGCAGCGGGAACGCCAGGGCTGTTGCCGCACGCCCAGGCGGGCAAGATCCGAATCGTGGCAGTGGGATCAGCAGCCCGGCTTTCTGTGCTGCCTGATGTGCCCACTGTGGCTGAACAGGGATATCCGGGTTTTGAAAGTTCGCAGTGGTTTGGCCTCTTGGCACCAGCAGGAACCCCAGACCCCGTTATCAAACGACTGCACCAGGCGGCTGTGCACGCGCTTGACACCGACGCGGTCCGAAACCGCCTGGCTCACGACGCAAGCGAACCATCCGGTGCGGGTCCCGCCGAATTCGCGGCTTTTATCGACGCGGAAGAACAGCGATGGGGCCGGGTCGTGAAAGACGCGCACCTCTCTATTGAATAAATCAAGACAGCGTACCCATCCAGGAATATTCAGCATGACTCAAGCACGAGAAAAGATCGTTGTACAGGAAGCGCAATTAACGGAGCTCGGCATCCGAGCCTTCGAAGGGCTCGGATTACCCCATCAAGATGCGGTGGATGTGGTTCGGATTCTCGTGCTGGCAGACTTGTTTGGGCTCTCCACCCACGGTTTGTCGCGCATCGAGTCCTATGGTGAACGCCTGCAGCTGAGCGGGATCAATGCCCGTCCAAATATTCAAGTGACCAGCCCCGCGCCTGGGTTGCGATTGGTGGCCGGGGATAATGCCGTTGGCCCTCTGGTGGGAATGCATGCGTTGCGGGCTGCCATGCAGGCGGCAGAGCAGTGCGGCGTTGGGATCGCGTTTGCACGGCAGAGTAATCATTTCGGGCCGATTTCGCCTTATGGCCTGATCGCGGCTGAGGCCGGATTTGCCAGCATCATAGGCAGTAACGCGACCACGACCATAGCCCCATGGGGAGGAACGGATGCCCGCGTGGGCAATAGTCCGATTGGCTTTGCCGTTCCCAACCCTGGAGGAAACCCTTTCCTGTTGGATATGGCCATGAGTGTTGTCGCCCGAGCGAAGATTCGCAATGCCCTGAAAGCGGGCGCCGCGATTCCGGATACCTGGGCAACTGATGCCTTCGGTCGGCCGACGACGGATCCTAAGCAGGCGCTAGATGGTTTCCTGCTGCCTATCGGCGGACACAAAGGCTACGGCCTCGCGTTGATGGTGGATCTCTTTGCCGGATTGCTGTCCGGCGCGGCCTATCTGACGCACGTGAAATCATGGGTCGATGCGCCAGACGAACCGCAGAATTTGGGGCATTTCTTTCTCTTGATTGATGCCAAGAGGCTGGGCTCGACGCAGTGGCTCACGGACAGGATGAATGATTTCGCCTCCATTTTGCATGACAGTCCTCCTGCAGATGCCGAGAGGCCAGTTATTCAACCGGGCGACATCGAGTTGTCCAGATTGAAAGCGCAACGAGCGGACGGGATTGCCATCGAGCCAGAGGTGCTGGCGTTATTGCGCAAGCATGCGGGTGAGCTGGCCGCCTGAGTGTTGCGGCGTATAGAGGAGACAGGCGATGAAGAAAAAGAGTCTATGTTTGAACGCGGCTTTAGCCGCAGGGCTGATGATCGTCTCCGGTGCCGCCGTGGCCGATTACCCGGATAAACCCATCCGGATGATAGTGCCCTACGTCGCGGGCGGTGCCGCCGATATCACCGCGCGAGTGCTAGCCGCACAGATGTCTCTCGAGCTCGGCGGCACGATCGTTGTGGAGAACAAGCCGGGAGCCAATGGCATGATCGGCACCGATATGGTCGCCAAGTCTGCGCCGGACGGCTATACCTTGCTGCTCGATGCGAGTGGTCCGCTCGTCGTCAACCCTTCGCTTTACCAAAAAACGCCATACGATCCCGTCAAGGATTTTTCTCCTATCAGTCAGATCACGAGCTACCAGTATGTGCTGGTCGTACCCGAACAGTCGTCGATTCACGGTCTTGACGAACTTATTGCAGCCGCAAAGGAGAAACCCGGTGCTATGACTTATGGCTCCGCCGGTATCGGTGCCGGCGGGCATTTGGCCGGGGAACTGTTGGCGATGCAGACCAAGACCGAGCTTTCGCACATTCCCTACAAAGGCAATGCGCAGGCATTGACGGATGTCCTGGGTGGCCAACTTTCTTTCACCTTTGATACGGTGGTCACCGCCACGCCCTATCTGCGTACGGGAAAACTGCGCGGCTACGCGGTATCCGGTCCCCACCGGGCAGAAGGGCTTCCCGACATTCCCACGATGCAGGAGCTAGGCTACAAGGATTTCGTGGTGACACAGTTTCAAGGCCTCTTGGCGCCGGCCGGTACAGATCCGAAAATCATTGCGAAGCTGCACGACGCCGCCGTGCGCGCCGCAAAACATCCTGAAGTGGTTCGCAAACTGGCGACCGACGGCGGCAACGAGATCGTCGCAGGAACGCCCGAAGCGTTCGCACAGCAGATACGCGAGGATCTGCTGCGCTATCGGCAACTGATTCAAGATGCTCATGTGAAAGCGGAGTAAACGATGTATCAGATCGATATTCTTGTGCAGGGATACCCCGGTCGTGCCGTCTGCCACGGTGGACTGGGTTGGAGCACCAGCACGTTATTGCGCGCAGCGGATCGCAAGATCCTGGTTGATGTGGGGGCCTTCGGTGTGCGCCATCTGCTCAACAAGCAATTGCATGCTTGTGGTGTCGATGCGTCAGAGATCACGGATGTGGTGCTGACGCACGCCCATTACGATCACGCTGTGAATTTCACGCTTTTCCCCAATGCCACCGTTTGGATCGGGGAACGGGAACTCGACTGGGCATCAAAACAACCTCCCGGTTTCAATCCCTTGCCCGAACTGTATGTGCGAGAGCTGACACAGTTGGCCCGCGTCAAGCGCCTGCATCACAACGAAACGTTTATCCCCGGCATTACAGCGATCACCGCGCCGGGGCATACCCCGGGGCACCTCCTGTTTTATGTGGAAGACGAACGCCAGCCCGTGCTGTTTACCGGAGACGCAGCAAAGAATCGCGCGGAGTTGATATCCGGCCGTGTCGTGGATACAGGGGACGTCGCAGCGAGTCAAGCAAGCGTGGAACAGATCTGGACACTGTGGCGCCGTCGGCCTAATACGTTGCTCGTGCCGGGGCATGACGTGGGAATGGTCTTGAATGATCAGGGCATGCCTGAATACGTGAGCGAACGCCGCGCAGCCATTAACGCGTGGTTCGGCGACGATCTGGAGCCCATGCAGATCGATCTTTGCTGTCAGCCGCGATTACAACGATTTTCCGTTTGAATTATCACTTGGCACTTTTCTCTATGACTATTGATCCGAATGTCGTTTCTTCCTTCACCCCTACCGGCCGTTTACGAGCGTCTATCAATCTCGGTAATCCCATTCTCGCGAATCGAAATGCTGCAGATGAGCCGGTCGGTGTGTCGGTAGACCTCGCGGGTGCTTTTGCCCGGCGCCTCGGTGTGGAGCTGGAGCTGGTTGTGCTTGATAGCGCAGGCAAGTCCGTGGACACGGTGACGCAAGAGCGAGCCGATATCGGTTTTTTCGCCATCGATCCGAAACGTGCGGCAGGGATATGTTTTACCGATGCCTATGTGCTGATTGAGGGGGCCTATCTGGTCCGTGATGATTCGCCATTGCAGCACATGGACGAGGTCGATCGCGCGGGACATCGCGTGACGGTAGGCCAAGGCAGTGCCTACGATCTGTTCTTGTCTCGCGAGTTAAAACACGCCTCTATCACGCGGGCAGCGACGTCTCCGACGGTTGTGGCAACCTTTTTGGCTGATGGGACCGAGGTGGCCGCCGGGGTCAAGCAACAACTTGAGTCGGATGCGCACCACTATGGCGGATTGCGTCTGCTGGAAGGAAGCTTTATGACGATTCGTCAGGCG
>Ga0182743_1003054_pt1 | contig 13850 bp, 14 predicted proteins | sample eDN3rd30CKraftOP_FD_128522 | JGI IMG/M metagenome (GOLD analysis project Ga0182743, IMG submission 128522) | Enriched Organic Plus compost microbial communities from Emeryville, California, USA - eDNA 3rd pass 30_C Kraft OP (version 2) (version 2) ... | reverse complement strand
TAGAACGTCGGGAACGGCGACCCGTCGTCGAGCCGCGGAGCGGTGGCGACCACGGTCGGGTTGCCGCACGCGCACCGCGCGGCGATGCCCACGGCGCCGCGGACGGGGCGGCCCAGCTGTGCGCGGAGCACCGCGTGCTCGGCTTCCGTGACGGGGGCGAACGGCGGAGTACTCACGTGTTCAGGCTACCGGGCGCGAGCAGGGAGCCCGCCGGGTCTCACCCCTGGGGACCCGTCGCCGTCTGCGCCGTGCCGGCGGCGACGAGCGAGCGCACGAGCTGCGCCATCCAGTCGGTGCGGGTCTGCTCCACGTCGTCGCTGACCGCATCCTGCTCGCGCGGCTGCTGCGCCTCGCTGAGGTCGTTGTCGACCAGGTAGATGATCTCGCCCGGCTGCGTGTAGTACAGCCGCTCACGCGCCTGGGTGCGGATGAACGCGGGGTCGTTCCACCGCTGCTGCTGCGCCTGGAGGTCGGCGATCTCGGCCTGGGTGAGCTGCACCTGGTGTTCGAGCGCCGCGATCCGCTGTCGCTGGTCGACGTAGGTGCCGATCGTGGGTGCGAGCACGAGCACGGCGAGGACGACCAGGCCGAACATGATGATCATGAAGCCCGACAGACGGATGCCGCCGAGCCACTCCCGCACGTCGACCCGGCGTCCACCACGCCCGTCCGCCCCGGCGCCGCGGGATGCGGAAGGGGGAGCCGCCCTCTTGGTCACGACTCCCCCTTCCGGTTCAGTTCCTGGCGCGCTCAGCCCTTGAAACGGGGGAACGCGTTGCGGCCCGCGAAGACCGCGGCCTCACCGAGGTCCTCCTCGATGCGCAGAAGCTGATTGTATTTCGCGACGCGCTCGCTGCGGGCGGGCGCGCCGGTCTTGATCTGACCGCAGTTGGTCGCGACCGCGAGGTCGGCGATCGTGGTGTCCTCGGTCTCGCCGGAACGGTGCGAGAGCATCGCGGTGTAACCGCTGCGCTGGGCGAGGCTGACCGCATCCAGCGTCTCGGTGAGCGTGCCGATCTGGTTCACCTTGACCAGCAGCGAGTTCGCGACGCCGCGGGCGATGCCGTCCTGCAGACGGCTCGGGTTGGTGACGAACAGGTCGTCGCCGACGAGCTGGACCTTGGAGCCGAGCGCCTCGGTGAGGGCCTTCCAGTTGTCCCAGTCGTCCTCGGCGAGCGCATCCTCGATCGTGACGATCGGGTAGTCGTTCACCAGGCCCACGTAGTACTCGGTGAGCTCGGCGGCGGTCCAGTCCTTGTTGTCGAGGCGGTAGACGCCGTCGTTGAAGAACTCGGTCGCTGCCACGTCGAGGCCGAGGGCGATGTCCTTGCCCGGGGTGAAACCGGCCTTCTCGATGGCCTTGAGCAGGAAGTCCAGACCCTCGCGGTTGCTGGGGAGGTCCGGGGCGAAGCCGCCCTCGTCGCCGAGGCCGGTGGCGTAGCCCGCAGCCTTCAGCTCGGCGCGCAGCACGTGGTAGGTCTCCACGCCCCAGCGCAGCGACTCCGCGTAGGTCTCCGCGCCGATGGGTGCGAGGAAGAACTCCTGCATGTCGATGCCGTTGTCGGCGTGCTCACCGCCGTTGATGACGTTGAACAGCGGGACGGGCATGACGTGCGCGTTCGGACCGCCCAGGTAGCGGTACAGCGGCAGGTCGGCCGAGTCGGCCGCGGCCTTGGCGACCGCGAGGCTGACGCCGAGGATCGCGTTGGCGCCGGTGCGCTGCTTGTTGGCGGTGCCGTCGGTCTCGATGAGCACCTGGTCGATGACGCGCTGCTCGCTCGCCTCCAGACCCTCGATCGCCGGGCCGAGTTCGTCGAGCACGGCGTCGACCGCCTTGCGGACGCCCTTGCCGCCGTAGCGGCTCTTGTCGCCGTCGCGCAGCTCGTACGCCTCGAAGGCGCCCGTGGATGCGCCGGAGGGGACGGCCGCGCGCTGGACGATCCCGTCGTCGAGCAGCACCTCCACCTCGACGGTCGGGTTCCCGCGCGAGTCGAGAATCTCGCGCGCGCCTACAGCCTCGATCAGTGCCACAGAGGACTCCTTGAGTTGGGTTGGGCCCCTCCGGCCGCGCACGACGCACGCGGATGCAAGGAGGGATTGGTTCTGGGAGCGTCGTCGATCCGCTCCCGAGTCTACTGACCCTCCCCCGCGCACAGGAGGGGTGCTGTCACACGACGTCGGTGAGCAGCGCCACCGCGATGCCGTCCCAGCCCTTCGCATCGAGGGTCTGGAGCGCGGTCGCGTCGAACCGCGGGTCGGCGGCGAGCATCGCCAGCCCCGCCTGCGTGCCGCGCACGTCGCTGCGGTCCGTGTCGGGGTCGGCGACGGCGCCGCCGCGGCCGACGTTGTCGACCACCACGACGGTGCCGGGTCGGCCGAGCCGCGCGGCCCAGTCGAGGTAGATCGTGTTGGACTGCTTGTCCGCGTCGATGAAGACGAGGTCGAACGGTTCGCCGCCGGAGAGCGTGGGCAGCACGTCCTCGCCCCGGCCGACGCGGATCTCGACCCGCTCCCCCACCCCGGCACGGTCGATGCTGCCGCGGGCGACGCGGGCGTGCGCGGGCTCGGCCTCGATCGTGACCACGCTGCCCTCCTCGCCGACCGCGCGGGCCAGCCAGATGGTGGAGTACCCGCCGAGGGTGCCGATCTCCAGCACCCGTCGCGCCCCGGCGATCCGGGCGAGCAGATGCAGGAACTTGCCGTTCAGCGGCGCGACCTCGATGTCGGGCATCCCCGCATCCCGCTGGTCCGTCACCGCCTGCTCGAGCGCCTCGTCGTGACCGACGAGCAGCGCAGAGAGATACTCGTCGACGGCCAGCCATTGCGCTTCGGTGGGTCCGGTCATCTGTTCAGCACAGCGCCCCCGCAGGCGCTCGTCAAGTCGGGTGTTTGGCGACCGGGCACAACCGATGTCCACCGCATCCGTCCGTTTCGGCACACTCGTCGGTATGCGCATCACACCCCGCAGGATGGCCATCGGGATGAGCCTGTGGCTGCCGAACCTGGCGAGCGGCATCCGGGTGAAGGAGTTCGCCGAGGACTGGACGCACGCCACGGTGCAGCTGCACGTGAACCCGCTGACCCGCAACTACGTGAAGACCGCGTTCGGCGGGTCGATGTCGGCCATGACCGACCCGTACTTCTTCATGCTGGTGATGCACCAGCTCGGCCGCGACTACGTGGTCTGGGACACCCGCGGCGAGATCGAGTTCGTCAAGCCCGGGCGTGGCGTGCTCACCGCACGGTTCGAGGTGCCGCGTACGAAGGCGGAGGAGCTGCGCGAGCGCGCCCGCGGCGGGGCGAAGGTGCTCGAGTGGTTCGAGACCGAGATCACGGATGCGGCCGGCGACGTCGTCGCCCGCGTGCGCCGCGAGGTGTACGTCCGCGAGAAGCGCCGCGTCACCGAGGCCGCCGCCCGCTGAACGTCCGCGACCGCGGTTCGGGGCTCAGGCGGTGCGCACCGGGTCGAGCTGGAGCTTGTCGCGGCGGAACTGGCCGCACAGTGCGAGCACGGCGACGACGACGGCGAGCACGATCCACGCGGCGACCCCGAGCGGGCCGGCGAGTGCCGGATCCGGTGAGGTGTCCGCGGCGACCACGAGCAGCGCGACGGACGCCGCCGCGTTCAGCGACCCGTGGGCGAGCGCGGCGGGCCACACCGAGTGGCTGCGCAGGCGCAGCCAGCCGAAGAACACGCCCCAGGCGACGCAACCGCCCACCATGAGCAGCAGCCCGGTCACGTCGGTGCGACCGAAGTTGTAGCCGAGGAGGATCACCGGCGCGTGCCAGAGCCCCCAGATCACCCCGGTGACGAGCATCGCCGGCCACACCCCGAGCGGGAGCAGCGCCGTCTGCAGCCAGCCGCGCCAGCCGATCTCCTCGCCCGCGGCGAAGATCGTGTTGATGATCGCGCCGACCGGCAGCGAGAGGAGCTGCCCGACGACGAGCAGGATCATCGGCGGCAGGGGCGTGCCCTCCGGGACGAGCGCGCTCAACTGGGCGGCGAACCCGGAGAACTCGACGAGGTCGAGGGTCATCCAGCCCGCCAGTGCGGCGACGGCGATCGTCGCCGCCACCACCGCCATCGGCGCGAACAGGGCGATCACCAGGAAGCCGATGAACCGCCCGACCGGGCGCAGCGGCCACAGGCCCAGGAAGCGCGCACGGCCGGATGCCGGGGCACGGAACGCGAACATCACGATGAGGGCCGCGACGGTCGGCGCGAACATCATCAGGGTGATCCACACGGTCGCGAGCGGCGTCGCGAGCCCGTCCCCGAGCCACAGCGGCAGCGCGGGGAGCCAGGCCAGCGCGAACGAGATCACGACGAACAGGACGACGGGCGTCCAGCGGACGCGGGCGGGCTGGAGCGGAGTGGTCATGCGGTGGCCTTCTCGGTCAGGGCGCGGAGGACGCCGGCGGCGGTGGCGGCATCGGACACGGTGACGGTGAACCGTTTGCCGCCGCGGCGGGTCACCTCGAGGGCGTCGCCGTTGCGGAGCACGACGCCGAAGCGGCCAGGGGCCGAGCGGACGCCGTACCCGCCGAACTCGCCCATGGGTCGGCAGTCGACGTGGTCGACGTGCTCGATGTCGGCGGGCGCCACGTGGAACCGGGGGAGCCCGAGCACGGAGGTCACGTGCAGGCCGTCGGCGTCGACGCGCACGTGGAAGGCGGTGGTGGTCGCGATCGCGACCAGTACCAGCACCGTCACGACCGTGACGAGGAGCGCCGCGAGCAGGTCGCCCAGCATCCACACGGCGATCGAGGCGAGCACGAGCACCGCCAGGGTCACCGACAGCGCGACGACCGCGCCGCGGGCGATCGAGGTGGTGCGCATCCACACGACGCGCTCCCCCGGGCGGATGTCGATCGGGGCGACGTCGTCGAGGCGGCGGACGGCCGCGTCCTCCTTCGGGAGCACGAGCCAGCCGACGACGCCCGCGATCGCGCCCGCGACGAGGGCGGCAAGGAGCACCGGGACCGCGGAGGGGCCCGCGGCCGCATCCGTCAGCCCCTGCTGGATGGCGAGCGTACCGATGCCGAGCGTGGCGAACAGGGCGGAGAGCGCGAGCGCGGCGGCCCCCAGCACCCGGAACGCGAGGCCCCGCTCGCCGCGCCGCACGGCGGGCAGCGTGGTGGCGGCGAGCAGTCCCGGCAGCAGCAGCGTGCCGAGCGCGGTGAGCGCGACCGAGAACGCCGGGGACGCGAAGCCGTCGGGGGTCCCCGACAGGCCCCAGTGCACGGCGATCGGGTCGGGCAGCGTGGGCAGGAGCACGAGCTGGGCGACGAGCGCCCCCACGCCGAGCACGGCGGGCAGGATCACGGCCACCAGGAGCAGGCGGCGGGCGGTGTTCGGTTCAGTCGTCATCGGAGGCGTCTTTCACGAGGGCGGCGAGGGAGTCGGGGGAAAGTCGGAGGGCACGGGCCTTGCGCGCGAGGTCGCGGATGTCGCCGTAGAGCGCCGCGAGACCGGTCGCCGCAGCCGTGACCACGGCGCCGCGACCGCGGCGCATGTCGACGAGTCCTTCGTCGCGGAGGTCCTGGTAGGCGTGCAGCACGGTGTGGAGGTTCACCTCGAGCGCGGCGGCGACCTCGCGCGCCGGCGGGAGGCGGTCGCCCTCGGCGAGCCGACCCGCGGCGATGTCGGCACGGACGGATGCGGCCACCTGCACGAACAGGGGCGCATCACTGCCGGGATCGATGCGGATGAGCATGCCTTGATTCTAGAACAACTAGAACAAGTGGCACAAGATGCCGGAGCGCGGACCCGGTTCGGTCGCGCCGAATGGCTGGTGCCGGCCCACGACACGCGCCATTCGGCGCGACCGAACAGGATGCGGCGCACGTCGGTCGCGCGGACGTGCGGGCGCATCGCCACGAGACCCGCACATCGGCGCGACCGAGCACGGGGCGGGCGAGGTGCGCCCGGGCGGAAGCCTCGCTCAGCCGAGCGGCTTGAGCTCCAGAGCGCCGGGGGCGGTGCCGGCTGCGACCGTCGCGAAAGCGGTGTACCCGTCGGCGGCAGCGCGCTCCAGCAGCCCCTTGAGGTTCTTCGTGCGCTGCTCCAGCCGCACCCGGGCGCCGGTGGCGACGAGGGCGGTCTTGTGCGCGATGAGTTCGGCGACGGGCACGTCACGGTCGTGCACGAGCACGACGGCGGATGCGGCGTCGTCGGCGTTCGTGTCGATGAGGTCGACGATCCGTTCGAACCCGATCGAGAAGCCCACGGCGGGCACGTCCTGACCGAGGAACCGGCCGATCATGCCGTCGTAGCGGCCACCGCCGCCGAGCGAATACGACACCGACGGGTGCGCGAGCTCGAAGATCGTGCCGGTGTAGTAGCCCATCCCCCGCACCAGGAACGGGTCGAACACGAGCGGCACGCCCTGGAACGGGTCGTTCTCGCGGGCCGCGGCGATCGCCTCGCCGATGCCGACGAGGTGGGAGACGACCTCGTCCGGCACGCCCTCGGGAAGCGCCTTGCGGATCTGCGCCTCGCCGTAGGGCACGAACTCGAGGGTCTGCGGGCGGTGCAGGAATGCCGCGAACGCGTCCACGGCGGTCGGGGTGGCACCCCGTTCGCGCAACTCCGCCTCGACGCCGTCCGGGCCGATCTTGTCGAGCTTGTCGATCGTGATGAGCACGCCGGGGCGCTCTGCGGTCTCGAAGCCGAAGACGTCGAGCATCGCGTCGAGGGCGCGACGGTCGTTGATGCGCACCGACGCCCCGGTGAGCCCGAGCGCGTCGAGCGTGTCGAGCGTCGCGGTGATGAGCTCGGCCTCGGCGCGGGCCGAGGCGTCGCCGATGATGTCGATGTCGCACTGCACGAACTGGCGGTAGCGGCCCTTCTGCGGGCGCTCCGCACGCCACACCGGCGCGATTTGGATCGAGCGGAACACCGAGGGCAGCTCGCCGCGGTGCGAGGCATAGAACCGGGCGAGCGGCACCGTCAGGTCGTAGCGCAGGCCCAGGTCGCTGAGGGCTGCGGGGTCGTCGGCGCCGGCGCGGATCGCCTCGGCGTCCAGGCCGCGCTTGAGTACGTTGAACGCGAGCTTCTCGTTGTCACCGCCGATGCCGGCGTGCAGGCGCGCGTAGTCCTCGACGACCGGGGTCTCGATCTCGTCGAAGCCGTGCGCACGATAGCGCTCACGGATGACGGCCAGCACGCGCTCGCGGCGCGCCTTGTCTGCGGGGAGGAAGTCGCGCATGCCGCGCGGCGGGTTGACGGTAGCCACGAGGATCTATTCTCCCAGTTCCGCCGCGGTGCCCGCAGCCTCGGTCCCGCGGGCACGCGCCTCGGCGTCCCGCACCTGCGCCGCCAGGGCCCGCGTGCGTTCGCGCAGCGCCCGTTCCGCGTCCCAGCCCCGCACCCGGGCGAGTTCGACGAACCGCAGCAGCGCCTCCCCCAGTTCGGCCTCGGTGGCGGGGCCGTTCGCCGCATCCGGGACGGGGACGACGGATGCCGCCCGCCCGAGTACCTTCTGCGCCCGGGCGAGTGCCGGCATCCCGGACGGCACGCCGTCGAGCACGCTCGTACGCTCGCGCTTCTCGGCGGCCTTCGCGGCGTTCCAGTGGACGAGCACCTCTTCGGGCGTGGTGGCGACGGCATCCGCGAACACGTGCGGGTGGCGCCGGATCATCTTGTCGGCGAGGTCCCCGGCGACGTCGTCGATGTCGAACGGGTCGTCCGGGTCGCGGGAGGCGATCTCCGCGTGGAACAGCACCTGCCACAGCAGGTCGCCGAGCTCCTCACGCAGCTGCGCCCGCTCGCCGGCCTCGACGGCGTCGATGACTTCGTGGCTCTCCTCGACGAGGTACGGCACGAGCGCGCGGTGGTCGATCTGCCGGGTCCACACGCAGCGGTCGCGGACGGCCCGCATGGTCTCCGCGGCCCGGCGCAGCTGATCGGTCATGCGGCACTCCCCTCCCGTGCCACGCGGCGGTGGTGGCGTGCACGCAAGGATACGAGCACGCCTGCCAGCACGAGCGAGACGGCCGATCCGGCGAGCACGCCGAGCACGGCCTCGTCACGCAGCGTCGGCTGCCCGGCGAAGGCGAGTTCGCTCAGCAGCAGCGAGACGGTGAACCCGATACCGCCGAGCGCACCCGCCGCGAGCAGGTCGGCCAGGTGCAGGCGGTGGTCCGCCGGCACCCGCATGACCCGCTGCGCGAGCCAGCCGGCCCCGGCGATGCCGATGAGCTTGCCGACGGGCAGGCCGATGAGGATGGCCCAGAACACCGGCTGCAGCTCGGCGAAGCCCACCGCGGGGATGACGACCATGGCCGCCGACAGCGCGAACACCGGCAGCACGAGGCCGTTCACCCAGGGCTCGAGCACGTGCCGCACCCGCAGCGCCGGTTGCTGTCGCATGGCGAGGCCCAGCGCGACGCCCGCGATCGTGGCGTGCACGCCGGAACGGAGCACGAACACCCAGGTCGCGATCGCGACGAGCACCAGCAGCACGGCGACGAGCATGGAGTGCCGGCCGCCCAGCATCCGGCTGAGGATGCCGAACACGACGACGAGGACGGCTGCGATCACGAGCGCGACGAGGTCGAGATCGGTCGTGAACAGCACGGCGATGAAGAGGATCCCGACGATGTCGTCGAGGATCGCGAGCGCCAGCAGGAAGACGCGGATCGCCGGCGGCAGCCCCTTGCCGAACACGGCGAGGACGCCGAGGGCGAAGGCGATGTCGGTGGCGGTGGGGATCGGCCAGCCCGGCGCGGAGTCGGTGCCGACGGTGAGTGCGGCGAAGATCGCGATGGGCACGAGCACGCCGCCGGCGGCGCCGATCGCGGGCCGCAGCCCCTTGCGCACCGAGTTCAACTGCCCGTTCGTGAGCTCGAACTGCAGCTCCACCGAGGCGACGAAGAAGAACACCGCCAGCAGGCCGTCGGCGATCCAGTGCTCGACGGAGAGTTCGAACACGCCGGGGACGCCGACATACGCGTGTTTGACCTCGAGCACCGCGGGGCCGAGCGGCGAGTTCGCCAGCACGAGGCCCGCCGCGGCGGCGGCGAGGAGGATCAGCGCGGGGAAGCGCTCGGAGCGCAGCAGGGACATCCGTCTCCCATCAGTGGCGTCGGCCACGGTCGTCCGCCGCGGCCGGATGCCGCGACGCGCCGACCAGACTTCCCGGCACACCTTCATCCGATGTTACGCGTGACGGCGGCGTCGTCTTCGCGCACTAGCGTTGAACCCATGCATGAACCGTCCCCCACGGAAACCCTCGATCTCGTCGGCCGGTACGAGGCCGGCCAGGAGATGCCAGAACGGATGCGGGCCGACGTGCGGCTGCTCGGCACCCTGCTCGGCCAGGTGCTCAAGGAGAGCGGCTCGGAGGGCCTCTTCGAGGACGTCGAGCGGCTGCGCGCCGCCACGATCCAGGCGTACACCGATCCGTCCTCCGACGCGTTCGACCGCGCCGCCGCGATCGCCGACTCGTTCACGATCGAGCGCGCCGAGGAGGTCGCCCGCGCCTTCACCGCCTACTTCCACCTGGTGAACCTCGCCGAGGAGCACCAGCGGGTGCGGGTGCTGCGGGAGCGCGACGGCGACCCCGACCGAGGGACGGGCGACACGCTCGCCGGCGCCTACGCCCGGCTCGCCGAGGAGGTCGGTGAGGACGAGGCGCGCACCCGCCTGCAGGACCTGCGCTTCCACCCGGTGTTCACCGCCCACCCGACCGAGGCCCGCCGCCGGGCGGTGTCCACCAGCATCCGCCGCCTGTCCGGTCTGCTCGAGGGGTACGAGGGCACCGGCGAGGGCAGCACCGAACGCCGCCGCGCCGAACGACGGATGCTGGAGGAGATCGATGCGCTCTGGCGCACCGCCCCGCTGCGCGCCGAGAAGCCCTCGCCCACCGACGAGGTCCGCTCGGTCATGGCGGTCTTCGACGACACCCTGTTCACCGCCGTCCCCCACGTGTACCGCCGCACGGACGACGCGCTCCGCCCGGGCGGCGGCGCCCGTCCGCCCATCGTGAAGCCGTTCGTGCGCGTCGGCTCCTGGGTCGGCGGCGACCGCGACGGCAACCCCTTCGTGACCGCGAAGGTGACCCGCAAGGCCGCCGCGATCGCGAGCGAGCACGTGCTGCTGGGCCTCGAGCGCGCCGCGACCCGCATCGGCCGCGGGCTCACGCTCGACGCCGGCACCACCCCGCCCTCCCCCGCGCTCGATGCCCTCTGGACACGACTTCGCGGCGCCGACGAGGAGGCCGCCGCCGCGATCGCGAAGCGCTCCCCGAACGAGCCGCACCGTCGCGTGATGCTGCTCATCGCCCGCAAGATCGCCGCGACCCTCGGCCGCGACGCGGACCTCGCCTACCGCGACCCGGAACACCTGCTCGCCGACCTGCGCACCGTGCAGGAATCGCTCGCCGCGGCGGGTGCGGTCCGCCAGGCGTACGGCCACCTGCAGCAGCTCGTCTGGCAGGTCGAGACCTACGGCTTCCACCTGGCCGAGCTGGAGGTGCGCCAGCACTCCGCCGTGCACGCCAAGGTGCTCGCCGAGCTCGACGCCGGCGGCGAGCGCAGCGAGTTGGCCGAGGAGGTGCTCGAGGTCTTCCGCGCGATCGCGTTCGTGCAGGAGCGCTTCGGCCCCCGCGCCGCCGGCCGCTACATCGTCTCCTTCACCCGCTCCGCCGAGGACCTCGCGGCCGTCCACCGGCTCGCCCGGTATGCGGTCGGTCCCGACGGCACGCCCCCGGTGCTCGACGTCGTCCCACTGTTCGAGACCTTCGCGGACCTGCAGGCGGCGCCGTCGATCCTCGCCGAGATCGTGCAGCATCCGGCGTTCGCCGAGCGGCTCGCCGCCACCGGACGGCGCCTGGAGGTGATGCTCGGCTACTCCGACTCGTCGAAGGACGTCGGCCCGGTCGCGGCGAACCTCGCGCTCTACGAGGCGCAGGCGCTCATCGGGCAGTGGGCGAAGGACAACGACATCACGCTCACGCTGTTCCACGGCCGCGGCGGGGCGCTCGGTCGCGGCGGCGGTCCCGCCAACAGCGCGATCCTGGCGCAGCCGCCGTACTCGGTCGACGGGCGGTTCAAGCTCACCGAGCAGGGCGAGGTCATCTTCGCCAGGTACGGCGACCCGGCCATCGCGATGCGCCACATCGACCAGGTCGCATCCGCCGTGCTGCTGGCATCCGCCCCGTCCAACGAACGCCGCAACCGCAGTGCCGCCGAGCGGTTCGCCGCCGTCGCCGAGACGATGGAGGCCGCGTCCAAGGCGCGGTTCTACGCCCTCGTGCAGGCGCCCGGGTTCGCGCCGTGGTTCGCGACCGTGACCCCGATGGAGGAGGTGGGCCTGCTCGCGCTCGGCTCCCGCCCGACCCGTCGCGGGCTGTCGGTCGAGTCCCTCGAGGACCTGCGCGCGATCCCGTGGGTGTTCGCGTGGACGCAGGCGCGCATCAACCTCGCCGGCTGGTTCGGCCTGGGCACCGCGCTGGAAGCCGTCGGCGACGAGGAACTGCTGCGCGAGGCGTACCGGGAGTGGCCGCTGCTGCGGGCCATGATCGACAACGTCGGCATGAGCCTCGCCAAGGCCGATGAGCGCATCGCCCGCGAGTATCTCTCGCTCGGCGACCGTCCGGAGCTCGCCGAGCTCGTGCTCGAGGAGATGCGCCTGACCCGTTCGTGGGTCGTGCGCATCGTCGGCGGCGACGACCTGCTCGCGAACAAGCCGGTGCTCCAGCGCGCGGTCAAGCTGCGCAGCCCCTACGTCGACGCACTGTCCCTGCTGCAGCTGCGGGCCCTGCGCGCCCTCCGCGAGGCGCCGCAGGACGCCCCCGCCGATCCCGAGCTGCAGCGGCTGCTGCTCCTCTCGGTCTCCGGCGTCGCCGCTGGTCTGCAGAACACCGGCTGACCCGCATCCGCCCCGCCCTCCCGGGCGTCCTTGGACCGCGAGACTGCTTCTCCACCACGAGACTGCCGACATTGGACGCAGTCTCGTGGCGCAGGTGCAGTCTCGCAGTTCGCCGGATGCGGCGGGTCAGTCGAGCGGGACGTCCTCGGCGTGACGGGAGAGGCTGCGGCCGTAGCGCTCGGTGAGCTGCACCATGAGGTCGGGGGTCTCGCGGTCGAGGCCGAACACGTACCCCGGGAAGTCGAGCTCCTGCTGGCGTGCCCAGATCTCGTCGTGCTGATCGGGCGACACGACGATCGCCGGGTCCCCCACCGCGACCCACGCGATCGGCACGACGCTGCGCTCCGGCAGGTGCGTGCGCAGGTGCACGACCGCGTTGATGCGCACCTCGCTGCGGTCGCCGATGACGGCGCCGTTGAACACGCGCACACCGGTCGCAAGGAACACCTCGGAGCCCACGGTCGCGCCGGAGACGCTGACCATCGGACCGATGAGCGTGTGGTCGCCGATGTGCACCGGGTTCGTCGCGCTCGCCCGGATCACGGCGTTCTCCATGACCACGACGTGCTCGCCGATCGTGATCGGGCCGCCCTCGCTCGTGATCACCGCTCCGTGGAGCACCTGGGTGCCCGCACCGATCTCGACGTCACCGCTGATGACCGCGGTCGGGGCGACGACCGCGTCGGGATGGATGCGGGGACTGGCCCCGAGATGCTCGAACCGCATGCTCACTCCTCGCGTCGCCGCCAGCGTAGGGCCACCACCCACCGCGCGTCGAGGGCTGTCCCACGTGATGGGATCACGGCTACCGTGGGCGCGTGACCGAGCCCCGTGCGGATGCGGCGCCCGCCCCCGCGCGGGTGTCGATGCTCACCCTCGCCGCCTTCGTGGTGGGTTCGATGGTCGGCGCCGGGGTGTTCTCGCTCCCCGGCGAGTTCGCCGCCCAGACCGGCGTGGCCGGCGCCCTCATCGCCTGGGCCGTGGCCGGCGGCGGCATGCTCACCCTCGCGCTCGTGTTCCGGATGCTGGCGGTGCGCCGGCCGGACCTGGACGCCGGGATCTACAGCTACGCGAAGACCGGCTTCGGCGCGTACGCCGGGTTCTTCTCCGCGTTCGGGTACTGGGCCAGCGCGTGCGCGGGCAACGTCTTCTCCTGGGTGTTCATCGGCGGTCTTCCCGCAGCTCGGCGCCGGCGACACGGTCCTCGCGGTCGCCCTGAGTTCGGCCGGGGTGTGGCTGTTCTTCGCGCTCGTTCGGCGCGGCGTGCGACAGGCCGCATCCCTGAACCGCGTCGTGAGCATCGCCAAGACCGTGCCGATCGTGGTGTTCGTGCTGCTGTGCCTGACCGTGTTCGACCCGACCGTGTTCGCCGCGAACTGGGCGGGTGGGCCGGACGCGCTGCCGTTGTTCGAGCAGGTGCGGGCGACGATGCTCGTCACGGTGTTCGTGTTCATCGGGGTGGAGGGCGCGAGTGTGAACTCCCGCCACGCCCGCAACCGCAAGGATGTCGGCCGCGCCACCCTGCTCGGATTCCTCAGCGTGCTCGCGGCGGCCGTCGGCGAGTGGGGCGCGATGCTCGTCGGCGTCGCACTCATCGTGGCCGTCCTCGGCGCGTACCTGGCCTGGACGCTCATGGCGGCGGAGGTGCTCCTCGCCGCCGCACGGGCGGGTGACCTGCCCCGGTTCCTCCGCCGGGTCGACCGACGGGACACCCCGGTGGGTGCGCTGCTGCTGACGACCGCGCTCGTGCAGGCGATGCTCGTCGTGGTGCTGTTCGCGCAGGACGCGTTCGACGTCGCGCTTGCCCTCACCAGTTCGCTCATCCTCGTGCCGTTCCTGCTGTCGGCGGCGTTCGCGTTGAAGCTGGAGCTCACCGGTCCCCGCACCGCGGGCGGGCTCGTCGTGGCCCTGCTCGCGACGCTGTACACGGCGTTCCTGCTGTACGCGGCCGGCCCCGCATACCTGTTGCTGTCGG
>Ga0182743_1003053_pt1 | contig 13857 bp, 8 predicted proteins | sample eDN3rd30CKraftOP_FD_128522 | JGI IMG/M metagenome (GOLD analysis project Ga0182743, IMG submission 128522) | Enriched Organic Plus compost microbial communities from Emeryville, California, USA - eDNA 3rd pass 30_C Kraft OP (version 2) (version 2) ... | reverse complement strand
GCAGCGCCATGGCCGCCGCCGCGGTGAACGCCCTGGCCACGGAGGTGGAATGATGACTGGCCGCCTGCTCGGCCTGGGCGTCGGCCCCGGCGACCCCGAGCTGATCACCCTCAAGGCCCTGCGTCTGCTGCAAGCCGCGCCCGTGGTCGCCTACTTCGTGGCCAAGGCCAAGCACCACGCCGGTCACGGCGGCAACGCCTTTGGCATCATCGAGCAGCACCTGGGGGCGAGCCAGCAGCGCCTGCCCCTGGTGTACCCGGTGACCACCGAGAAGCTGGAGCCGCCGCTGACCTACGAGGGCGTCATCAGCGACTTCTACGACACCGCCGCCGAACAGGTCGCCGGCCACCTGGAAGCCGGCCGCGACGTCGCGGTGATCTGCGAGGGCGATCCGTTCTTCTACGGCTCCTACATGTACCTGCACGACCGCCTGGCCGAGCGCTATCCGGCCGAAGTGGTGCCCGGCGTGTGCTCCATGCTGGGCAGCGCGGCGGTGCTCGGCGTGCCGCTGGTGTATCGCAACCAGAGCCTGTCGGTGCTCTCCGGCGTGCTGCCGGAGGACGAGCTGAAGCAGCGCCTGGCGGCCGCCGACGCGGCGGTGGTGATGAAGCTCGGGCGCAACTTCGACAAGGTCCGCCGTGTGCTGCGTGAACTGGGCCGCGACGGCGGCGCGCACTACGTGGAGCGGGCGACCATGCGCGAGCAGCGCATCGTGCCGCTGGACGAGGTGGACCCGATGGCCTCGCCCTACTTCTCCATGGTGGTGATCCCCGGGCAGAGGTGGCGCGGTTGATGAACGCCTCCCCCGCCATCGTCATCCTCGGCGCCAGCGCCCTGGCCACCGCGCGGCGCGTGCAGGCGCTTTATCCACAGGCGCGCATCCACGGCCTGCAGGGCCGCGTCGACGGCGCCGAAGAAAGCTACCAGGACTTCGGCGACACCCTGCGCGCACTCTATCGCAATAACACCCCGATCATCGCCCTGTGCGCCGCCGGCATCGTCATCCGCAGCCTGGCCCCGGCGCTGCAGGAAAAGGGCGCGGAGCCACCGGTGCTGGCCGTGGCCGAGGACGGCAGCGCGGTGGTGCCGTTGCTGGGCGGCCTGGCCGGGGTCAACCGCCTGGCCCGGGAGATCGCCGCCGCGCTGGAAGTGGCGCCGGCCATCACCACCAGCGGCGAGCTGCGCTTCGGCACCTGCCTGCTGGAACCGCCGCCAGGCTACGCCCTGGCCGACATCGAGCAGGGCAAGCGCTTCGTCGCCGACCTGCTGGGCGGCGAAAGCCTGCGCATCGACGGCGACGCGCCCTGGCTGGCCGCAGCGCGCCTGCCGCTGGCCGAGGATGCCCGGCGCAGCGTGCGGGTGACCTGCGAGGCCCGCCCGGCGCAGCGCGACGAACTGCTGATCCACCCACGGCGGGTGCTGGCGGAAGTCGCCGCGCCTGTGGACGACCTCGCCGAGCGGGTCCGCCAGGCCTTGCACGCGTCCGGGCTGGCGGAGGCAGCCCTGGCCGCCCTGCTCGCCCCGCGCCGGCACATGGCCGATGCGGGCCTGGCCGAGGCCGCAAAAGCGCTCGACGTGCCGCTGCGCTTCATTGATGAGCAAGCCTTGCCGGCGACGCAGGATGGCATCCACCTGAGCCTCGCCGACTCCCCCGAACAGGCCGCCGGCATTGGCCGCCCACGCGGGCGTCTGAGCGTGATCGGCCTCGGCCCCGGCGCCGCCGAGCACATGACACCGGCGGTGCGCCGCGCCCTGGACGAAGCCCAGGACCTGCTCGGCTACGAGACCTACGTGAAGATGGCCGAGCCGCTGCGCGCGGACCAGGTGCGCCACTGCAGCGACAACCGCGAGGAGATGCAGCGCGCCCGCCACGCCTTCGAACTGGCCGCCAGCGGCCGGCGGGTGGTGGTGGTGTCGTCCGGCGATCCGGGCGTGTTCGCCATGGCCGCGGCGGTGGTCGAAGCGCTGCATGAAAGCAGCGATGCCGAGTGGCACAACGTCGAACTGGAAGTGCTACCCGGCGTCTCCGCCGCCCTGGCCGCCGCGGCCAAGGCCGGCGCGCCGCTGGGCCACGACTTCTGCCTGATCTCGCTGTCGGACAACCTCAAGCCCTGGGAAGTCATCGAAAAGCGCCTGGACCACGCCGGCGCCGCCGACCTGGCCATGGCCTTCTACAACCCCATCTCCAAGGCCCGCCCCTGGCAACTGGGCCGTGCGCTGGAGATCGTCCGCCAACACCGCGCGCCGCAGACGCTGGTGGTGCTCGGCCGCGACATCGGCCGCCCGGCCGAAGCGCTGCGCACGCTCACCCTCGGCGAGCTGCAGCCGGAGATGGTGGACATGCGCACCCTGGTGATCATCGGCTCGTCGCTGACCCGCCGCTTCCCCCGCGCCGGCGGTGGCGATTGGGTGTACACCCCGCGATGGTATCGCTGAGGCAGGCCAGGCGGCGGATAACCGCGAACGGTTATTCGCCCTACGTCCCTGGAAGTTCGGCGCCCGCTTGCAAATGGCCAATGCGTTGATGAAAATGCGACGAATTATCATTCTTCATCTTTCCCGGCGCCCATGGCCTCCTCCACCCTCGACATCGACCAGCTGTACAGCGACCACCACGGCTGGCTGCACGGTTGGCTGCGCAGCCGCCTGGGCAACGCCGCGGATGCCGCCGACCTGGCCCAGGACACCTTCCTGCGCGTGCTGCTCAAGCAGGAGCTGCTGGAGCTGCGCACCCCGCGCGCCTTCCTACGCACCATCGCCCGCGGCCTGGTGATCGACCACTGGCGCCGCGAGGAGCTGGAGCGCGCCTACCTGGAGTCCATCGCCCACCTGCCGGAGGCGGAAACGCCCTCGGCGGAAACCCGCGAAATGCTCCTGGAACTGCTGGAAAGCATCGCCCGCCTGCTCGACGGCCTGAAGCCCAAGGTACGCAGCGCCTTCCTCCTGGCCCAGTGCGAGGGCCTGCCCCACGCGCAGGTCGCCGAACGGCTCGGGGTTTCCGTGCGCTCGGTGGAGCGCTACGTGGCCGAGGCGCTGTTCCACTGCTACCAGGCGCGCTACGCCGAATGAACGCCAGCGCCGAACTGCAACCCGACGCCCGGGTGGTCAAGCAGGCCATCCAGTGGATGCTGCGCCTGTCCGGCGGCGCCGACCCGGCCGCGCAGGAAGCCTGCGCCCGCTGGCGCGCCCAGCGCGCCGAGCACGAACTGGCCTGGCAACGCGTGCAGTCGCTGAACCAGGAACTGCGCAGCGGCCTGCAGAGCGTACCGGGCAGCCGCGTGGCCCTGGAAACCCTGGAGAAAGGCAGCCAGCGCCTGCAACGCCGCCAGGCCCTGAAACTGCTCTCGGTGGTCGCCCTGGGCGGCTCCGCGCTGTGGCTGAGCCGCGACCTCGGCCCCTGGCAGCGCTGGAGCGCCGACTACGCCAGCGGCATCGGCGAACGCAAGCGCTTCGTCCTGGCCGACGGCAGCAAACTGCAACTGAACACCGACACCGCCGTCGACGTCTTCTTCGCTCCGCAGCAGCGCCTGCTGGTCCTGCAGCGCGGCGAAATCCTCGTCAGCACCGCCAGGGACCCCGCCCGGCCGCTGCGCGTGCGCAACCGCGACGGCCTGTTCGAAGCCCTGGGCACCCGCTTCGTGCTGCGCCAGAACGCGAGCGACACCCTGCTCAGCGTGCAGCAGGGCGCCGTGGCCATCGCCCCGCGCCGCCTCGGCCAGACCAGCACGGTGGCCGAGGCCGGCCAGCGCTATCTGGTCGACGCCAACGGCACCACTCCGCTGGCCGCCAGCGGCATGGACAGCAGCGCCTGGGCCGAAGGCCTGATCGTCAGCCGCGACATGCGCCTGGCCGACTTCCTCGCCGAAGTCGCCCGCTACCGCCACGGCCACCTCGGCTGCGACCCGCTGGTGGCCGACCTGCGCCTGTCCGGCGTGTTCCGCCTGGACGACACCGACAAACTGCTCGACCTGCTGCCGCGCACCCTGCCGGTACGCGTCATGCGTCGCAGCGATTGGTGGGTGACCGTCGAAGCCCACACCTGAACCGGACTCCCCTGTACCTGTAGGAGCGAGCTTGCTCGCGAATGGAGTTTCCCGGTCATGCCGGTGCCAGGCATGAGAGCGCCCTCTCCCTAACCCTCTCCCTGAAGGGAGAGGGGACCGTTGGGCAGGGCTGGGTGTTCTGGCGTTAGCCGGCAGCACCGAAGGTTTCCGGCTGAAACCATTCCTCCTCTCGGCACGGACTAGCCCCCTCTCCCTTCAGGGAGAGGGCTGGGGAGAGGGGACGGAGTCAAACCAAAACATCTAAGCCACCTGGAAACTCCATTCGCGAGCAAGCTCGCGCCTACGAAGAGCCGCCTGGGTACCATTTTTTCGCGGATGAGAATTATTTTTGTCGGGTTTTCCGCACTGGCCCGGCATGGAGATAAACCCTCCCATTTCCCGCCCTGACGGATACCTCCCCATGCGCGCAGTCCCGGCCCGATCTCCCGCCCTGAACTCCCCCGCCAGCCGCCTCGCCATCGCCGTGCGCGGCGCCCTGCTGTGCGCCGCCCTGGGCAGCGCCCTGCCCCTGACGGCCTGGGCCGCCGACGCCGCCAGCGTCACCCGCAGCCGCGCCTACGCCATCCCCGCCGGGCCCCTGGGCGAGGTGCTCAACAGCTTCGCCCGCGAAGCCGGCATCACCCTCTCGGCCACCCCGCAGCAGACCGCCGGGCTGCAGTCCGAAGGGCTCAACGGCACCTACTCGGTGGACCAGGGCCTGGCCCGCCTGCTCGCCGACACCCCGCTGCAGGCCGAGGACCAGGGCGACGGCAGCTACGTGCTGCGCAGCGTCGCGCCCCACGACGCCCTGGCCATGCCGGCCACCAGCGTGTTCGCCCTGGGCAACGCGCTGGGCAGCGAGGACGGCTACCTGGCCACCCACAGCCAGATCGCCACCAAGACCTCCAAGGCCCTGCTGGAAACCAGCCAGAGCGTCTCGGTGGTGACCCGCGAGCAGATCCAGGACCAGGGCTCGAAGACCGTGCAACAGGCGATCCGCTACACCCCCCGGTATCTTCACCGGCCAGGTCGGCGCCTCCAACCGCTACGACTACATCGTCATGCGCGGCTTCGCCGACAACAGCGTGGACAACATCTACCTGGACGGCCTCAAGGCCATGGGCGACAGCGGCACCTTCAGCTCGATGCAGGTCGACCCGTACTTCCTCGAACGCATCGACGTGCTCAAGGGTCCGTCCTCGGTGCTCTACGGCCGCAGCCTGCCCGGCGGCCTGGTGGCGCTGACCAGCAAGAAGCCGCTGTACGAGGACTACCACCAGGTCACCGCCAGCGTCGGCAACATGCAGCAGCGCGAGCTGGGCTTCGACTTCAGCGGCCCGCTGGACGAGGAGAAACGCATCGCCTACCGCGTGGTCGGCCTGGGCAAGGGCGCCGACACCCAGTTCGACCACACCAAGGAAGAGCGCTACGCCATCGCCCCGAGCCTGGCCATCGACTTCAGCGACGACACCACCCTGACCCTCCAGGGCTACCTGCAGCACGACCCCAACGGCGGCTACCACAGCGGTGTGCCGGCCGACGGCGCGCTGTACCACCACAACGGCCGCAAGATCGACCGCGACTTCTTCGACGGCGAACCGGGCATCGACGACTTCGACCGCACCCAGCGCATGTTCGGCTACCAGTTGGAGCACCGCATCGACGACGTCTGGTCGGCGCGGCAGAACTTCCGCTACCTGGAATCCGACGTGAGCCTGGCGCAGGTCTACGGCTACGGCTGGACCGCCCCGGACAGCAACGAGCTGACACGCTACTTCTCCGGCGCCCGCGAGCGCCTGGAGGCCTACATCATCGACAACATGGCCCAGGCCGAATTCGCCACCGGCGCGGCGCAGCACACCCTGCTGATGGGCCTGGACTACCAGCGCCGGCACACCTCGGTGGACTGGTCCTCCGGCTCGGTGGCGCCGCTGAACGCCTTCGACCCGGTCTACGGCAACGCCGCCATCAGCTACTACCCCGACGACAACCACACCCGCCGCCTGGAGCAGACCGGCGTCTACGCCCAGGACCTGATCGACCTGGACAACTGGCGCTTCTCCCTGGGCATGCGCCAGGACTGGGTGACGGTGGAAGACAAGAACCGCAGCAGCGGCAGCAAGGCCGACGACGACTGGAAGAAATTCACCGGCCGCGCCGGCGTGCTCTACCTGTTCGACAACGGCATCGCGCCCTACGTCAGCTACTCCGAGTCGTTCAACCCCAACGCCTACTCCGACCAGAACGGCACCCCGCTGGAGCCCACCGAAGGCAAGCAGTGGGAGCTTGGCCTGAAGTACCAGCCGCCGGGCAGCGCCAGCCTGTACACCGCCTCGCTGTTCCACATCACCCAGGAAAACGTGGCCACCAAGGAGCCGCAGGACAACTTCTACACCTCGGTCGGCGAGATTCGCTCCCAGGGCCTGGAACTGGAAGCGCACATCCAGGCGACGCAGAACCTGAAGCTGCTGGGCAGCTACACCTACACCGACATCACCTACAGCAAGGCGCTGGACGGCAACCAGGGCCACACCCCGAACCAGGCGCCCAAGCACATGGCCTCGGTGTGGGCCGACTACGCCTTCGACGCAGGCCCCCTGGACGGCCTGAGCATCGGCGGCGGCGCCCGCTACGTCGGCGAAACCTGGGCGGACAAGGAAAACACCCTGCGCGTGCCCGACTACACCCTGGTCGACGCCCGCATCGGCTACGACCTTGGCAAGCTCGGCATGAAGGGCCTGGACGTCAGCCTCAACGCCAACAACCTGCTGGACAAGAACTACGTGGCCTCCTGCTACAACCTCGACTACTGCTACTTCGGCGAGAAACGCAACATCACCGCCACGCTCAACTACCAGTTCTGAACCCACGCCGCCCGCACAGCGGGCGGCCCTTCACCCCAGCTCTCTTCCGCACCCACCGCATTCCCTCCCCTGGACCGGACGCGCGGGAAAGGGCTGGGGTGAGGGCGCCATTCCCTCGTAGGAGCGAGCTTGCTCGCGAACCGCCTCCGCAGCGGGGCCCGTTCGCGAGCAAGCTCGCTCCTACAAAGTCCCCCTCTCCTTCCCGCCGCGCGCCCTTGGTGGCGCACTGATAGGCAGCAGCATCAACCGCCCGGCGCGCTGGCTGTTCGACACCTTCCGCCTGGACGTGCAGGGCCGCTACCGGCAGTTCAACCTCGACGCCGGCTACTGGTTCCAGGACCGCAACAAGCGCGCAGTCGACCGGGCCTATCTCGGCTACCGCTTCGACGAGCGTTCCGACCTGCAGGTCGGCGCGCCGGCCAGGCCCTTCGGCCTGCTGCCCTACCCGCAGTTCGGCTGGAGCTACCACATCCCGTTCTTCCTCGGCTTCGGCGTGAATACCGGCACCGGCCTGAAGTACGGCTACAAGGACAGCGACTGGGACTTCCAGGCCGCCTCGCGGCTGTACAACGCCACCACCGACGACAACGGCAGCTTCTGGGCGGCCGGCGCCCACGGGGTGTTCAAGAACGGCCCCTGGACGATCTCGAGCCAGGCGATCCGCTACGAATACGATCCGAAGAACCCCGGCGGCGTCAGCGACGATTCCGTGCTCATGGGCGGCAACGGCCTGACCCCGGCCTTCCTGGTCGCGGCCAAGGGCAGCATCGGCGGGCTCAACGTCGGCTACGACCTCGCCACGCCCTGGCTGGGGCCGGTGAAGAAGGTGAAGCTGTACAACGACTACAGCCGGCTGTGGAAGGACAAGAGCGGCTGGGACGACTCGCAGATGTACACCGCCGGCATCCAGTTCTTCGCCCTGCCGGTGATGGCCTGGCTGGACTTCACCTGGGCGCGCAACGCCAACCCCTGGGGCGGCGCGGAGAATGGCACGGGCTGGACCTCGACCACCTCCTCGGGCAGCAACGACTGGTACTTCCGCACCAACCTGAACATCGGCTACTACTTCTGAGCCGGGCGGCGGGGCCAGGCCGGCGCCTGGCCCCGCGGGCGCTCAGAACCGCTCCGCGTCCCGCGCGTGGCGCTGCACCTCTTCCCGCTCCAGGTTCTCGCGGTAGGCGTGGGCCTCCTGCTCGCTGTGGAACACGCCGACCAGCAGGCCCTGCTGGTGCACGTCCCAGCAGCGCCGGCCGAGGGCACGGAATTCGCGGGATTTATGGTCTTCGTCGCGCTCAGTGACAACTACGCTCATGGGTTCTTCTCCGTTGTTTGACTTGCATCAAGGCGGAGCCAGAATCACTTAATTAGCCAGCTAACGAAATAGCCGAATCAGCAAAGGTTTTTTGCGAAAAGCGCGGGGAACGCGAGAGCAACTGTCTTGCCCACTGCGCCGGGGCGCTTTTCGTAGGATGGGTTGAGCCTGCGAAACCCATGTGGTGGTGGCGATGGGTATCGCTTCGCTCAACCCATCCTACGGGTGTTGTGTTCGCCGGTGGGCGTAGGAGCGGACCTTGTCCGCGATAGCCGGACGTCCCGGCGCGATTCGCGGATAAGATCCGCTCCTACGCCACGCCTCCGCGCCATTCCCATGTAGGAGCGCGCCCTGCGCGCGAAATCGCGGGCAGGGCCCGCTCCTACAATTTGCTGTGAGGTATGGAGTTTCCTCGTAGGAGCGGACCTTGTCCGCGATAGCCGGACGTCCCGGCGCGGATCGCGGATGAGATCCGCTACGCTGCCCCACCCGTACCATTCCCCTGTAGGAGCGCGCCCTGCGCGCGAAATCGCGGGCAGGGCCCGCTCCTACAGGTTGCCGGCAGGCACGGTATGCCTCCCCCGTAGGAGCGGACCTTGTCCGCGATAGCCGGACGTCCCGGCGCGATTCGCGGATGAGATCCGCTTACGCCGCCCCACCCGCGCCATTCCCATGTAGGAGCGCGCCCTGCGCGCGAAATCGCGGGCAGGGCCCGCTCCTACAGGTTGCCGACAGGCACGGCATGCCTCCCCCGTAGGAACGGACCTTGTCGGCGATAGCCGGACGCCCCGGCGCGGATCGCGGGCCGGGCCGGGCCGGGCCGGCGAGACAGCCGACGCTCTGCAGGCATGAAAAAACCCGGCATCCCCTGGGGGAATGCCGGGCTTTTTCGGACCTGTCCGACGCTTAGAACGGAATATCGTCGTCGAAGCTGTCGTAGTCGGCGGCCGGTTGTGGAGCCGGGGCGGCCTGTTGTTGCGGCGCCGGGCGCGGGGCCTGTTGCGGGCGCTGCTGGGGTTCACGCGGCGCGCGCGGGGCGTCGTCGCCACCGGCGCCCGGACGGCCGCCGAGCAGTTGCATGTTGCCGTTGATGTCCACCACGATCTCGGTGGTGTAGCGGTCCTGACCGTCCTGGCCCTGCCACTTGCGAGTGCGCAGGCTGCCTTCGACGTAGATCTGCGAGCCCTTGCGCACATACTCGGCGACGATTTCCGCCAGGCGGCCGAAGAACACCACGCGGTGCCATTCGGTACGTTCCTGCTGCTGGCCGGTCTGCTTGTCCTTCCAGCTCTCGCTGGTGGCCAGGGTGACGTTGGTCACCGCGTTGCCGTTGGGCAGGTAGCGGGTTTCCGGATCGCCACCGACGTTACCAACCAGAATGACTTTGTTAACCCCACGGGCCATGACGCTCTCCTAAAGGCTTCAGCACGTCGCCGGCTCGACGCCTGCCAGGCGTTCGAGGGACGTGCGATCCACTTGTTGGGAATCTACTTTGACATAAGCGGCGGCCTCTTCGGCGACCACCATCACATCGCTCACACCGGGCAATGCCTTGAAACGCTCGGCCAACGAGGCATCGCCCAGCGCCTCGTCGGACAGGGGCAGGCGGATGCTCGTTACATACGGCGGTTCGCGCATGGTAACAGCAATCGCCAACCATATGGCAGCCAGCACGGCGCAGCCGATGAACACCCCGTCCAACCCGCCGTGCTGGAACATCCAGCCGCCGAGGATGCCGCCCACGGCGGCGCCGAGGAACTGGCTGGTGGAGTACACGCCCATCGCCGTGCCCTTGCCGCCGGCCGGCGAGACCTTGCTCACCAGAGACGGCAGCGAGGCTTCCAGCAGGTTGAACGCGGTGAAGTAGACGACGATGCCGAACAGCAGTTCCTTCAGGCTGTATCCGAATTCCCAGAAGAACAGCTCGCAGAGCATCAGGGTCGCCACCGCGCCGGCCAGCACGCGCTTCATCTGGCGCTTCTTCTCGGCGTAGATGATGAACGGCACCATGCCGAAGAAGCCCACCAGCAGCGCGGTCAGGTAGACCCACCAGTGTTCTTCCTTGGGCAGCCCGGCGCGCTCCACCAGGGCCAGCGGCAAGGCCACGAAGCTGGCCATGAGGATCGCGTGCAGCACCAGGATGCCGGCGTCCAGGCGCAGCAGCTCGGCGTTCTTCAGGGTCGGCAGCAGCGCCTGGCCGGCGACGCTGGACTCGCGGTGCTGCAGGCGGTGGTCCGGGGTCGGCACGAAGAACAGGATCATTAGCAGGCCGACCAGGGCCATGCCGGCGGTGAACCAGAACAGCCCGTGCAGGCCGAACAGGTGCGTCAGCACGGGGCCGGCGACCATGGCCACGGCGAAGGACACGCCGATGCTCATGCCGATGGTGGCCATGGCCTTGGTGCGGTGCTGCTCGCGGGTCAGGTCCGAGAGCATCGCCATCACCGCCGCGGAGATCGCCCCGGCGCCCTGGATCACCCGCCCGGCGATCACGCCCCAGATGCTGTCGGCGTTCGCCGCCACGGCCGCGCCGAGGGCGAACACCAGCAGGCCGACGACGATGATCGGCCGGCGGCCGATGCGGTCGGACAGGGTGCCCAGGGGAATCTGCAGGATGGCCTGGGTCAGGCCGTAGGCGCCGATGGCCAGGCCGATCAGCGCCGGGGTCGCGCCGGCCAGGTCCTGGCCGTAGGTGGCCAGGACCGGCAGGACCATGAACATGCCGAGCATGCGGAACGCGAAGACCAGGGAAAGGCCGACGGCCGCGCGGGTTTCGGTGCCACTCATGCGCTCAGTGTGGGTGTCGTGCATAAGTCCCTCAGGGGAATGACTGGAGCGGGCTGTGCTTCTTGCCCCCGCAATGGCGTGCCCATCCGTTCCCGGATGGCCGGCTGCCGCCGACGCCGAAAAATAGCCGGGCATTCTAGCAGCCCAGCCGCCCGGAGGCACAGACGCGCCACTTTGCCGCGTACTGCCGGGGAAACGTATACTCAACGGTTTTCGCCCGCCATGCGAGGCCGCTGTGGACAAGATCCTCATCCGTGGGGCACGTACCCACAACCTGAAGAACATCGACCTGACCCTGCCGCGCGACAAGCTGATCGTGATCACCGGCCTGTCCGGCTCCGGCAAGTCGTCCCTGGCCTTCGACACGCTCTACGCCGAAGGCCAGCGCCGCTACGTGGAATCCCTGTCGGCCTACGCCCGGCAGTTCCTCTCGATGATGGAAAAACCCGACGTCGACACCATCGAGGGCCTGTCGCCGGCCATCTCCATCGAGCAGAAGTCCACCTCGCACAACCCGCGCTCCACCGTGGGCACCATCACCGAGATCTACGACTACCTGCGCCTGCTCTACGCCCGCGTCGGCATCCCGCGCTGCCCGGACCATGACATTCCGCTAGAGGCGCAGACCGTCAGCCAGATGGTCGACCAGGTCCTGGCGCTGCCCGAGGGCCGCCGGCTGATGCTGCTGGCCCCGGTGATCCGCGAGCGCAAGGGCGAGCACCTGGCGGTGTTCGACGAAATGCGCGCCCAGGGCTTCGTCCGCGCGCGGGTCGACGGCAAGCTCTACGAGCTGGACGAACTGCCCAAGCTGGACAAGAAGCAGAAGCACTCCATCGACGTGGTGGTGGACCGCTTCAAGGTCCGCGGCGACCTGCAGCAGCGCCTGGCGGAATCCTTCGAGACGGCCATCAACCTGGCCGACGGCATCGCCCTGGTAGCACCCCTTCCCGACGAAGACGACAAAAAGCAGGGCGAAGAAGGCGAGGAGATGATCTTCTCCGCGCGCTTCGCCTGCCCGGTGTGCGGCCACTCCATCAGCGAGCTGGAACCCAAGCTGTTCTCCTTCAACAACCCCGCCGGCGCCTGCCCCACCTGCGACGGCCTGGGCGTGAAGCAGTTCTTCGACGCGCGCCGGGTGGTCAACGGCGAACTGACCCTGGCCGAGGGCGCCATCCGCGGCTGGGACAGGCGCAACGTCTATTACTTCCAGATGCTCGGCTCGCTGGCCGCGCATTTCGGCTTCAGCCTGGAGGTGCCCTTCCAGGAACTCTCGCCCGAGCACCAGAAGTTCATCCTCGGCGGCTCGGGGCGCGAGAACGTCGAGTTCCGCTACCTCAACGACCGCGGCGACATCGTCAAGCGCGCGCACCCCTTCGAGGGCATCCTGCCGAACCTGGAGCGCCGCTACCGCGAGACCGAGTCCATGACCGTGCGCGAGGAGCTGGCCAAGTTCCTCAGCACCCAGCCCTGCCCGGACTGCCACGGCACCCGCCTGCGCCGCGAGGCGCGCCACGTGTGGGTGGGCGACAAGACGCTGCCGGCGGTCACCGCGATGCCGGTGGGTGAGGCCAGCGAATACGCCGCCGGCCTGACCCTGACCGGCCGCCGCGGCGAGATCGCGGCGAAGATCCTCAAGGAAATCCGCGAGCGCCTGCAGTTCCTGGTCAACGTCGGCCTCGACTACCTGACCCTCGACCGCAGCGCCGACACCCTGTCCGGCGGCGAGGCCCAGCGCATCCGCCTGGCCAGCCAGATCGGCGCGGGCCTGGTGGGGGTGATGTACATCCTCGACGAGCCCTCCATCGGCCTGCACCAGCGCGACAACGAACGTCTGCTGGCCACCCTCACCCACCTGCGCAACCTGGGCAACACGGTGATAGTGGTGGAGCACGACGAGGACGCCATCCGCCTCGCCGACTACGTGGTCGACATCGGCCCCGGCGCCGGCGTGCATGGCGGGCAGATCGTCGCCGAAGGCACGCCCGAGCAGGTCATGAGCCACCCGGACTCGGTCACCGGCAAGTACCTCTCCGGCCGCCAGAAGATCGTGGTGCCCGCGCAGCGCACGCCGCGCAACAAGAAGCAGTTGCTCAAGCTCAAGGGCGCGCGCGGCAACAACCTGCGCAACGTCAACCTGGAGCTCCCGGTCGGCCTGTTCACCTGCGTTACCGGCGTGTCCGGCTCGGGCAAGTCGACGCTGATCAACAACACCCTGTTCCCGATCACCGCCACCGCGCTGAACGGCGCCACCAGCCTGGAAGTCGCGCCCTACGATTCCTTCGACGGCCTGCAGCACCTGGACAAGGTGGTGGACATCGACCAGAGCCCGATCGGCCGCACGCCGCGCTCCAACCCGGCGACCTACACCGGCCTGTTCACCCCGATCCGCGAACTGTTCGCCGGCGTGCCGGAAGCCCGCTCCCGCGGCTACGGCCCGGGGCGCTTCTCGTTCAACGTCAAGGGCGGCCGTTGCGAAGCTTGCCAGGGCGACGGCGTGATCAAGGTGGAGATGCACTTCCTGCCGGACATCTACGTCCCCTGCGACGTCTGCAAGGGCAAGCGCTACAACCGCGAGACGCTGGAGATCCGCTACAAGGGCAAGAGCATCACCGAGGTGCTGGACATGACCATCGAGGACGCCCGCGCGTTCTTCGACGCCGTGCCGGCCATCGCCCGCAAGCTGCAGACGCTGATCGACGTGGGCCTGTCGTACATCAAGCTGGGGCAGAGCGCGGCCACCCTGTCCGGCGGCGAGGCGCAGCGGGTGAAGCTGTCCCGCGAGCTGTCCAAGCGCGACACCGGCAAGACCCTGTACATCCTCGACGAACCGACCACCGGCCTGCACTTCGCG
>Ga0182743_1003052_pt1 | contig 13859 bp, 9 predicted proteins | sample eDN3rd30CKraftOP_FD_128522 | JGI IMG/M metagenome (GOLD analysis project Ga0182743, IMG submission 128522) | Enriched Organic Plus compost microbial communities from Emeryville, California, USA - eDNA 3rd pass 30_C Kraft OP (version 2) (version 2) ... | reverse complement strand
CGGCGATGTGATGTCCTGAAATGTAATGGAACGCGCCCAGTCTGATGCGCTCGCCAGGTCTGCCCATCGCCATACTCCACCTGAGGCGGGCAGCGCGGCCGCCCGGCTGCCCACGGGAACGCCATGTCCCGGAACGTCATGGTGCCGGCCTGGATGGACGCAAGGCAAGTATTTGAAATAAATAATAAAATTATTTCATAAATGGCGGAAGCGACAAAAACCCTTTCTGCCAGAGCCTGCCCGCCGGCAAGTTTTCGGCGTCGGCGTGGCGCGCGCCGGCCGGCGAGACGCCAGGCCGGCGACCAACGCCAATCCCTGAGGTGTCGCCAACCAGCGGCCTCAGCCGGGCGGAAGCTGCTGCTGCACGAGTTGCACCCAGAAAGCGGCGCCGATGGGCAGGATCGCGTCGTTGAAATCGTAATAGGGGTTGTGCAGCGCCGGGTCGGAGCCGGTTTCGCCGGCGCCGATGCAGATGTAGGCGCCGGGACGCTCCTGAAGCATGAAAGAGAAGTCCTCCGAACCCATCGATGGCCTGATGTGGGTGAGCACCTTGTCCGCGCCCACCAGCGCCGCGGCGGCGCGCGCGGCGGCGGCGGCTTCGGCGGCGGTGTTCACGACGCCGGGATAACCGCGCATGTAGGTCAGCGCGATGCGCGCGCCATGGGTCTGGGCGACGCCAGCGCAGATTTCGTTCATCGCCGCCTCAACGCGATCCTGAACGGCGGCGTCGAGGGTGCGCGTCGTGCCGCGCAGCACCACGTTTTCCGGAATGACGTTCCAGGTATCGCCGCCATGGATCTGGGTCACCGTGACGACAGCTGAATCAATGGCGCCGATCCGGCGGCTGGCGATCGTCTGCAGGGCGTTGATCAGGCTGGCGGCCACGACAATGGCGTCAACGCCGGTTTCGGGAGCGGCGGCGTGGCTGCCCTTGCCGGTGAGGCGGATCTCGAAACGGTCGAGGAAGGCGGTGGCGATCCCCTCGCGCACGGCGAACAGCCCGCGCGGGATCTGCGGCATGTTGTGCATGCCATAGACGGCATCGGCCGGGAACCTCGCGAACAGGCCGTCCTCGACCATCTTCTTGCCGCCGCCCTCGTTTTCTTCGGCCGGCTGGAACACAAAATGCACCGTACCCCTGAAGGCGCGGGCGCGGGCCAGATGGTGCGCCGCGCCCAGCAGCATCGCGGTGTGGCCGTCATGGCCGCAACCGTGCATCTTCCCCGGCGTGAGCGACTTCCAGGCCGGGTCGCCCAGCTCCTCGAGATCGAGCGCGTCCATATCGGCGCGCAGGGCGATGGATGGGCCTTCGCCGTTCCTCAACGTGCCGACGACGCCAGTGCCGCCGAGACCGCGATGCACGGGAATCTGCATCTCCTCCAGCGCGTCCGCGACCACCTGGGCGGTGCGGTGCTCCTCGAAGGCGGTTTCGGGATGGGCGTGCAGATCATGCCGCCAGGCGCGCATGCGCGCGCAGATGTCATCGGCGATCCTGATGTCGTGGGACATGTCTGGTCCTCTTGTCCGGTTGTCCGGGCGCAATTTGCCTGGTGGCCCCCGCCGCCTGGCCACGGCGGCCTGGAAACGCGCCGCCCGCGTCAATCCGCCCGCCCATTCCTGCGCCGGCAAGCGGCTGCCATGGATGGCGCCGCCACGTGGATATGATTGCAAGGCTGGCGGTTTGGCAACGTCGCAGCGTTTGCGCCGCGTAACGGGCGGCGCGTGACGTCCTCCATCGGACACCGACCGTTGGCGCCATTGATGCGCATCGCCTTCGTCGATGTCAGCCGCTGCGGCGCCCCAAGACATGATCATATCCGCCAGCTGTGCGGTGCGCGCAGCCCGGGGCTGTGTTTCCATAACGGGACACGGATACAAACCGGGTGATATTTAGCGGGATTGATCTTTATAATTTCCAACGGGAGGACATAAATCAAAATGAAACCAAACAAAAGCTTTGGCGCTCTTCGTTCATTATTATTAAGCATGATGCTTGGAGCCGCGACGTTTGCTCACGGCGCACAGGCGGAGGCGCTGTCGCCCCGGTTGACGGAGCCGCGTCTGGCGCCGGTCGCGCCCGGGCAGGGCAATGAAGCGCAGCGAACCTGGCTGGCAAAACGCACCGACGCGAACGTTTATAAAACATATGCCAGAAATCTTGATCTTGCCCAGGCGGTTGAACCGTTTCTCAATTTTGCGCTCAAGGGCTCCGGCCTGCCGCCACGGGAGCGGGAGATCGTCATATTGCGAATGGGCTGGCTATGTCAGGCGGAATACGAATGGGCCCATCACGCCCGTATCGGCAAGCGCGCGGGCCTGACCGGGGCCGATGTGCACCGCATTGCCGCAGGCCCAGAGGCTGAAGGCTGGAGCGACTTCGATCGCGTGCTGCTGCGCATGGTTGACGAACTGCGTTACGACGCCATGGTCAGCGAGGCGACATGGCGGGCGCTTCGCGCCAGATACTCCGACGCCCAGGCCATCGACGCCGTGGCGACGGCCGGGCAGTATCAGTTCATATCGATGTTCCTGAACAGCCTCGGGGTCCAGCTTGACTCCGGCATCCCCGACCTGGTGGACCGGCTGCCGCGCGACGTGGCCGCGCCGGAACCCGCGACCCGGCCGGCGTCTCCGCGCCTGACCAGGCCGCGGCTGGAGCCGGTGGCGGCCCCGGCCATGACGCCTGAACAGCGTGACCTCGTGCAGGCGCAGCTCCAGAAGGGGGTCTTGCCAAATTTCGACGCAACGCTGCTGAACCACCAGAAGCTTTACGGTCCATACAAGACCGCGGACGGATACATTCAGCATGCGGTGCTCCTGCCGCCGAAAACACGTGAAATCCTGCTGCTGCGCACCGCCTGGAACACACGTGACGCCTATGGCTGGGCGCATCACGTGGGGCCGGCGAAGGCCGCGGGCCTGACGGACGTTGACGTGGCGCGCGTCGCCGCCGGCCCGTCCGCCAGTGGCTGGAACGAGGACCAGCTGGCGCTGCTGCGCGCAGCCGACGAATTGCAGCGGGAAGCTTTCATCTCCGACGCGACGTGGCGGACGCTGGCGAAGTATTACGACAGCAAGCAACTGGTCGATATCGTCAATGTCGTCGGCAACTTCGCCATCAATGGCCAAATCGCCAATACCCTGGGCGTGCAGGTGGAGGCCGGGTATCCAGCAATGCCGAAAGGTTGATTGCCGACAGCCAAGTCCTGGGCGGCAAGCTGGCCGCCCTTCGGACAGGCAGACGGCCGGTGGCGCCAGGGCGGCCAGGCAGGCGTTTGACGGCCAGGATGCTTGAGGCGCTCTTCCTGGAGCCGGCTCATCATCGCCGGCATTTGATCCGGCGGGAGCGCCATTCTGTTGCCTGGCGCGGGGCGCCGGTTCCCGAATGCGGCGCCGGCGTCAGAGCTCCCGCGCGAACGGACACACCGGCTGGACCGGCCCCGGGAGGACGCCCGGCCCTATCCCTGGCGTCCCGTGATCGGGGAATAACGCTGCTTCAGATCACCCGCCCCGGCTGGTTGCCCACGCCATCCCGCATCCGGCCGATCTCGACGGCAATGCTCCGGTAATCCAGCGGCCGTTCGCCGGTTTGCAACGCCATCCGCAGAAAACGGATGGGAAAGCGGATCGCTTCCCGGTTGGGTTCGCTCAGGTCCCCGCCCCGGTCGGAAGCGCCGGCCTCGGCCCGGTCGAGCGCGCTTTCGAGGTCTGGCCGGGTCAATACGCCCTGGCGCATCAGCGTGTCGCACAAGGCGGCCAGCGCCAGCAGCACGCCTTCCATTTGCAGGTTTGCAGTGTTCATGTCGCGACTCCCTGGTGACAGGTCTGGGTTGTTCCGGCGGCGGATTACTTGTCCTTTCGCCCTGGGCAGGTGACCAGCAAGGTCAGGGCCATGGCTGCATAGGCGACGGCGATAGCTCTTGGCGACAGCGCTTTTTCCCAGCCGGGCGTCAGACGTTTCGGGACCACGCCATAGTCAACCAGGGCCGCAATGGCGGTCAGGCCCGCCGCATCGATGACCGGCGCACGGCGCGGGGCGATTTTCCGCATCGCCTGAAAAATCGAGGCCCAGAAAACCGATGCGGCCAGGTGGGTGGCGTAGCCGGGAATGGTGTAGCCGACGTCGAAGCGACGGACATGGCCAGCGGGATCGCCGTGATACCAATGGCTGGTGGCGTTAAGAGGCTGAATCGCCGGTTTCCCCTCGACAAGCGCCATCCCCGCCAGCGTCGCCGTTGTCGCAACGCTCACGGCGACGCCAGACAGCAGGCTTCCCAACAGCAGGGACGGCATGGCGCGGGCTCCCCTGATCCGGGCAAGACGCGGCGGTCCAGGGTGCGGATCACACACGTCCCCCCGGTAGAACGCAGTCCGGCGGTGAACGTTCCCCAGGGTCACAGCACTGGCAGACACAACAGGTGAGGCCCAGGGCTTGTGTTCCCATGCCTGCCGCCTGGTTACAAACTGGCAAGGACATCGGCCTGGCGGCAGGGGTTACATCTTCACCCGGGCGCGACAGGAGGGGCGATACCGCGCGGCGAGGTGTTCATCACCAATGCGGTGAAGCATTTCACATTTGTTCCGCAGGGTAAAAAGCGCCTGCACAAGCGCCCCAACGCCGGGGAAATCCTGCGCTGCAAATGGTGGCTGGATCAGGAGCGAAAACCTGTCTGGCCGGGGGCGATGGTGGCGATGGGCGCGACGGCGTTGCGCAGCTCGCCCGGAAGGGCGACGCCCGTGTCATCCGTCCGGGGACAGGTGAAAACCCTGGAAGGACCGGACACCGCTGATCGGCGCCATCCATCCTTCCCGTCTTTTGCGTACAGGGAACGGCATTGAAGCCGGTGCAACGCGGCGGAAAGAAATGATCTGGACAACTGCGAAGTGAGCAATTAGGCGGACCAAGGTTCTCGTCGGAGAATAAAATGTAATACCGGGAATAACTTCGTTGCGACGTACACTTATAAAGCAGTTCGCATTTCGATCGGCTGGTGATTCAATAGGACCTTCGCCGGCCATCGGCTCAAAGAGTTGCTGCCCGCGCCGACGCGCCCACTTGTGATAACGTTTGTAGATCGTGCTCGGCGGACGATGTTCCGCTGGCACAGCCCGTCAGAGGCCGACCGCCTTGAGAGCGTGCAGGATGCCTGAAATCATGCAGCAATCATCGACCCGTGGCTTTGGCCTGCTATCCGGAAGATGGGGTTCGGTGCTCCATGCCGCGTCGGAGATACCGTTGCTAAACGCCCGAACTACCCTCCGGTTGATTGGTGGATGAATCAACGACTACAACGACAACCATCCGCACTCGGGTTTCAGAATGCGCTTGCTACGCGCATTCATCGCTGCTCAAGCTGCACAACCGCCTGAGTGCCCGGCGAAACTGAGAACAGTTCAGGAATCGACATGAACGACAGCGGGGAATGCTCGAATGTTCAACTAGGCAGCTTCGTTGAAGTGCGAGGCAAGCCCTGGCTTGTGGAAGCTTTGGTTGGCGATGATGGCGATCTTCCCTCCTTAAGTCTGTCTTGCATTTCGGATGATGCTCAAGGCGAACGGCTCGACGTTTTATGGGATGCCGAGATTGCCAGGAGGGTCCTCGATGAGGATCGGTGGGCGAATGTAGGCGTCGGTCATCCCGACAGCGGGGATGTTCTGGCCGCGCATATCCGGGCGATCCGATGGCGATCCGCGACAGCCGCCGATCGGGATCTGCTCCAAGCGCCATTCCGCGCGGGGATCAGGCTCGACGCCTATCAGCTTCTCCCTCTGCGCAAAGCGCTGCGTCTGCCGCGCGTCAACCTGCTGATCGCGGACGATGTCGGTCTCGGCAAGACGATCGAAGCGGGCCTTGTGGCGCGGGAGCTCCTGCTCAGGCGCCGGGTGGACTTCATTGTGATCGCGGCGCCGCCAGCGATGACGGTCCAGTGGAAGGACGAGTTGGAGGCCAAGTTCGGCCTTTCGTTCGAGATCATAGACAGGGATCGCATCAGCGAACTGCGACGGCTGAGAGGGTTCTCCGTAAATCCGTGGACCACGGGTTCACGCTTTATCGTGTCGCATCGCTTGCTGACCGATGAGACCTATGCCGCGGGCCTGCGCGATGTCCTCGGGGAATTCCGTGCAAGGGCTCTGTTCGTCCTGGACGAGGCGCACCATGCCGCTCCCTCGGCGGGCACGCGATACGCCGTTTCCAGTCAGCTCACGAAAGCGGTCAGGGAACTCGGCGAGCGCTTTGAGCATCGCCTGTTCCTGACCGCGACACCCCACAACGGTCATTCCAATAGCTTCTCCGCCCTTCTCGAGATGCTCGACCCGCAACGCTTCACCCGTGGTGTTGAGGTCCGGCCGCGCGATCTCGATCCGGTCATGGTGCGCCGTCTGAAAGCCGATCTGCGCCGCCTCGGCGAGGCGTTCCCGGAGCGGGTTGTCGAGCCGATCTCGATCGACGGCCTGCCGGAGAATGCTCCCGAGCTGGAGCTTGCACGACTGCTCGCTGCCTATGGCGAGCTGCGCATGAAGCGCATCGCGAAGCTGAGCAGTCAGAAAGCGGCTCTCGCCAAGCTGGCCTTTGTCGGCCTCCAGCAGAGGCTGCTGTCGTCCGTCGCCGCGTTCGCTCGAACGCTGAAGACTCATCGCACCACCCTGAAAAAAGTGCTGGATGGCGAAGAGGTTGCTCGCGCGACGGCGGCCGCGGCGGCATTCGTGGCCGCCCCGACACCGGAGGACAACGCAGAACTGGGCCTGGAAGAGGAAGACGCTGAAAAGGCCATGGCCGCTGACGAAGAGGCGGAAGCGGCGACCGCTTCCGCGGCCGGCATCGTCGACGCCACTCTGGAGGACCTGCGCGCTGAGCTCGCGGTTGTAGACGAGATGCTCGCGCTGGCCGAAAAGCACGTCTCGCGCCCCGACGCGCGAGTAAATTGGCTGGTTGAGTGGATCCGCAAGTCCATGTTGGATGGCCAACAGTGGAATCGGCGCCGGCTAATCGTCTTCACCGAGTGGGAGGATACGCGGCGCTGGTTGGAACGACGGTTGCGTGAGGCGCTGGCCGACACCGACCGCATTGACGAACGGATTGGCGTCTTCAGTGGCGCCACGGGGTCGGATCGCCGCGAGGAAATCAAACGCGCCTTCAACGCCGATCCCGACGTAGAGCCGCTTCGTGTCTTGATCTGCACGGACGCGGCGCGCGAAGGCATCAACCTCCAATCCTACTGCTCGGACCTCCTGCATTTTGATCTGCCGTGGAACCCGTCGCGCCTGGAGCAGCGGAACGGCCGTATCGATCGCAAGCTTCAGCCGGCGAAGCAGGTCTTCTGCCGCTACTTCAGGTACGAGCAACGCGAGGCGGACATCGTTCTCGATGCGCTGGTCTGGAAGACCGAGACCATTCGCGAGGAGCTCGGCTCGGTCGGCCTGGTCATTGAGGATCGCATCGCCAAGCGGCTGGCCGAAGACGGCATCGGGCGCGGACAGGGGAAGGCGCTCGCCCGCGCAATCTCCGATGAAAACGACGCGGAGCGGCTCGGCAAGGCCCAGTCGGAAATGGATGATGAAGAGAAGGCGCGCCATGAGCGTCTCCTCAAAGAGCAAGACGACCTGAGACGAGTCCTCGAACGCTCCCGGGAGCGGGTCGGCGTCGATCCGGACGATCTCAAGCGGGTCGCCGCTGCTGCGCTGTCGCGAGCCGGCTTCGCCCTCGACAATTCGCGCGGCGGGAATGTAGGCAGGACCGTGACCTACCGGCTGGATCCGTCCGATCCCGCGTTCTCCAAGGATGCCGGCTGGGACGACGCGTTCGACGATCTGCGGGTTCGGCCGCGCAAGCGAGGGGAGAGGCTCGGCGATTGGCGGCGCAACGCTCCGATCCGGGCGATCGCCTTCGAGCCCCCGGTTCTCGACGATGGTCGCGATGCGACCGATGTCGTGCAGGTGCATCTGGAGCATCGCCTGGTCCGGCGTCTGATTTCCCGCTTTCTGAGTCAGGGGTTCCAGTCGAACCTATCCCGGCTCTCGGTCATCTCCGGCCCTGGCGCCCAGCCGCGTGTCGTGCTGATGGGCCGCCTGGCCGTTTATGGCGCCGGCGCGGCGCGGCTGCATGAGGAGATCATCCCGATCACGGCGATCTGGACGGAATCCGAACGGGGCAGAAAGCCGCTCCGAGCACTGGGAGAGAGCGGCGAAGAAAGAACGCTGAACCAGCTCGAAGACGCGCTGCGCGACGCGCGCGAGGCTCCCGCTTCGGCAGTTGCACGGATTCAGTCGCTCGTCGCCCAGGACATCGCCGACCTGACCCCGGCGCTCGAAGCAATCGCGAACGAGCGCCTTGCCGAGGTCAAGGCCCAGCTTGCCAAGCGCGGAGATGAGGAGGCGCGGTCACTGGCGAGCTTGCTGGAGCAGCAGCGGGATCGGATCGGCAAGGCTTCGAAAGAGTTTAATCCCGATCAGCTCACCCTCGATCTCGTGCCCGAAGAACGGCGCGAGCGGGAAGCCGACCGGCGACACTGGCAAACGCGCCTCGCACGCCTCGAACAGGAGCTTCGGGACGAGCCGAAGCGTCTACGCGTGTCCTATGACGTCAAGGCCCACCGGCTGGAGCCGGTCGGTATCGTCTACCTCTGGCCGGTGTCGGGGTGAGCGCGATGGCTGACATTCTCAATCGCGACCCGGACCTCGAATGGCTCGATCCTGTTCAGCCGGTCGGGCTGGTCGTAGCCCCCAGCGTTCTCAAGGAACTGGGCCTGACGCCGCTGCATCAGAGCCCCGTCGATACGGCCGAAGCCGCCGAACATCTCAATCCGGATGTGTCCGGGCCGGCGCTGCCCGATCCTTGGGCCTTCATGGAGAAGGTGCTCGGCTGGAACGCCGCCCATGTTGCAGGAGCGCCAGGCGGCCCGGAACTGCCGGACACGCTGCTTGTGAGCCTCCCCGAGCACGGTACGACGCTGGCGCCGACCTGGGCGGTCGCCGAACTCGGCCAGAACGGCCAGCCGTGGCAGCTTCTCGTCCGCATCGAGGCGGGCGGCATCGAGCCGGATGGCCGCGCCCAGCTCGATGGTTGGGAGGCCTCGCCGCATCAGCGCTTCGAGCGTCTGCTGAAAGATACCGGCGTGTTCGCCGGCATGCTGATTACTGACCGCGAGCTGCGCGTCGTCTATGCGCCACGCGGCGAGACGTCTGGCTATCTGTCCTTCCCGCTGCGACCGCTCGGCATGGTTGCCGGGCGGCCTATGCTGGGCGGGCTGAAGCTCCTTCTCGACAGCTTCCGCCTGTTCTCCGACGCCGACGAGCGCCGCCTTCCGGCCCTCCTGAAGAAGAGCCGCGACGCTCAGGCGTCGGTTTCGACCGAGCTCGCCGGCCAGGTCCTCGGCGCGCTGCATGAGCTGCTCCGCGGCCTCGATGCAGCCGATGCCGACATGATCCGGGACCTCACGCGGTCGAACCCCGGCCACGTCTATGAAGGGCTGCTCACGGTCCTCATGCGGCTGGTCTTCATTCTCTACGCCGAGGACAGGGATCTGCTGCCGTCGCGCGCCGACGCCCGTGCGCGTTCGATCTACGAGACCAGCTATTCGGTTCGGGGCCTCTACGCGAGGCTCGCAGAGGATGCCGCTCTCAACCCGGACACCATGGATGAGCGCCGCGGTGGCTGGGGCCAGCTGCTCGCGCTCTTTCGGCTGATCCACAAAGGGCATCCGTCGCATTTCGTGCAGGCGCGCGGCGGCAAGCTGTTCGACCCTGACGAGTTTCCCTTCCTGGAAGGCCGCGCGAGCAAGGATGACCCGCCTCGCATCCTCAATGTCTCCGACGGTTGCATCCTTCGCATCCTCGAGGGGCTGATGACCCTGAAGCTTCGCGGTCAGGAACGCCAGCGCCTGTCCTACCGCACGCTGGACGTCGAGCAGATTGGCTCGGTTTACGAGACGGTCATGGGCTTCACCGTGGAGGTGGCCGAAAGCCGCGTGCTCGCGATCAAGGCGGGAAAGAACAACCGGACGCCGGTGTTTGTCGCGCTCGACGAACTGCTGAAACGCAAGGGCAAGGACAGGATCAAGGATCTGAAGGAGAAGGTCGGCCGTTCTCTCACGGCGGCACAGGCGAAATCGGTCGAGGCGGCAGCAACGGTGGAAGATCTTGCCGCCGCCCTCGATGGCATCGTGGACGAGCGCGGATCGCCCCGCCACGTCGTCGCATCCCCCGGAACGCCGATCCTGCAGCCGACGGACGAGCGCCGCCGCACCGGCAGCCACTACACGCCCCGCAGCCTCACCCAGCCGATCGTCGCGCATGCGCTGGAGCCGGCTTTCGAGCGGCTGGGGCCGGATGCGACGCCGGAGCAGATCCTCGATCTGAAGGTCTGCGACCCGGCGATGGGCTCTGGCGCGTTTCTGGTCGAGGCCTGCCGCGCCATCGCATCACGGCTGGTCAAGGCCTGGGATCGCTGGCCGAAGACGCGGCCTGTCATTCCAGCCGATGAGGACGAGCAGCTGCACGCCCGCCGCCTCGTCGCGCAGCGCTGCCTCTACGGGGTGGACAAGAACCCGCGCGCGGTAGACCTGGCGAAGCTGTCGCTGTGGCTCGCGACCCTCGCGAAGGATCACGAGTTCACCTTCCTCGATCATGCGCTGAAATGCGGCGACAGCCTGGTGGGCCTGACGCCCGAGCAGATCGCCGCTGCGAACTGGGATTCGTCGAAACCAGACCTGCCCCTGCTGCGGCCGCTCGTGGCCGAGCGCGTGGCCGAGGCGGATCGGGCCCGCACGGAAATCCGATCGGCGCCCGACGACACGATGCGCGCGATCCAGGAGCAGCGGCACAAGCATGTGGAAGCACGGCTGTCGCCCGTCAGGCTCTTAGGCGATGCGGTGATCGCGGCCTTTTTCTCTGCCGACAAGGCCAAAGCGCGAGAGAAAGCCCGTGCGGATGCGGAGAGCTGGTTCACGGGCCGAACCGCGAGATGGGATCTGCTGGAAGCTTCTGCCAAGGCGCTGCATGAAGGGAAGCATCGCATTGCTCCTTTCCACTGGGCTGTCGAGTTTCCCGAGGTATTCATACGTGAGAGCTCGGGCTTCGACGCAGTTGTCGGAAATCCACCTTATCTCGGCGGCACCAAGATTTCCGGCTCATACTCAAAGAGCTATTTTCAATGGCTTGCGGAAAGCATACTTCAAGGCGGCGATAAGGCAGATTTGATTGCCTATTTCTTCAGGCGCATATTCTCAATAATCCGCAATGGTGGCGTGATGGGGATAATATCGACTAGTTCCATCACTGAAGGCGACACTAGAAAGGCTGCATTGCTTTGGGTGCGTCAAGGCCGCGGGCAGATTTTCAGAGCTTACAAGAAAAGTATATGGCCGGGAGAAGCGAATGTTGACATCTCAAAATTGCATATCAGCAAGGCGATAAGAATCTACCCGTGCGTTCTCGATGATCGCGAAGTTAGTGAGATAAACTCATTTCTGAACGAAGGCTCTCTCGATCACGTGCCATCGAGGTTGCTAGCAAACAAGGCGCTATGCTTTGAGGGGCTCGTGCCCTATGGCGAGGGCTTTGTGATTGATGACTTTTCAAATGGTGCCAATACTACAACTGAAATCCGAGCGCTAATCGACGCGGAGCCGCTAAGCGCGAGATTGGTATTCCCGTATATCGGCGGCAAAGAAGTCACAGAGGACCCGCAGTTCACACCCGCGCGGTCAGTGATATTCACGGGCCAGATCTCAGAGAACGAGCTCAAGCAGCTGCATCCAAAGGTGTACGAATTGCTGTCGGAGAAGGTTCGTCCATTCAGGATGAGCAAAAGCGAGAGGGTAGCGAAGTCGCCGTGGTGGCAGTTTCTTTGGTCCAGACCTAAACTGAGCAATCGCCTGAAACAAATTGATCATATGATTGTTACTTCGAGAGTCTCGAAACACCATGCCTTTGCTAGAATTCCGTCGAACGTCGTGCCCAGCACCCGCCTATCTGTGATTGCCCTTCCGCGCGAAAGTTCCTTTTGTGTTATTCAGTCTAGAGTGCACGAGATCTGGGCGAGATACTTTGGGGCAAGTCGCGGAGCCACTGCGAACTATTCGCCTTCTGATTGTTTCGACAACTTCCCTTTCCCGCCAAACCATGAAGAAGCCGAAGCGCTTGAACGCATAGGAGCAGCCTATGACGCTCATAGGACATCGATGATGTCTGCCAATGCAGAGGGCCTTACCAAAATCTACAACCGCTTCCATGACCGTGGGGAGCAAGCTGCGGACATCGCTCGCCTGCGCGAACTCCACGCCGAAATGGATGCCGCTGTTCTGCGAGCCTATGGTTGGGACGACCTCGCATCGCGAGCACAGCCGGAGTTCATCGAGGAGGATGCCGACGGGGGCAAACAGGACAAGACGCGTCTCGACTGGCCGTCCGAGTTCAAGGACGAGGTCCTCGCCCGCCTTCTCGCCCTCAACGCGGAACGCGCCGAAGCCGAGCGAGCTGCTGGTCTGACGGCGTCGGACGAAGACGACGAGGACCAGGACGACGACGGGGACGACGAATGAAGGAGGTGGTCCATGGGAGGCATCGCTGACGAACACGTCGAATGGGCCATCGTAAACCGTCTGAAGGCGATGCTCGACGAGCCGCCGCAAACGACTTTCAACGTGACGCAGACCTTCGCCCTGTTCAGCAGTGTCCTGCTCTGGACCAAGAACCGGACGTGGGTTGCGGGGAACCGCGGGCAGCGCGGTCAATGGCCTGACCATGCCGATCACCGCGCCCATGATGTTCGGGAAGCCATGCGGGAAAAACGGATATCGGAAGATCCCTAGCGGCTTTCCCTGGCCGTCCCCCAGCTCGTGCTGGTCGACCGGGCGGACGGGCGCGAGATCGAGGACCGCAGGATCAACGCCGACTTCGAGGGCATGACAGCCGAGGACTTCTTCAAGTGGCTCGCGACGCCCTCGCGCACGGAGACGGCCGGACGATCAAGCCGATCCACAAGCAGTCCGCCCGAAGGGGCGGACACTGTTTGCAGGCTTCCGGGTGGAGTTCAACGCTGAACGGGGGGCGCAGAGGGGCCTAAAGCTCGACCAGTTTCACGACGACATGCGATGGATCGGCAGCGTCCTTGCAGACCTCTTCTGCGCGTCCCTGAGCGGCGGAGATCGCTACTTCGAGGAGGAGGCCGGTACCGCGCGGATCGAGGAGGTCGCGCGGACCGCTTGAGCGCAAGCGCAATAAATTCTTGCAAACTGTATTCCGCAAGATTACACGTCTCCTGTGGAGGTTCCCATGGCGGCGCAACTCATTGGCGCGCGGATCAAAGCCCTGCGGGAGGAGCGTAAGCTCTCCCAGGACGATCTGGCGCGCGTTTTCGGCTTCAAGGACAGGCAGACGGTATCCGCCATCGAGACCGGAGAGCGTCGCGTCACGGCGGACGAGCTGCTGCTCGCTGTCGAGAAGCTCGGCGCTCCGCTCGACTACTTCACCGACCCCTTCCTGCTGGTCGGAGAAGGCCGCTTCTCCTGGCGTCAGACCAACGTCGGCTCAGGCGTTCTAGGCGCCTATGAGCGCAGTGCCGGGCGGTGGATCGCAGCCTTCCGCTCGATCGCACCTCAGGTTGGACGCGCAAGCCCGTTGTTGCGCCGAGCCCTCGGTCTGACGCGCCATTCGCGCTTCGAGGATGCGATGGAGGCAGGCGAGCGCTTCGCTGCCGAATTTGATCTCGGTGACGTGCCGGCCCGACGCCTGACAGATGTGATGGAGCGCGAGCTCGGCATTCTCGTGCTGATGGTCGATGCATTCGAGGGGATCTCGGGTGCTGCCTGCCGTCTGCCGGAGCTGGACGTCGTGCTGATCAATCGCCACGAAGTCGCAGG
>Ga0182743_1003049_pt1 | contig 13861 bp, 14 predicted proteins | sample eDN3rd30CKraftOP_FD_128522 | JGI IMG/M metagenome (GOLD analysis project Ga0182743, IMG submission 128522) | Enriched Organic Plus compost microbial communities from Emeryville, California, USA - eDNA 3rd pass 30_C Kraft OP (version 2) (version 2) ... | reverse complement strand
TCACCGGGCTGGCCGCGTCCGCCTATCCCGCGGGCTGGCCCGATTATCGCGCCTGCGTTTCGGAAGACCGCGACAGTTGGGGCCGCGCCGAAACGAGCTGGAACGAAAGCGAACAGGGCGGGACTTTGACCATCCGTTATCACCCGCAAGGCAGCATTGCCTGGTTCGCCTATTTCGCGCCTTATCCGATGGACCGGCATCACGATCTTGTGGCGCAGAGCGCGGCCTGCCCGGGAGTGAGCCATCGCACGCTCGGCTGGAGCATCGACGGCCAGCCGATCGATTGCCTCGAAATGGGCGAAGGCCCGGTGCAGGTGTGGCTCTATGCCCGCCAGCATCCCGGCGAAACCATGGCCGAATGGTGGATGGAGGGCGCGCTCGAATGCCTGACCGACGCCGCCGATCCGGTCGCGCGGGCCCTGCTGCGGAAATGCCGCCTGCATCTGGTGCCCAACTGCAATCCCGATGGCTCCGCGCGCGGCCATCTGCGCACCAATGCCAAAGGCGTCAATCTCAACCGCGAATGGCACGCGCCGAGCGCCGACCTTTCCCCCGAAGTGCTGGCGATCCGCGACGCGATGGACGAAACCGGGGTCGATTTCGCAATCGACGTGCATGGCGACGAAGCGATCCCGGCGGTGTTCCTCGCCGGGTTCGAAGGCATCCCGTCATGGAACACGGCGCAGGGCGAAAGCTATTATCGGTATCAGGCGATTCTGGCGCGGCGCACGCCCGATTTCCAGACCAGGCTGGGCTATCCCAAGGCGGCGGCGGGCAAGGCCAATCTCACCATGTCGACCAACCAGTTGGCCGAACGCTTCGGCGCCTGCGCGATGACGCTGGAAATGCCGTTCAAGGACAATCGCGACCTGCCCGATCCGGCACAGGGCTGGAGCCCGGAACGCAGCAAGCTGCTGGGCCGCGAATGCCTTGCCGCGCTGGCCGAATGGCTGGAGGAAGGCTGACCCACAGGGGCCGGAGACCGGTCAATCGCGTTGCAGGCTTTCGGGGCCGAACGGTTGCGGCAACAGGGCGGACAGGCGCGTGGCCACGGCATCGCTCTCGTTGGCGCACCACACCAGCGGATCGCTCGCCCCCAGCGCGGCCAGTTCGTGCAGGACCTGCCGGCACCGCCCGCAGGGCATGACGGGGGGCGTGTCGGCAGCCGCACCCGCAACGAACACCGCCACCGCTTCCAGCCCGCCGCGCCGCCCATCGGCCATCGCCTTGGCCACCGCCACCGTTTCGGCGCACAGCGTCAGCCCGTAGCTGGCGTTTTCGACATTGGCCCCGATCACCACCGTGCCATCGGCAAAAGCCAGCGCGGCCCCGATCTTCAGCCCCGAATAAGGGGCATAGGCAAAGTCCGCCTGCCGCCGCGCCGCCACGATCAGCGCATCCCGATCGGAATCATCGCTCATCCGCCCGATCCTTTCCTGCCCGCGCGGGTCACGACTGCACCACCACCCAGCGCACTTCGCCGTCGCCCGCTTCGGTGCGCAGCATCGTATTGGCGGTCCACAATGTCCATGGCCGCCCGGCATAATCGGGATGGAAATAGGTCCGGGTGAGCCAGAGATTGCGTTTCAGCCGCGCGGCGAGGCGATAAGTGCTTTCGAACCGGGGGGACACTTTCAGCAGCGCCGCCTTGCCCACGTGCCCTTCCACCTGATTGAGGAAGGTCATCAGTTCGCTTTCGACCATCGCCTCGCTCACTCGGCGGGGGCATTTCTCCGCCGTCCGTTCCAGCGCGATGGCCGGCGGCAGCAGCGCCGGATCGCGCGCCACCACGGTGACGAAATTGCCCGATTGCGGATCGGCGGTGATGCACGGATCGTAATCGTGCACCGCCCCCACCTGCAGCCCGGCCGCGCGCGCGGCGGCGAACATGCGGACGAAATCGGGATTGCGCGCGTCGCCGCCCTCGCTCGCTTCGATATAGGCGAAATCGGCGCCGATCGCGCGCAGGGCGCGGAAATCGACGGCGGTATCCCCCACTTCGACCAGCACCCCCTGTTTGGGAAACGATTCGCGCGACGGGGTCCAGTGGATCAGTTGCCACCAGCCGAAACCACCCGCGATCAACGCGATCAGCAACAGGGCGGCAGGCCAGCGCAAGCGCGCGGCAAGACTGCGTTTTCTGCTCATGATGCCCCTGCCCCCTGCCTCAGCCCTTGATATGCAGCACGCAAATCAGAGTGAAGAGCCGCCGCGCGGTGGAAAAATCGGTTTCCACTTTGCCTTCCAGCCGTTCCAGCAACAACCGTGCCGCATCGTTGTGGATCGCGCGCCGGGCCATGTCGATGGTTTCGATTTCCTGCGCGGTGGCCTTGCGGATCGCCTGGAAATAGCTGTCGCAGATGGCGAAATATTCGCGCACCGGGCGGCGGAAGCGGGCGAGGCCCAGCCCCAGCGTTTCCATCGCCATATCCTCCTGATTGCGGATTTCCATCAGGAGCCGCCCATCGGCCACCGACAGGCGCACCCGCCATGGCCCGTCGTGCCCGGCTTCGGCCAGGCGCAACGGCATGAAGCGGTTTTCCTCGATCAGATCGAAAATCGCGATGCGCCGTTCCTGCTCGATATCGGCGCTGCGCCAGATGATGGTCGCATCGTCGAGTTCGATGTGGGAGATTCGGTGGTCGGCCATAGCGCAGCGCGCTCTTTCGCAGATGCGGGCAAGGGGGGGCAAGAGAAGATCGTCCATCCCCGATATCCACAAGCCCCCGCCCCCTCGCGCACCTTGCCTTTCCCCCGTGAGGAGAGGCATGGGTCGCACATGCCCCAGGAAGACCTTCTCACCCGCCCCGGCGACGCGCCCGCCATCCGCACGCTGCCCGCCAATATCGAAGCGGAAGCCGCTTTCCTCGGCGCGGTGCTGATCGACAACCGGGTGATCGAGGACCTCCAGACGCCGCTACGGGCCGACCATTTCTACGAACCGGTGCATCGCCGCATCTACGAACGCATCCTCACTCTGGTGGACCGGCAGGCGCGCGTGACCCCGGTCACGCTCAAGCCCTATTTCGAAAGCGACGAAGCGCTGCGCGAACTGGGCGGGATCACCTACCTCGCCCGGTTGACCGCCGATGGCCAGGGTTTGCTGACCGTGCGCGAACTGGCCGAACAGATTTACGATCTGGCGCTGCTGCGCGAACTGGTCAGCGTCGGCCGCGATCTGGTGGACGGCGCGCTCGACACCTCTCAGGAAGTCGCGCCGATGGAGCAGATCCAGAAAGCGGAAGCCGCGCTCTATTCGGTGGCGGAAGGGGCTTCCAGCGGGAACGAAGCGCAAAGCTTCGGCGCGGCGACGTACAAGGCGCTGGGGATGATCGAAACCGCGATCAATTCCGGCGGCCACGTTTCCGGCACCACCACCGGCCTGACCAGCGTCAACGAAAAAGTCGGCGGGCTGCACAATTCCGACCTTATCATCCTCGCCGGGCGGCCGGGCATGGGCAAGACCTCGCTGGCCACCAATATCGCCTTCAACGCCGCCGACCGCCTGCTGCGCGACCGGCAGGACGGCATCCCCGATGCCGAATCGATCGGCGCCGCAACCGCGTTCTTCAGCCTGGAAATGAGCGCCGACCAGCTTGCCACGCGTATCCTGGCGGAACAGGCCGGAATCAGCGGCGAAGCGCTGCGTATGGGCAAGATCAGCCGCGACGATTTCCAGCAGCTTTCCTACGCCAGCCAGCGGCTGGCCGAACTGCCACTCTATATCGACGATACGCCCGCGCTCACCATCGCCGCGATGCGCGCCCGCGCCCGGCGGTTGAAACGGCGGCACAATATCGGCCTGATCATCGTCGATTACCTCCAGCTTCTGCAAGGCAGCGGGCGGGCGACGGACAACCGCGTAAACGAAATTTCCGAAATCAGCCGCGGTCTCAAGACGCTGGCCAAGGAACTGGAAGTGCCGGTGATCGCGCTGTCGCAGCTGTCCCGCGCGGTCGAACAGCGTGACGACAAGCGTCCGCAGCTATCCGACCTGCGCGAATCGGGCTCGATCGAACAGGACGCCGATATGGTGTGGTTCGTGTTCCGCGAGGATTACTACGTCGCGGCCAAGGAACCCAAAGTCCCGCAGAACGACGACGATGCCCGCGCGCACGAAGCCCATGCCTCGTGGGCAGCGGAAATGGAGCGGGTGCACGGCCTGGCCGAACTGATCGTGGCCAAGCAGCGCCACGGTTCGACCGGCAAAGTCCGTCTGCGCTTCGAATCGAAAATCACCCGCTTCAGCGATCTGGCCGACGACGCACTGGCTTCGCACTCCTATGAGTGATCGCTTTCCTCCTCATCCCCGGTTTCAATGCCGTCTTCGAACTCCTCCTCCCGCACATAGACGGACCCCAGGCCGAGATTGAGGCGGCGGGTGATCGAATAGTCGACCACCGTCACCAGGAACCAGCTCAGGCCCCAGCGGATGCGGTTGAACAGGCTGCGCCGCGAGCGGTCGACCGCCACGGTGATCCGCTGCGACGCGCCCAGTTGTTGCCCGACAAAGGCCCGCATCCGTTGGGCCAGCGCGGCATCCTCGATCCGGAACATCAGTTCGAGATTGAGGTAGAGACTGCGGACATCGAAATTGCCGCTGCCGATATAGACCACATCATCGACCACGATCAGCTTGCTGTGCAGCATGGCGGGCAGGAATTCCCAGATCTTGACCCCGTTGCGCAGCAGCCGTTTGTAAAGCAGGCGCGAAGCGCCGACCGTGGCCCCGTTGTCCGACCGGCTCGGCAGCAACAGGCGCGCCCTGCCCCCGCGGCCGATCCGCGCGATCTTGCGCAGCATCAGCGGGGCGGGCGTGAAATAGGCCATCACCATGTCCAGCCGGCGCGCCTGCGACAGGTCCCTGCTGACGCAGCGGGCCCAGTTGCTGAGGAATTTCGTCGGCCCGCCGACGAGAATCCGCATCGGCCCCTCGCCCGTGTCCCAGTCACGCACCAGCTTGCGGATCGCCAGCAATTGCGCATCGCTGTCCGCCGTCCAGCGTGACAGGTGATCGAACCAGGTTTCCAGCCGGGCGACGCTGGGCCCGGTCAGGGCCATGCCCAGATCGCACCATACCGTGGGGGCAGGAGGGGCGAAATAATCGTCGGCCACGTTGAACCCGCCGATCATCGCCGTCTGGCTGTCGGCGATCACCATTTTCTGATGGTTGCGAATCAGATAGCGGCGCGACAGGCGCGGGCTGAAGAACAGGCAGGTCCCGCCCGCCTGCTCCAGCGGCGCGAAGAAGGCGGCGCTGGCGCTGCAACCGAACCGGTCGACGATCAGTGTCACCGCCACCCCGCGTTCGGCGGCGACCACCAGCGCATCGCGCACCAGTCGACCACTCCGGTCTTCCGAGAAGATATAGAAACACAGCTTGAGCGTGCTCTGTGCGCCGCCGATCATCGCCAGCAAGGCGTCCAGCCGGTCCGGCCCGCCGGGGTAGAAAGTCAGGTCATGACCGTGAACGGCAACGGAAAAAGGCGGGGGATCGTAATAGGGACCATCCATGGTCGAACCGTCTGCGCCTCCTCCACCGATGCGGGAACCCCGTATCTCCCCTGCGATGCAGGCCCGTTGCCGCCGCGCCGCCGCTGCACCGGCTGCTCTAGCGGGGTCCACCCACGCTGAAAACCTTGACTTTGCGCCGGGTTCCCGATAGGGGACTCTCTTTCCCGCAAGGTCCAACTTTTCCTGGAGTGCCCATGGCGCGCGTTACCGTCGAAGATTGCGTCGACAAGATTCCCAATCGTTTCGATCTCGTTCTGCTGTCCGCCCAGCGCGCCCGGGAGATTTCCGGCGGTGCGGAACTGACGGTCGACCGCGACCGCGACAAGAACCCGGTCGTGGCTCTGCGCGAAATCGCCGAACAGACGGTTCGCCCCAAGAATCTTCAGGAAGCGCTGACCCAGTCGCTGCAACGCGTCCTGCCCGATGATGAAGACGAAGCCGATGAAATCGGTTCGCTGAGCCAGTCGGCCGAAGCGCTGCGGATCACCGCCTCGGCACCGGTCCGCAACACCTCCATCGGCGGCGATTACGAAGGCTGACATCACGGCCTGATCCTTCCCCACCCGGCGCCGAATCGCCGGGGCGCCGAAATCGCGCGATTTCGGCCTGTGGGGAGCGATAGTCTCCCATAGTATCGGAGAGCGTCGGCAAGCGGCGCTTCTCAACGGCCTGTCATCCGGGCCGCCCGCCATGCCCCTCAGCGGCAGGCCTCCCCCATTTCTGCGGATAGAGATCGGCCACCGCCTTGCGCGGCGTGCTCCATGCACGTCCGGCGGCGCGATCCCTCTCGATCCGGTTCTTCCCGCACGGTACGGCCACCGCTCGTTCGGCCCCCGCACCCATCCGCTCCTGAACCTGTCGGCATAGGCGCGGTGCCTGCTGTCGTTTAAGCCCCAAAGAAAACACCGGGGCGGCAACGGGGCTGGATCGCGCCTTCCGTTGCCGCCCCGGTGCTTACCGGTTCAACGTTTTGCCGGTTCAGACGCCTTGCGGAGCCGTCCCGCCGCCGAAGCGCTTGCCGCCCGCCTTGGGAATGGCCGAACCGTGGACCGGGCGAATGCTCGTCGGGCCCTTGGGCTCTTCCGGCCGGTCGATTTTGCCGGTCTTCATCAGCTCGTCGATTTCCTCGCCGTTCAGCGTTTCGTATTCGAGCAGGGCCTGCGCCAGAAGGTGCAGCTTGTCTTCCTGCGTCTTGAGGATTTCCGTCGCACGGGCATGCGCGTTTTCGACCAGCCCGCGGATTTCGGAATCGATCAGCTTGTTCGTCTCGCTCGAAGACATCAGCCGCTGCGCGCCGCCCATGCCGAGATAGCCTTCCTGCTGCTCTTCGTATTGCAGCGGACCGAGCTTGTCCGACATGCCCCACTTGGTGACCATGTTGCGGGCCAGGCTGGTGGCATACTGGATATCCGACGAAGCGCCCGAGGACACCTTGTCATGGCCGAAGATGATTTCTTCCGCCACCCGGCCGCCCATGCTGACCGCGAGATTCGCGTGCATCTTGTCGCGATGATAAGAGTAATTGTCCCGCTCCGGCAAACGCATGACCATGCCCAGCGCGCGGCCGCGCGGAATGATCGTCGCCTTGTGGATCGGGTCCGACGCCGCCTCGTTGATCGAGACGAGCGCATGGCCCGCCTCGTGGTAGGCGGTCATCTTCTTCTCGTCCTCGGTCATCACCATGGAGCGGCGTTCGGCCCCCATCATGACCTTGTCCTTGGCATCTTCGAATTCCTGCATCGCCACCAGGCGCTTGTTGCGCCGGGCCGCCAGCAGCGCGGCCTCGTTGACGAGATTGGCCAGATCCGCGCCCGAGAAGCCCGGCGTGCCGCGCGCAATGGTGCGCGGATTCACGTCGGGGGCGAGCGGAACCTTCTTCATATGGACGGACAGAATCTGTTCGCGCCCTTCGATATCGGGGATCGGCACGACCACCTGACGGTCGAACCGGCCCGGGCGCAGCAGAGCGGGATCGAGCACATCGGGGCGGTTGGTCGCCGCAATGATAATAATCCCCTCGTTCGCTTCGAACCCGTCCATTTCGACCAGAAGCTGGTTCAGCGTCTGTTCGCGTTCGTCGTTCGAATTGCCGAGACCGTGGCCGCGATGGCGGCCGACCGCATCGATTTCGTCGATGAAGACGATGCACGGCGCGTTCTTCTTCGCCTGCTCGAACATGTCGCGCACGCGGCTGGCGCCGACGCCGACAAACATTTCGACGAAGTCGGAGCCGGAAATGGTGAAGAATGGCACGCCCGCTTCGCCCGCGATGGCGCGGGCGAGCAGCGTCTTGCCGGTGCCGGGCGAACCGACCAGCAGCGCGCCCTTGGGAATCTGGCCGCCCAGCTTGGAGAAACGGTGCGGATCGCGCAGGAACTCGACGATTTCCTGCAATTCTTCCCGTGCTTCATCGATCCCGGCGACATCGGCGAATGTCACCCGGCCATGGCGTTCGGTCAGCAGCTTGGCCTTGGATTTGCCGAAGCCCATCGCGCCCGAACCGCCGCCCTTCTGCACATGACGCAGAGCGAAGAAAGCGACGCCCAGAATCAACAGGAACGGCAGCGACTGGATCAAGATATAGAGCAGGACATTGGGTTCTTCCGCGGCCTTGCCTTCGAACTGGACATCGTTCTGTTCGAGCAGTTGCGGCAAAGTGGTATCACCCGGCACCGGCACCGTGGAGAACGGTTGATCGTTCTTCAGCACGCCGGTGATCCGGTCCTTGCCGATTTCGACGCGCGCCACGCTGCCTTCGGCCACCTTGTCGCGGAATTGCGAATAGGGGATCGGTGCGCCGCCGGGCTGAGTCCCGGCACTGAACATCGACACCATCAGCAAGAGGGCGAGGAAAATCCCCCCCCACACCATCAGGCTTTTCGCCCAGGGGTTCGGGTTGCCGTTCGGTTCTTGCTTGTCGCTCATCCACGCAGTCCTGATTTCGAATGCCCCCAATGTAGGGGGCCCGGCATGAATGACAAGTTGAGCGATAGGCCGTTTTCCGCCTCTGCCCCGTGGACAGCACGGGGATCGGGCCATATCACCCGCACCACGCTATCGCGATGCACGCAGGCGAACGGGAGAAGGACGTGGACAGGCTCGACAAGCTGGAAGCGATCGAAGCAATCAAGGCATTGAAAGCACGGTATTTCCGCACGATGGATACGAAGGACTGGGCCGGGCTCGAAGCCGTCTTCGCGCCCGATCTGATCGCCGATTTCCGGCTGGCGACGGGCCAGTTCGACGAAACCCAGCTCACGCATGGCGCGGCGCCCTATGTCGCGAAAATGGCGCCGATGCTGCAGGACGTGTCGACCGTCCACCATGGCCACATGGCGGAAATCGCAATCCTCGCGCCCGATTCGGCCACCGGTATCTGGGCGATGGAAGACAAGCTGTGGCCGCAGGCCGGTTCGCAACTGCCGTTTCGCATGCTCCACGGCTATGGCCATTATCACGAACGCTATGTCCGCCTCGACGGCGAATGGCGCATTGCGGAAATCAAGCTGACCCGGCTGCGGGTCGACGTGCAATAGGGTTCCGGCAACACGGTTTTGGGAGATACGACAATGTTCAAATGCATGGCCCTGCTGCGCAAGCGCGCGGATATCAGCCGTGAACAGTTCATCGATTATTATCAGAACAACCATTCGGTGCTGATCCGCAGCCTGCTGCCCGGAATTATCGATTACCGCAGCAATTTCCTCGACATGGAAGGCGCATTCCTGTTCCCGGATGCGGCCCCCATCGATTTCGACGTGATCACCGAAATCTGGCTGGAAGACCGCGCCGCCTATGACCGGTTCATCGCCGCGTCGGCCGATCCGGAAATCGCCCGCCAGATCGCGGAGGACGAGGAACACCTGTTCGAACGCGGCGCCTCGCGTATGGTCGTGGTCGAAGAACGCCAATGGACCGGGCCCGCCGCCTGATCCGCCGGGCGAGGGAAAACCGCCGGGGAGAAACGCCATGATCAAATGCATCGCACTGCTCAGGAAACGCGCCGACCTCTCGCGGGAGGATTTCATCGCCTATTACGAAACCAGGCATGCGCCGCTGGTGCTCTCGCTTCTGCCGGGCATTGTCGAATACCGGCGCAGCTTCGTGCAGCCGGGCGGCGCATTCCCCGCGGCCGACGGCAGCCCGATCGATTTCGATGTCATCACCGAAATCTGGCTGCCCGATCATGAGGCGCACCAGCGTTTCCTCGCCCGCGCGACGGACCCCGAAATCGCCAGACGCCTTGCCGAAGACGAAGCGATGATGTGCGATGGCGCGGCCACGCGCATGGTCGTGGTCGAAGAACACACCAGCCCGATGGGAGCAATACTATGAGTGACGCCCTGCAAGCCCTGCTCGACGAGCGTGAAATCACCCGCGGGCTGTCCCGCTTCGCCCGGATTCTCGACACCAAGAGCTGGGACGAACTGGGCGATGTCTTCGCCGACGATCTCAGCTTCGATTACGGCACCGGTGTGGAACAGCGCGGCATGGCCGAACTGCGCGCCAACATGACCCGCTTCCTCGACAAATGCGGCGGCACGCAACACATGATCGGCAGCATCCTGGTCGATGTCGACGGCGACCGCGCCACCAGCCGCGCCTATGTCCAGGCCCGCCACCAGCGGACCGGCGACCACGCCGGCCCGGTGTTCGATTCCAACGGCGAATATATCGACCAGTGGGAACGGCGCGCAGCAGGCTGGCGGATCGTCCGCCGCGATGCCCGCTGGGCCAGCCAGACCGGCGATCCCGCGATCATCGGGGCAGGCACCAGCGAACTGGGATAACCGCCACGCGCCACCGGGGTAATGCCGTCAATAATAATGGCTAACCCTATCAGAGAGCACACAATTCCGATGAAGGGCTGGAGCGGTAGCGGGAATCGAACCCGCCTAACTAGCTTGGAAGGCTAGGGCTTTACCACTAAGCTATACCCGCTCAGCCGCGGCCCGCTTGCCATCATTCGACCGGCTTCGTCAACCGCCATTCACACAATGGGGCGCTGTCCGTCATACGATCTTCTCTTCGGGCAAGCGGGCAGGCGGCGATCACATCCGGGCGTCGTCCTCGCCGCAGGCGATGCGCCAGCCGAGCGCGGCGATCTGCGTCGCTTTCGCGCCGTGCAGTGCGGCGGCCTCGCTCGACGCGTTGCCTTCCAGCGCGCGCTTGTAAACGCCCTGCCGGATGCCCGCATTGCGGAACAATGCGAAAGCCAGCGCATAGCGCCAGTGCGCGGGATCGATCGGCCCCGCCCCGGTCTGTTCCTGATAGCGGGCGAGATAGGCCTGCTCCGATGGGATGCCGAGCGCGGGCAGATCGGAATCCGAGAGCCCCCGGAACCCTTCGGCATTCACCCGCCAGGCCATGACATGCTGGGCCAGATCGGCGAGAGGATGGCCGAGCGTGGAGAGTTCCCAATCGAGCACCGCGATCACTTCGGGCCGTTCGGGATGGAAGATCAGATTGTCGTTGCGATAATCGCCATGGACGACGCGGCTTTCTTCCAGCCCCGGATCGTTGGCGGGCAGCCATTCGATCAGCCGGTCCATCGCTTCGATGGTCTGCGTCTCAGTCGCCCGGTATTGCTTGGTCCAGCGGCCGACCTGCCGCGCGAAGTAATTGCCGGGCTTGCCGAAATCGGCCAGCCCCACGGCCACGGGATCGACCGCGTGGAGCCGCGCCAGCACAGCGATCATCGCGTCATAAATCGCCGCACGCTCAGCCGGTTGCATATCGGGCAGGCGCGCATCCCAGAAATTGCGGCCCGAAGCATGCTCCATCACGAAGAACGGCGTGCCGACCACGTCCGGGTCCTCGCACAGCGCCAGCGGGCGGGCAACGGGCACGCCCGTGCCAGCCAGCGCCGCCGTGACCTTGTATTCCCGCTCCACCGCATGGGCGGACGGCAACAGCACGCCGGGCGGCTTCTTGCGCAGGACCATGCGCGGCTGGCCATCGACGAGGATCGCATAAGTCGGGTTCGATTGCCCGCCCGCGAACTTCTTCGCCGTGATGTCGCCGGTCAGATCGGGGAACCGCTCGCGCAGCCACGGATCAAGCCGCGCGAGGTCCAGCCGGAAACGGTCGGAGGTATCGTCCGCCATCGGTCCGCTCACCCGTGCTTGGCGAGTTCGAGCCGGCCGATCTGGTGGCGGTGCACTTCGTCCGGCCCATCGGCAAAGCGGATCTTGCGGGCATGGGCGTAGTATTCGGCGAGGAAGAAATCCTGGCTCAGCCCGGCCGCGCCATGCGCCTGGATCGCCCAGTCGATCACCTGGCAAGCCATGTTGGGCGCGGCCACCTTGATCATGCCGATTTCGGCCTTGGCCGCCTTGTTGCCCACCGTGTCCATCTTGTGCGCGGCGTGCAGCGTTAGCAGGCGCGCCTGATCGATCAGAATGCGCGAATTGGCGATCCGTTCGATAATGACGCCCTGTTCCGCCAGCGGCTTGCCGAACGCCACCCGGCTTTTGACCCGCTTGCACATCGCCTCCAGCGCGCGTTCGGCCATGCCGATCTGGCGCATGCAATGGTGGATACGCCCCGGCCCGAGACGGGCCTGCGCGATTTCGAACCCGCGCCCTTCGCCCAGCAGCATGTTCGATGCCGGAACACGGACGTTGTCGAAAATCATTTCCATGTGCCCGTGCGGCGCATCGTCATAGCCGAACAGCGTCATCGGGCGGACGACAGTGATCCCCGGCGTATCGCGCGGGATCAGAATCATCGATTGCTGCTTGTGCTTTTCAGCGGTGGGATCGGTCTTGCCCATGAAGATCAGGATTTGGCAATCGCGCTCGCCAATCCCGGAAATCCACCACTTGCGCCCATTGATGACATATTCATCGCCATCGCGCACGATCGAGCTTTCGATATTGGTGGCGTCCGACGAGGCAACGCCCGGCTCGGTCATCACGAAGGACGAACGCATCCTGCCGTCCAGCATCGGTTCGAGCCAGCGCTGCTTGTGCTCCTCCGTCCCGAAGCGTTCCAGCGTTTCCATATTGCCGGTGTCGGGCGCCTGGCAGTTGAACACCTGCGGCGAGAAATGGACCCGGCCCATTTCCTCGCACAGCGGAGCGTATTCGAGATTGGTCAACCCCGCGCCGTGCCGCGATTCAGGGAGGAACAGATTCCACAGCCCTTCCGCCTTGGCCTTGGCCTTCAACTCGTCAACCAGCGGCACGGGGGCCCAGCGGTCCCCTTCGGCCTTCTGCTGATAATAGAGCTTTTCGTTGGGGTAGATATGTTCCGCCATGAACGCGCGCAGGCGCGCCAGCAGGTCGGCGGTCTTCGCGTTGTGTTCGAAACCGATGGTCATGCGTAGAACCCCTTGCCTTCGCGCACGCGCTCGACGAGCAGCGGCGCGGGCGTCCAGTATTCGTCGCCATGCTGGCTGCGGAATTCCTCGATCCGGGCGAGAACCTTGTCGAGCCCGATCTGATCGGCCCAGAACATCGGCCCGCCGGTATAGGCCGGGAAACCGAGGCCGTTGATCATCGCCACATCGATATCCTGCGGACGGGCAGCCACGCCTTCGCCGAGGATCTTCGCGCCTTCGTTGACCATGGCGTAAACAAGGCGTTCGATCGTTTCCTGCTCGCCGATTTCGCGCAGGGCCAGGCCGTGCTTTTCGGCATGGGCGGCGATCATGGCGTCGGTGGCCGGGTTATGGCTCGCCTTGCGGTTTTCGTCATAGGTGTACCAGCCCGAGCCGGTCTTCTGGCCAAGGTTGCCCTGCGCCACCATCTGTTCGACGAAATCGGCGCGCAGTTCGCGCGGGGAGGCACTGGCCGCCCGCGATTTGCGCGCGGCGGCCTGCACGTCGAGGCCCGCCAGATCGCCCAGCGCGAACGGCCCCATCGGGAACCCGAAGCCCTGCACCGCCTTGTCCACCACCGCAGGGGCGGCACCTTCTTCCACCAGGAAGAAGCCTTCGCGCGACCGCTTGGACAGCATGCGGTTGACGATGAACCCGTCGCACACGCCCGACAGGACGGAGAGCTTGCCGATCCGCTTACCGAAATCCATGATCGTGGCGACCACGGCCGGATCGGTGCGTTCCGCCCGGACATTTTCGAGCAGGCGCATGACATTGGCCGGGTTGAAGAAGTGCATCCCGCACACGTCTTCCGCGCGGCCCGAGGCATCGGCCAGTTTCTCGATATTGAGGAACGAGGTGTTGCTGGCCAGAATCGTGCCCGGTTTGGTGACCTTGCCCAGTTGAGCGAACACCGCTTCCTTGGTGGCGAGGTCTTCGGTCACCGCTTCGATCACCAGATCGACCGCGCCGAGATCGGCCGGATCGGTGCTGCGGGTGATAAGCGCCAGTTGCCGGTCCATC
>Ga0182743_1003048_pt1 | contig 13862 bp, 15 predicted proteins | sample eDN3rd30CKraftOP_FD_128522 | JGI IMG/M metagenome (GOLD analysis project Ga0182743, IMG submission 128522) | Enriched Organic Plus compost microbial communities from Emeryville, California, USA - eDNA 3rd pass 30_C Kraft OP (version 2) (version 2) ... | reverse complement strand
GCTGAGCCAGTCGGGGCCTCATGCATTGGAGGCGGGGGCCTTGGCTTCGTCCTCCTTGTATTCACAACGATCCAGACGAGGCTTTGCAGGTCGATATTGTCACGCGGCTCCAGATCGGCCACCTCCCGCGCAGTTTGTGCCATGAGATCGCGCAGGCTGGCATATACGGCAGGGTCGAGCGCGGGGCTGTACTCATGCACGAAGGGGTGCCCCACCCGCTCGGCAAAGTCCTGCGTGACCATCGGCTTGAGAAACATATGATCGTCCGGTCGCCACAGGAATGGCAAATAGGTGACGACGGTCCACTTGGCGTTATCGTGTTTGCTCAGCAGCCGCTCCATGGTCGCCAGCGCCGGTTCGATCTCCCCGATCGTAAAGCGGGCGGCGGCCTGGATGAAGGGATCGGCATCCGGCCCGCGCAGGAGTGGTTGCAGCCGCGTCTTCTCGAACGGTGATAGCAGGTTCGTGCCGCGATAGGCGGAGAGCACTGCCTCGCCCAGCCCATTGCCGGTCAGCGCCTGCTCCAGCGGAGCAGCATCATCGAGCTTGGCCTTAGCCTTCAGCTTGTAATTGCGTTCGGCCTCCTCGAAGGCCGGAGACCGAAACCCGTGACGGAAGAACTGCCGAAACCGCGAGCGCGCACCGTCGAAACCGAAATAGGCGGCGCTGGCCTGCCCGGCTGCGGCACGCAGTTCGGTCCAGAGCTTAGCCGGATCGTCCCCGTCGATCCGCTTCAACTGTTTGCCGCCGGAGATCAGCAAGCCGACAAAGCCCTTGCCGGTATCAACGAGCCGCAGTGTGTTTTTGCCGATGACCTCATTCCGAATGGTTTTCATGCCCTCTGTGCCCCCATCTGTAATGCTGTGACCCGCACCTTGTCGGCCAGAGCCGCGACGGGCACCGGCGAGGTCAATCTGGTTATGCTGCTGAGGCCGATCTGCTTCGCGTCCGGCAGATCGCGGGCGGCAGTGACATAGAACTGCCATTGCGATGGATCGCGATGATCGGCATCGTCACCGTAAATGCCGTGGTGAGCGAAGACATACAGGTGAGCAGGCCGCCCCGCCATGGCGATCCACTCCGTCCCGGCTTCCCAGTATCCGGTCCGCGCGGCGACATCGAAGATCGCCTTGCTCGGCTTGCCGGTGGACCATGATTGCATTGCCGCCGATTGCTTGACCTCCAGCCGGAGGCCGTCAGCCCGCTCGAAGTCCCATCCGGCATAGTCGGCGCTACACCAGGTCCATTCCGGCTCCAGGGCAAGCGCGATGATCGCTTCGGCCACATGCCCCCGCAGGACATTCGTGACCAACGGTTTGCCGAACGCCACCTGTGATACCCTGGCGATTACGTCGCCGATCCCGAACGCCGGTTCCCCGGCCTGCTGTGATGTCGTGCTGATCTCGCCCCTCCGTCGCCCCGATCTTCCTGTGGGGCGACGGCCGAAGCCGGATGTTGGAAACCCGCTGAAGCAACGAGCGCATGCGCCTTTACCGGCGAACCGGCTGGACATGCGCGCATGCCACCCGGCCTCCGAAATCGGCGACCGAGGTGCTTCAAGAGGGGTTTCCACGCCCCGCCCTGCGGCTTTCACGCAGAGCGCGACGGTCATAGCGAAGCTCGCCGTGGATAGGAAGGTGCTGAGCGCGATAGGATCGAGCGCAAGTATTTAAGTGTTTGAAAATACTGTTTTTATTGAGATTTTGAGCATAGGATCATCTTGGTTCTGAAAGGACGAAGATGATTGATGTTCTGACTGTGGGGCATTCGAATATCGGCTGGGACGAGTTCAGCTACGCTCTCGGCCAATTCAACATCGGCTGCGTCATCGACGTGCGATCATCGCCCCGGTCGCGCTGGCAACACTTCTGCAAACCGCAACTGCGGGTCCGGCTGAACCGGGTCGGCATCTCCTACATCCACCTGGGCGATGATCTGGGCGGGATGCCGATGAGCGGTCCCACCGACTACGCGACGCGGCGTAGCACCGCCGCCTTCGCCACGGGGATCGAGGCCGTTCTGGGGATCGCGGCCCGATGCAGACCCGCCTTGTTATGCTCGGAGCGCGACCCGCTGCACTGCCATCGCTTCCTGATGATTTCTCGCCATCTGCACGGCCTGCCTGAAGTCCGGGTGTCTCACATTCGTCACGACGGCACGCTGGAGAGCCATGAGGAGGCCGAAGCCCGCCTGATGGCCCTGCACGGGCTGACCGCCGATATGCTGACCGATCACAACGAGCGACTGGCTGAAGCCTATACCCGGCAGGAGCGCAAATTGGGCTGAAATTCGCGATCCTTAGACCCCCTTTTTTGGGCATAGCGCTTTTTGAGTATCCTTTTGAAAGAACAGGGAGAATTGCGATATGGAAAAACAATTAATTGTACAAAATGAAGGTGCATCGGATTGTGCAATTAATTGCAAATCTGGCAATCCGAGGGATCAGGGCCACCAGCCCGTAGGGCTGATCTCAGAGCCTCTTCAACGCTTCATATCCTCTTCCCTATCCGCTAGCACCCAGCGCGGCTACGCGGCCGACCTAGCCCACTTCCGGGCATCCGGCAGGGACATCCCCTGTTCGCCACACGCCCTCGCGGAGTATCTGGCCGATTTGGCCGAAACCCACGCCGTCGCCACGATCCAGCGTCGGCTTGCAGCCATCGCGAAAGCCCACCGCGCTCTTGGCCATGACGATCCCTGCCGAGCCGAAATCGTGAAAGCGACGATGAGCGGGATCAGGCGGACCAAAGGCATGGCCCAGCGCGAGGCGCGGGCATTACAGCTCGACGATCTGTTCGCGATCCTGGAGCGGATGGGCGAGCGTCCAATCGACCTGCGCGATAAGGCATTGCTCTTGATCGGGTTTGCCGGTGCCTTCCGTCGCTCCGAACTGGTCGGGTTCGACTGTGGCGATGTCGAGCCTGTTGGGCGGGGCATCGTTCTGCATCTGCGCCGCTCCAAGACCGACCAGACAGGACAAGGCCGCAAGATCGCAATACCGCATGGTCGAACCCGGTGGTGCCCTGTGCGTCACCTGACTGATTGGCTGGCCCATGCTGGGATTGAGGAGGGGCCGTTATTTCGCCGCATCGACCGGCACGGGCATATCTCCCCCGATCGCCTGTCCGGGGATGCGGTGGCGACGATCATGAAAAGGCGGGTAGAGGCGGCGGGCTTCGATCCCGCGACCTTCTCCGGCCACTCCCTGCGCGCCGGGTTCGCCACCAGTGCCGTCATGGCCGGGGCTTCCACGTTCAAGATCAGAGCGCAAACCGGCCATAAGAGCGATGCCATGCTGGGCCGCTACGTCCGCGACGGAAGCCTGTTCACCGACAACGCTGCTGGTGCAGTGTTGTAGCATGAGCAGTCGGCGCTTGCGCCTTGTAACGCAACGCGATACAGCCTACATCATGATAATCGGATTTCGGCACAAGGGACTTGAAGCCTTCTATCGCACTGGCACGACGAAGGGCGTTCAGGCATCCCATGTTAAGAAGCTCCGTAACATCCTGGGACTGCTCGATGTCGCGGCAGGGCCGGATGACATGAACCTGCCGTCCTTCAAGCTGCACCCGCTGAAGGGCGACCTGAAAGGCCATTGGTCAGTTTGGGTCAACGGTAACTGGCGTGTCACCTTCCGGTTTGTTGGTGCCGACGCCGAGCTTGTCGATTATCAGGATTACCATTGAGGCGATGACGATGATGCACAATCCTCCCCACCCCGGCGAACTGCTTCGCGATGAGGTCATCACGGCGCTGGGTCTGTCTGTCACTGAGGCAGCCGAGCGGCTTGCCATGTCGCGGGTTGCCATGTCGCGTGTGCTGAACGGCAAGGCAGCGATCAGCCCCGATCTGGCGGTGCGGCTCGAACAGGCGGGCGCCAGCACGGCGCGGGCGTGGCTTGCCATGCAGGCGAACTATGATCTGTGGTGCGCCCGGCAGCACAAGCAGCCGCCCGTGCGGCGTTTACAGGATGCCGCGTGACCAAAGTGGGCAATTCGGGCCTTCGAACGCACAACGCGAGACGGGCGCGTGATGGTGTCCCGCTTCTGCCGGTGAACGAGCCGGAAGCCATCGTAACCTTGGAGACGGTGAACGCGTTTCGCGACGAATTGACGGCCACGGACACTCCGTTGGATCGGCCTTCTATTGAACGAGAGAGACACCGCAATGTCGCTACGTAGCGCTGTCATCGGATTTTCGGGAGCCATCGTCGGTGGCATCACTGTTTGGATCGGCCAAGCGGGAAGTTTCCACCTTCAACCGGTAGGCATGTCATATGCTGACCTAGCCGCCACGCTCTTGTCGGCAGTCGGTGTCATTGTTGCTATCTTCGGTGGCGTGCTGGCCCTTGCAGCAATATGGGGGTTCAATCAGCTCAAGCGTGATGCCGTCGCCGCTGCTGAAAATGCTGGCTCGACAGAAATACGCGAACAGATTGAGAACGGCGCATTGAGAGAGTATATAAAGGGAGAAATTGGACGATTGACCGTTGAGGAAATTAACTCCGATCGCATGGAGCAGCGCATCAAGGAACGTGTGGATGCCGTGACGTTCGGACGCCCTGACGAAGATCGATTGTTGGAGGAAGACGAATGAGCCCGGAATGGAACAGGTTGACCCCTGACGTCCGCGCACAGATTGAAGCCTTTCAAGATGCGCCTCCCGTAAGATTGCCCGACTTGGCTCGCGCTTTAGGAGTGCAGGTCAAAGCAGCGACGTTGGGGCCGGGAATATCCGGCGAAATTCGCCCGAACGATGCAGGTGGTTTCGTAATCCGTATTAATCGTCATGACCCGCCGAAGCGACAGCGTTTTACCGTGGCGCACGAGCTTGCACATTTCCTTCTGCACAAAGATGAGATTGGTAACGGTATTGAAGATGATGTGCTGTACCGATCCAGCCTGTCAGATCGACGCGAGCAACAAGCAAACCGTCTCGCAGCCGACATATTGATGCCGAGTGGACTGGTAGCTGAAGCCTACGAGGCGGCAGAAGAAAAAGGCGTTGGCGACGCTGTTCTATATCTCGCTGACCTATTTGGGGTTTCCGAAGCCGCTATGAGGATCAAGGTCGGACAATAAGAGGGGAGAAGTCTGTGGCGCTTGATTGGAGTGACGTTCCGTATCTACCGATGCTCTCGCTCCGTCCGGCTGAGATGAGAGCGCTAGAAGAACTGCCAAATCTTACCAAGGATCGGCTTCTTCCCATTATCCATCTTCGACCTTGGGTGAACGCTCATAGACTAGAAAGCGCAACAGGTCGTATCGCTACAGCCTACGGTGATCGTCGAGTGATAATCGCCATGGGAGAGCGAGAGCAAGCCAATGAGCGACCAGTGCATGCCGAACTTGAAGCACTTCGGCAGCCTGCACACGGCTTTCGCCAGTGGTGTGAGTTTTTCGAGACGAATGAAAACTATATACCTGCCGTGCAGTTTTCTCCGGAGGTGCCTCAAGAAGAAGCCCAAATCGCTCGCTTGTTCGGCATGGATCGTGGATTGGTAGTCATCGTCGAACGCCCAGCGTTTGGCTTTATAGGAGTGATTGCGCGACGTGTTGGGGAGAGATCACAGGGTGGTCAGAATGTCTGCTTTGTCATCGATTTTGGCATAGCCAGTCGCGATCATTTGCAGGTCGCTGCTATAGCAACCGGCTACATCAATAGTATTCGCGAACATGCCCCTGCTGCTTACATAGCCCTTTCCGCATCATCCTTCCCCGACAGTTTCGTTGGTCTAAGCGAACAACCCATATATGAGCGTCGGCTCTTTGATACGATGCCCGACCGCGATCGCCTCATTTACAGCGACCGGGGAAGCGCAAGAGTGGAACGACAGACAGGCGGTGGCGGCCAGCCCGCGCCCCGAATTGATTATCCGTTATTTGACCAGTGGGGCTTCTATCGATCCGACGATCTCAGCGGCTTTGAGGGGTATCGACAGCAGGCAATTCGCCTGATGGGCACGGACATCTGGAACCCGGTCTTACGAGTTTGGGGCACTCAAATGATTGAACGAACAGCGGCGGGCGATACGTCAGCTATCGGAAGCCCCTCAAAAGCCACGGCCGCACGCATCAATCTGCATCTGCAACTGCAAACATTCTACGGAACGCCTGATGCAGCAGAAGATACCGATGAGGAATGGTCAGGTTGACACCAACGCCAATCCGCCCTGTGCCGCTCTCCATCGCCCCCATTGCGCCTCACGTTCTGCTGCAAGGCGGCGAGCTTGCACCCTAGCTTCATGGAAACGGCTCAATAGCGGCAGGTCGTTCGATCGTATCGATCGTCGAGCTACCGCAGCCCAGAATTGACGGCTCGTAGCTTCATAACGTGACGCTATTGCTGCGCGGAAGTTGCCCTCGCGACGTTCCGCTTGCGTCATCACATCCATGAGTGCGTGATGGTCAACAATGTTGACGCGCCCTTCGAACAGAGGATGCAGAACACCTTCGTCATCATATGTCCATAGCGATCCACCGTGCAGTAGCCTTGGTGCTATATGCGGAACGTGACATGGCGCGACAACTGCGACCGCATGATCGAAGTAGCGCGCATATGCCTCCATCTGGCCTGGTAGACGACGCAATGTGTCTTTGGCGGTCTTTATCTCGAAACCAATGGTCGTTTCGGCAAACACGGCAAGATCAGCCCGCACACCACTGCTACCCAGGGTGAACTCCGCTGTAACTATCGGTTTGCGACGGCGTCCATTTGCTTCCCGCACACGGGTCAGCACTGCTGCCTTGACCTGTCCTTCGTCCATCAGCCCTCCATCGATAACGGCCGTTTGATAATTTACCTGTCAGTCGTCAAGGCTCAAGACGCACAGTGGCATGCTGCGCAGCGATCATTTGCTGGACGCCACGGGATAGATGTGCTGCCCCCCTAACCCCCGATAACCTTCACTTATCAGAGCCTACAAACCCGCCAGATCAGCCCACTTTGGCGAGCAACTGCCCGCGCACGTCCTTCCCGTCCGCCTGCTTCTCGGCCATCAGGAACAGCCCCTTGCCGCCGCTGGCCTTCTCCCATAGCGCGCCGATCGCCCGCTTCTCGTCGGTGTTGGCGGCGTCGGTCAGGTGCGCGCCCTTGTATTCGACGACCAGTATCCGGCCATCGGTCAACTCGGCCACGAAGTCCGGGTAGAAGCGACCCGATGCGGTCGGTAGCCAGAAGGCGCCGGGATGACGGGGGACGTTCCTGATCCAGTGCTTCACCTGGCTCAGGCTGTCGATCATCTTGGCGCAGTTCAGTTCTTCGCCATCCTCGGCGCCGTCGAAGGCCGCGACCTGATCCCAGCCGGTAAAATGCTTGGAAAAGCGATAGGAGCCGCGATAGGTGCGGACGCCCGCGAACATGTCGTCGGCAAAGACGAAGCCGTTGTCGAAGGAGATTTCCGGCTTGGCTTCCGGCGCGAACAGAGACCGCTGATAGACGCCCTCGCGCTCCCTGGCGCGGATGTCCGTGATCCGCTCCCTGACCTTGCGGGCCAGCGGATATTTGCATTGCATCAACGCCGAAAGCGGAATGTTGCGCGGGCCGGTCAGATAGTTCACGAGGTCGGTCAGCCAGCGGACGAGTTCGCCCTGACCGATGAACTTGTCCCGCACCTGCCGGTCGAGGAACAGCACGAGCGTCTGCTCGCTCCAGCCTTCGACCGGGATGTCGAGCAGAAGCTGGGCGCTCTGATCGGCGTGCTTCACGAACAGCCGTTGCTGGTCGATGTCGATCTCGAACGTGTCCGCCGTCGCCTGTATGGCGAAGTCCTTGGCCTCCAGCCTGGGTGAATGATCGGCCAGCGACCAGTCGTGATATTCCATCAGGATGTCGGTGTCGGCCAGTTCAAGCTCGCCCTGAACCCAGGCCATTAGTGCTGGGACAGTGAACGTCTCACCCCGTTCCGCCGGTGAGGCGTCGCGCTGATGCTCCGCCTCATAGCTGGCGACTTCTTCCCTGAAGCTGCTGGCTTCCGCTTCGGGCAGCGCCGCGACGAACTTCTCTTTCTCGGCTGGGCTGAGGAAACCGGTGATCTTGACCACGGCCCTGCCGTCAGCCCCCGAGGTCACGAGCACCTTGGAGGGGGCAGCGGCTTCCAACCCTTTCAGTGCGGAAGGATCGACGGCGATGGTCGTGGTCAGGCTCGGCTTCGCCCGGCGCGCATGGCCGAACAGACCTTCATTGAGGTCAAGCTGCTCCGGCAGGATGTTGTCCTCGGCCTCGCTTTCCTCGAAGCCCATCGAGACGAGCCGGTCGCGCAGCGCATTCGCGGCGTCCGAGAACGACTTGGAGGTCAGATTGGCATAGGCGCGGTTGAGCGCGGGGATCGACCGACGCTTGGCGTAGGGCATCCGCAACACCCGTCCCAGAAGCTGCTCGGCGTCCGTCGCGCTGTGAATGTTGGCGACCGAGCAGAAGACATAGGCGAAGGAGCAGTCCCAGCCCTCTTTCAGCGCCTCCACGGTGATGATGAAATCTATCTCGCACTCGGGATCGAACAGGTTGATGCCGTCGAGTTCGCGCTGATCGCCGGTGGCGACAGCAATGCGATGCTCGTCGATGCCCTCCACGTCGATCAGGTGTTGCTTCAGGACGGCGACGGTCACTTCTTCGTCCTTGTTCTGAGCCTGAAACAGCACGATGGGACGGATATAGTCACGCTCCCGCCGCGCATCCTCGGCAAGCTCGGCCCGTTTGGAGATCGCGCCGGTGACGGCGGCCTGCCACGTCTGATGCTCGGAGAGCATGACCGGCAGCTTTATCATCTCCTCGTCCTTCAGCTCCTGGGCGGAGACCGAATGCAGGATGTTGGAGTTGGTGCGCGGGGTGGCGGTGAACTCAATAATCGCGGTCGGGTTCACCCGGCTCTGCATTTCGCGGGACAGGCCGGTAACGGCCTTGTGCGCCTCGTCCACGATCATCAGCGGCTGATGCAGGTGCATCAGATTGGCGAAGGAGAATTTGATCGTGCCCGCGCCCCTGCCGTCCTCGATCAGCTCCAGCCCCGGCATCTTGTCAGGGACGCCGGTGAAATGCGGCTCCAGCATCTCGTGATGGGCATAGACCTTGCGGCCTTCGGTGTCCTTCACTCGCAGGGTCTGGATCGTGGCGACCACCACGCAGCAGTTGGATCGCAAGTCATGTGGCAGAAGCTGGGTGAAATCGCCGATGTCGAACACGCGGACGCGCCCGGCGAAGGCATCGTCCAACGCGGCGCGATAGGGATGACGCGGGTTCTTGAGCGCGTCCACCGTCTGCTTGCGGATCGTGGTGGAAGGCACCAGCCACAGCACCAGCGGGAAATCGCGTTCGATCCACGTTTCCTTGGCGATGTTGACGGCATGGGCCGCCAGCACCGTCTTGCCGCCGCCAGTGGGCAGACGCAGGCAAACATAGGGTGTCTCGTCTAGCCCGTTCAGCGCCTTGTAGTGGCCCGCGAAGCCCTTGAGCCGCTTCGCCATCTCTGGCTCCGCGACGATGGCCTCATAGGCAGCGCCGGAGCCTTCCACGCGGGCCTTCTCGAAAAAGCGCCGCAACGTGTCGAGCGTCTGGGCCTGATAGGTCTTGAGTTCCATTAGCCCCGCGCCTTCACGTCATAAGGGGTTTGTTTGAAGCTGATCTGCTCGCTCGCCAGCGTGGTATCGGACAGCGCGGATCGTTCGCCATAGATGGTGACGGGACCGGCGAAGCCCTCCGGCAGCGCGGCGCGGATCACGGCCAGCGTCTTGCGGGTCAGCACATTGCCGCCGCTGACTGACTTGTCGCCCAGGATGCCGTTGTAGAGCAGGGCATGGGCCCGGCCATCATGGACACCGAGAACAGGCGACAGCGGGTCGGGTCGGGACCATGGTTGCCGCGTCTCGGAAAACCACACATGCGCGGCCAGCACCGGGAACTCGATGTCGGGGCGTATCTGTCCGGTCTCGTCAAAGACGGAGGGACCGAGCCGATAATAGCGGAAGCCGCCACCGCCCTGCCAGTTCACCGTCTTCGAGATGCCGCCCTGTTCGCCATCCACGACCTTCTTGAGGCGAGGCTGGCAATGGGTCGCGGCATGATCGCCCATCTCGATGCCGATGTAGCGACGCCCCATCTTGTGCGCGACTGCCGCCGTCGTGCCGGAGCCGAGGAAGCTGTCGAGCACGAGATCGCCGGGGTTGGTGGCGATATGGAGGATGCGCTGGAGAAGGCGTTCAGGTTTTGGCGTTCCAAAAACATCGCCTGGATTTACCGCTTTCACTTCCTCACGCGCCTCATGATTATGCCCGGCGTCTGAATGCAACCAAACGGTCGCCGGAACGACACCGGCATTCTTAAGCTCACTCAGGAAGGTCATTCGTGCAGGTTCACCGCCTCGCGGAGGAAAGTAAATTTCGTCGGCGGCATCCAACTGCGCGAATGTCTCAGTCGAAAATCTTGGGTAGGCTCCTACAGGAGTAGTCCAGACTACGCCGTTCTTAAAGGTATAGGAGAAGCCCTTGTTCTTCTCTGACCCGCTTTTGGCATAAAGCGGAGTTGACTTCCAGGGGCCCTTTGGGTGTCCGGTGTCGCGATACCGCGCATTCATTTGTTCCGTTCTGGGCAGTCGATTTAGCGACCAATTTTCCATATTTTTTGCGAATATAACGATGTGATCGTGATTGTCGGAAAAGTTACGTGCATCGTTGGCAATCGTGTATTTCTTTTGCCAGACGACATTTGTGACGAAATTCCGCCGCCCGAACACCTCGTCCATGATGACCTTGAGGTAATGCCCCTCATTGTCGTCGATGCTGACCCAGATACTGCCATCTTCGGCCAGCAACTCGCGCAGCAATTCCAGCCGGGGCCAGATCATCGCCAGCCATTGGCTGTGCTCCAGATTGTCGTCGTAATGCTCGAAGGCCGAGCGCGTATTATAGGGCGGGTCGATATAGATACACTTCACCTGCCCGGCATAGAAGGGCAGCAGCGCCTTCAGGGCATCGAGATTGTCGCCCTGGACAAGCATGTTGCCGGTGTCACGGTCGCCGTGGCCGAGGTTGGGGACTTCCTCCAGCAGCCGGTAGGGCACATGCGCGGAGGCCCTGATGTCCTCGTCCCTCGTCAACCATCGCAAAGTCGGCATTAGCTACGCATCGCCCCCAAACCTGAACACTTGCCCGCAGCCCTATCCGATTTGCCGGAAGGTTGGAAACGACATTGCCGAAATGATTGGAGGAACGGAAAGGAAGAGGGAATGTGCAATTAATTGCACGAAGACTTTCCTTGCTGCCAGTGGCTCACCGCCTTCAATCCGCGCTGTCGGCGTCATTTTTCGCTTGAAGTTTATCCCTTAGGTGAAGCTGGCGGGGCGCAACCTTGCCACCCGATAGCCGATCCTCCACCCTGTTGTTATCACTGCCCATGCGGCTCTAATCGCCTTCCTCTACAGCGACGATAACCTTGCCCTCCAACTGATTAAGCAGTGCGTCAACCTGGTTCAGCCGTTCCGCGAGATTGAAGGGGATGCGACTTTCGAGCGCCCGCACCTGCGCGCGTAGCGTCTCTAGCTCGCTGGCCTGATCTACAGCAGGGGTGGACTGCCCCCCACCAAAGCCGGCATCAAAGCTCCACTCCAGCCGCATCCGTATTTCTGCATTCAGGCTTCGCCGGTTGGCGTCCTTTGCCGCTTCTAGCCGGGCCTTCAATTCATCGGGGACGCGAATGCGAAGCAGGGGTTCGTCTCTAGCCATAGGCACACAATGCCTCACCGTGGGGTTGACTTCAATTTCTTTGTGACTCACATAGGCGAAGTGCTCACCGTGAGCATACTATGAGACATAGGGGAATGGCCATGACCACTAGCCAGCTTAGCGTCCGCCTGCCCGCCGATATGCGGGACTGGCTTGACGCCCATGCCTACCTCACAGGCCGAAGCCTGAATGAGACTGTGAACCAGATGCTTTCTGTTATGCTGGAGGCTGAACCGCTGGACGGCTTCGCTGTCCGCAAGATGGGCTCCCGCTTCATCATCGTCTCGCTGTCCGGTAGCGCGAAGTTTGGTCCCTACCGCTCCAAAGAGGCGGCAATGATGGGTGCAAAACATGCGCTTGAAATTAACGGGTTCGATGGGACCAACATCATTGACGAAACCGCGAAGGAGGCAGCGTGATGTCTATCCCTATCCGCGCCGCTGTGTATGCAAGGTTCAGCACTGACCTTCAGAACGAAAAGAGCGCCGAAGACCAGATTGTTCTTTGCCGGTCCTATGCCGCCAACAACGGCTTCCAAGTCGTGGCGGCATACGCTGACAAGGCGAAGAGCGGTGCTAGCATGTTCAACCGGGACGAATTGCTGACCATGCTTGCCGACGCGAAGGCGGGCAATTTTAAAGCCATCATCGTGGAGCATCTGGATCGCCTGTCTCGCGACATGGCGGACCTTGCGACCATCAAGAAGCAGATGGACTTCGTTGGCGTCAGCCTGATCGAAGTCCACGGAGGCCAAGCCAATTCTCTCATGGTTGCTTTTCGCGGTATGATCGCCCAGCAATACCGCGAAGACAATGTGCAAAAGGTTCGGCGGGGGATGCAGGGCGTCATCCGCGATGGCAGGAGTGCCGGGGGCAAAGCCTATGGCTATGCACCCAACCCGATGCACAAGGGCAAGCTAGACATCGTGCCAGAGGAAGCGGAGATCGTTCTCCGCATCTATCAGGAATATCACGGTGGCAAATCCCCCAAGATGATCTGCCGCGATTTAAACGCCGAAGGCATCCCCGCTCCACGAGGCAAGCTGTGGGCACCAGGCGCGCTCTATGGTTTCGCCAGTCGGGGGACGGGGATGCTTCGGAACCCGCAATACAAGGGCAAGCCGATCTGGAACAAGGTGACGATGATTAAAGACCCCGACACTGGCAGGCGCGTGTCCCGGCCCAACCCTGAAAGCGAATGGGTGCATCAGCATGCCCCCGAACTGGAGATCGTGCCTCCCGCCCTGTTCGACGCTGTGCAGGCCCAGCTACAAGCCCGATCCAATCCAGGCGCGCCTGTCCGGCAGCGTCGTCCTGTACGCCTGCTGTCTGGCCTGTTGAAGTGCGCCGCTTGCGGTTCCGGCATGTCCGTGTCTGGCGTGGACAAGAGTGGGCGGACCCGCCTTCGCTGTTCGGCGCACACCAATTCAGGAGCCTGTCCGAGCCCGCAAACCTTTTACCTCGGCGACGTGGAGGCTCTTGTCATCGACACGCTGGCCGATGAGCTTGCCACCGCCGAGCAGGTGAACAGTTATGCGCGGGCATGGCTGGAGGGACGGCACAAGGAAGCGGCGAAGGATATTGCTCGTCGTGCCAAGGCTGAAACCCGCCTGAAGGCTATCGCCAAAGAACTGGACCGCATCACCACCATGATGATTAAGGGACTGGGCGATGAGCAGGCCCTAGACGCCGCCAGCAAGGAATTGGGGTTGGAGCGCGACCGGCTCAAGGCCGATCTGGATCGGGAACCGCCAGCCTCCAACATCGTGATCCATCCGACCGCCGTTGCCCGGTTCGCCAAGAGCCTCTTGCAGTCGCGGGGTTATCTACATTCCGCCAAGGCCAAGCGTGAACTGCTCCTGCATGACCTGCACGATAGGGGCGATCTGCATCAGCTTGTCCGTGAAGTCGTGGCGTCCGTCACCCTATCCCGTGATGAGGAAGGGCGCATGTGCGCCGAGGTGGCCACATGGCTGGATCATTTCACCGTGGAAGGGGGGCAACCCGTAGGGGGCTGCCAAAGTGGTAGCGGAGGAGGGACTCGAACCCCCGACACGCGGATTATGATTCCGCTGCTCTAACCGGCTGAGCTACTCCGCCCCAAAGGGCCCTGAAAGCCGCGAGCGCCGGTGCCCGGCGATCGGTC
>Ga0182743_1003041_pt1 | contig 13901 bp, 9 predicted proteins | sample eDN3rd30CKraftOP_FD_128522 | JGI IMG/M metagenome (GOLD analysis project Ga0182743, IMG submission 128522) | Enriched Organic Plus compost microbial communities from Emeryville, California, USA - eDNA 3rd pass 30_C Kraft OP (version 2) (version 2) ... | reverse complement strand
GTCGGGGTCGCCACGCGCCCGCTCACCATTGTCGTCGAACAGAAATGCAATGATTGCGCGGCGCTCGGCGACGCCTTCGCCGAGGCTTTCCGAGCGGGCGACAATTGGTCGGTGACGATCCAGACCGCCGGACAGCTCGAGCAACGTCCTCGCACCGGACTCGGCATCCGGATTCCGGAACCCACCCGCCCGTCGGCCGACGCCGAGGTGTTGCGACAGGCGTTGCGGCTTGCGGGAATCGCGTTCACGATGATGGAAGGCCCGCCCGGCTCCGGAGTCGAACTGGTGATCGCCGAGCGCGCGCCTTGAGAGTTGCCTTCGAGGCTGGTCACGGAACCGTCACCTTCCGTTCGTAGGACCCGTTGGCCGGCGTGAGGAGTTCCACACGACTGCGCGGGCTTCCAGCCCCATCGGGACAGCCGCTGCGGGTATCGTGTCCGGGTATTGTGTCCATGTCGAAGGCATCGCCAACGTCGGACCGAGCAGCGGCGGTGGCGCAGTTCCTGCCGCAGACAGCATTCGAAATTCTGGATGGCGCCCGCACCGCCCTGCGCAATGACGAGCTCGGGGACACGGTCGCGATCCATGAAACCCGCAAGGCGATCAAGCGCTGGCGGGCGCTCCTGCGTCTTATGACTTTCGCGCTGGGGGACGAATCCAAGCGCCTGCGTCGGGAAGCGCGCGACCTCGCCCATGCCTTGGGCCGGTCACGCGATGCCCAGTCCGCCCTCGATGCGCTGGACGACGTGCTCGCCCATTGCCCGCCGGGGGCGCTGCCCGAAAGCGCGCCCGGTGCCATGCGCGAACGGCTTCTGGCCCGCCGCACGAAAGCCGAGGCCGCTCATCTGGACGCGGACGAACGTGAGCGTCTGGCCACCGTCCTCGACGCCAACGCAGAGGCCATCGAGACCTGGCCGCTGACCCACGCCCGCTTCTGCGATCTCACAGATGCGCTCTGCAAGACCTATCGGCGTGGCCGGCGCCGCGTTCCGGACGATTGGCAAACCGCCGATCCAGACCAGTTCCATGAACTGCGCCAGCGCACAGTGGAGCTGCGCTATCAACTGGAATGCGTCGCTCCCCTGCTTCCAGGCATGCCGCCACGGATGATTTCGGACGCCCAGCGCCTGCGCGGCCAGCTCGGCCGCCGCCAGGATCTGACCTTGCTATGGCCGCTCATGGCGCCGCGCCAGCCGCTGGCGCGCTGGCAAACACGGCTGGTGCCACTCATAGAGGCGCGACAGGCCCACCATGTCGCAACGGCGGAGCGGATCGCGGCGCGTGTTTTCGCCGACCCTCCCAAAACATTCCGCAAGCAATTGGTCGGGTTCCGGAAGGCTCTATAGCAGCGCCCGCGTCGGGCGGCCTATCAAGGCTGGCCGGCAATGGCGAAGATCTGCTCCAGGACGGCATCGAGCCCTGTTTCAATGTCCGGCGCCCGGACGGTCACGATCCTGTAGCCGCGGTCCGACAGCCAGGCGGCCCGCTCGGCACGTTTGGCCCTCGCCGCTGGCTCCTCGCTTTGGGGCACCAGCTCGATGGCCATCCGCAGCGGAAACGACACGATGTCGGGAATGTGCGGACCAACCGGCACCTGCCGCTTGAATCCAAGCCCGGCGAAGCGGCGGTCGCGGGTCAATGCCTCCCACAGGATGCGCTCGCCTTGCGTCGGATTGCGCCGCAGGAGCCGCGCCAGACCTCGCGTCGGGGTGATCCCGCCCGGCGCGGTGGCTGCCGACGCGCCTGAATCGACGAGATCGCGCAGGACCTGCGCCTGATGGCCGTCGAGAATGCCGCCCTGGGCCGGGCCTTTGCGTCCCTGGCTGAGAGCCGTGACGATGCCATGCAGCGTGCGGATGTCCTGCTGGGTCGGCTCCATCCGGTGGAAGATGTTGCGCAGGTTGATCTGCATGGTGTCCCGCTTGTCGGGCGGGCGGAAGAACTCAACCCTCTCCAACTCCTCTTCGAGCGACCGGAAGAAGTTGAGAAGCTGCTCGCGCGGCGCCGGCAGTGACCTTTGCGGCATCGCGAACGGCAGGCCGGACCCTGTGAGCTTGAACCATTCATAGGCCATGATCAGCACCGCCTGGCCCAGATTGAGCGAGGCGAAGGCCGGATTGACCGGAAACGTCACGATGGCATCGGCGAGCCCGACCTCGTCGTTCTCCAGCCCATAGCGCTCGCGGCCGAACATCAGCGCGACGGTCTGGTCCGCCGCGATCTGCTCCGCCATCCGGGCAGCCGCCGTCGGCGCATCCACCACCGGCTTGGCCTGGTCGTGAAAGCGTGCCGTGGTGGCGAAGACCAGCGAGCAATCGGCGATCGCCGCCTCCAGGGAATCGAAAATCTCAGCGCCGTCCAGAATGCGGTCGGCGCCGGCGGCCAGCATGCGCGCCTGGGGGCTCGGCCAGGCCGGCCGGGGCCGCACCAGCCGCAGGCGGGACAGGCCGAAATTGCCCATGGCGCGCGCGCTCGCGCCGATGTTCTCGCCGAGTTGCGGCTCGACCAGCACCACGACTGGCGCCGGCCGATCCGGCCATTCCTTCGTTGTGTCGGTTCCTGCGCCGGGCATCGGGCGAAAATCTCACTCCACAAGGGCGTTCGAGGATGAAGCCGATCCGGCCCAATCCCTGCCGGTTGCGGGTCACCGACCGGCCACAGCCCCTGGGCTCGAACGCCCCTTGCGCCTCCGGCCGGCCAGAACCGCCCGGCCCGCCCTTCTTAAAGCCTCTCCCGGCTGACGCAATGGCGGATCGTTGGGCTGCATGCGGCCTTTCCTGGCGCCTTTCCTGGCACCTTTCCTGCCGCCGGCCTGGATGCTATAGCGCGCGCGGGCTTCGGGCCCGGAGGCCCGCCTTTCACCCCATTCGGCAGCTAGCAATTCAGGGCGCTTTTCAACATGGCGAAGATCAAAGTGGCCAATCCCGTCGTCGAGATGGACGGCGACGAGATGACGCGGATCAACTGGCAGTTCATCAAGGACAAGCTGATCCATCCCTATCTCGACATTGATCTTCTCTATTACGACCTGAGCGTTCAGAAGCGCGACGAGACCAACGACCAGATCACCATCGACGCCGCCAACAAGACCCGCGAGGTCGGCGTCGCGGTCAAGTGCGCGACCATCACGCCGGACGAGGGCCGCGTGAAGGAGTTCGGCCTCAAGGAGATGTGGCGCTCGCCCAACGGCACCATCCGCAACATCCTCGGCGGCGTGATCTTCCGCGAGCCGATCATCTGCAAGAACGTGCCGCGCCTCGTCCCGGGCTGGACCCAGCCGATCATCATCGGCCGTCACGCCTTCGGCGACCAGTACCGCGCCACCGACTTCAAATTTCCGACCGCCGGCACGCTGTCCATCAAGTTCGTCGGCGAGGACGGCAAGGTGATCGAGCGCGAGGTGTTCAAAGCGCCTGGCTCGGGTGTCACGATGGCGATGTACAACCTCGACCAGTCGATCATCGATTTCGCGCGGGCCTCGTTCAACTACGGCCTGATGCGCAATTATCCGGTCTATCTCTCGACCAAGAACACGATCCTGAAGCAATACGACGGCCGCTTCATGGAGCTGTTCCAGAAGATCTTCGACGAGGAGTTCAAGGCCGAGTTCGACAAGCGCAAGCTGACCTACGAGCACCGCCTGATCGACGACATGGTGGCGGCCGCGATGAAGTGGTCGGGCGGCTATGTCTGGGCCTGCAAGAACTACGACGGCGACGTGCAGTCCGATGTCGTGGCCCAGGGCTTCGGCTCGCTGGGCCTGATGACCTCCGTGCTGATGACGCCGGACGGCAAGGTGGTCGAGGCCGAGGCCGCCCATGGCACCGTCACGCGCCATTATCGCCAGCATCAGAAGGGCAACGAGACCTCGACCAACTCGGTCGCCTCGATCTACGCCTGGACCCGGGGCCTCGCCCACCGCGCCAAGCTCGACGACAATGCCGAACTGGCCAAGTTCGCCTCGACGCTGGAAAAGGTCGTGGTGGATACGGTGGAGGCCGGCTTCATGACCAAGGACCTGGCCCTGCTGGTCGGCGCCGATCAAAAGTGGCTGTCCACCACGGGCTTCCTCGACAAGATCGACGAGAACCTGAAGAAGGCGATGGCGGCGTAAACGGCGCCGTCGTTTCGATACGGCAAGGGCGTGGCTTTCACCACGCCCTTTTCCTTTGGCCTTCGGACCATCCTTGTCACGACGGCTTGAAGTTCGCCGACTTGAGAAGCCCTGTGTTGCGAGACAGGTCTCTCCTGGAAAAGGCCAGGAACTGCTCCGGCGTCTCATTCACCGGGTCGATCCCGAACTTGGCGAGTTGCCCGGACTGCGCAAGCGCCCGGATGGCATCGTTGATCGCGGCATTCAGTACGGCGATGGTGTCGCCGGGCATCCCCTTCGGTCCCCACACGCCATACCAGGTCGCATGCTCGAGCCCCGGCAGGCCGCTTTCGGCCGCCGTCGGAATGTCGGGGGCAAGCGGGTTGCGCCTGGCCGCGGTCACCGCCAGGGCCCTGACCTTGCCGCTCTGTGCCATGGGCAGGAGCGCCAGCACCGGATCGATCATAAGCTGCACATGGCCGGCCGCAACGTCAGTCAGCCCCTGCGCCGTGCCGCGGTAGGGAATGATCATCAGATTCAGCCCGGCAAGCTTGTTGAAGGCGATGGTGGCGAGATGGCCGGGCGCGCCGAGCGCCGCCGTTGCGAAGACCCAGTTCTTGGGCTGTTTGCGAGCGTCCGCCACCACCTCGGTGATGGTCTTGTGCGGCAGCTTCGGCGACTGGATGAGCAGCATCGGCGCCTCGCCCACACGCGCGATGGAGGAAAAATCGGCGATCGGATCGTAGGGCGCAGCCGTCATCACCTGCTGCGCCATCAAGTGTGTCGCTGCCGAGAACAGGACCGTGTAGCCATCCGGTTCAGACTGGCGGACCGCCATGCCGCCGACGGTTCCGCTCGCACCCGCGCGGTTCTCCACCACCACGGTGTAGCCCTTCACCTCCCTGAGCTTCTCCGCCAGGAGCCGCGCGAACACATCGACCCCGCCGCCGGCCACAAAGGGCACCACCATGCGGATGGGACGGTTCGGGAAATCCTTCGCCTGCGCAAACGCACGGCCTGCGGATGCCGCGCCGCCTATGAGAGCAAGCGAAGAGACGATAAATTCACGTCGCCTGATCATCGTTTCCTCCGTTGTGTGTTTATTGTTTGCGTCGTCAGGCACGGCCCCTCATGGGAGGCCGCGCCCGCCGTCGGCCCATGTCAGGCCGCTTCGCGCTGCATCAGCCCGGCGTTGCGAACCGCATCCTTGATCGCATCCAGTTCGGCCCCGGCCGGCAACTTGGTCGGCGGTTGCACCGCCGGCGACTTCAGGATACCGGCGAGATACATGGCCATCTTCATGCGCGCGTGCGCGTTGCCGGTGGGCTCACCGCCGCCGTAAACCACGTCCTTGAGCGGATTGATGCGGTTCTGCAGGTCGGCGGCGGTCTTGAGGTCGCCCGCCTGCACCGCAGCATAGAGGTCGATGATCATTTGCGGGATGAAGGACGCGAAGCCCACCAGCGCGCCGTCGACGCCCTGCACCATGGTCGGCAGCAGGTATTCGTCGTGGCAAGTGAGGACCGACACCGACGGATCGGCCTCCTTGATGGCGCGCAGGTCGCGCGCATATTTGTTCATGTCCCTGGTGCCGACCTTCATCGATTTGACCCACGGCAGCCTGGCCAGCGCCGCCAGCGTCTCGAAACTGTAGGAGGCACGGGTCCAAGACGGATAGATGTGCACGATGATGTCGAGACCCGAGCCCTTGCCGACGGCGGTGAAGAAATCCACCACGTTGTCCGGCTGGATCATGCCGAAGCGCAGCCACTGATGCGGCGGCATGAGCAGGAGCGCGCTCGCGCCCGCCTCGCGCGCCATGACCGCATGCTCAACCGCCTCCGCGATGCCCTCGCAGCAGATGCCGGAGACCACCGGCACCCGACCTTTGGCCGCCTCGGCGGCAAGCCGCGTCGCCTGCGCGCGCTGCTTCGCAGTCAGCGCGAACACCTCGCCGGTGTGACCGTTGGTGACGAGCCCGCCGATGCCTTTGTGGCTCACGACCCATTCGCAGAAGCGGCGCATCTCTGCCTCGTCGATCTCGAGGTTCTGGTCGAAGGGCAATTGCAGGGCCGGCAAGATGCCGCGGTATTCAGTCGCCATGATTTTCTCCTTTTCGTTTCGCTGTGAGTGTCAGGATGAGGCGGTGCTGCCGCCGGCCTCCAGGGCGCGCGCGATGCCCTGGGCGGCCACGCGCATCGGCTCGAGCGCGCGCCTCTTCAGGTCGGCGGCGGCGAGGCGCACCGAGGGCGCGGCGATACTGATGGCGCCGAGCGCGAAGCCGTCCGGATCGAGCACCGGAACGGCGGCCACGCGCAGGCCCGCGGTGATGGCGGAATCCTCAAGAAGATAGCCATCCCGGCGGATGCGTTCGAGCTTGGGCAGAAGCCGCGCGCGGGTGATCGCGGGAATGATCAAATTGTCCTGCGCGGGCTGCGCGTCGAGCGTCGCCTTGAGCTTTTGCTCGTCGAGGAAGGCGAGCAGCGCCTGCCCGATGGTGCTGACGCTGGCCGGAATCCTCGTGCCGATGCGGATATCGACCCCGAGCCGCGTGAAGCCGGCGCGCACGCGTTCGATGTAGAGCACATCCGCGCCCTCCAGCACGCCGAAGCTCGCGGCTTCGCTGACCTCATCGACCAGGGAACGCAGGGTGGGCCGCACCATGGCGCGCAGGTCCCTGCGGCCGATGGCGTGGAAACCCAGGTCGAGCACCTTCAAGGTCAGCGCAAAGCGCTTGCTATCGGAAACGCGCGACACGTAGCCCAGCGCGATCAGCGTGTTGAGCATCCGGAAGGTGGTGCCGGGATCGAGATCGGAGGCGTCGGCGATCTCGCTCAGCGTCATCTCCTCGTCGCTGCTGGCAAAGCTTTCGAGGATGCGAAAGCCCTTGGCCAGCGACTGCACGGAGTTGCGCTGGTCCTTGCCGGCAACCTTAGGGCTTGCGGCATCCGTCTTGGCGGCGGGCACGGCAGCCTTGTCTGAACGGACCTGTCTGGGCGGCACGGGCGCTCCTTCCTATTTTTCGGATTGCGAAATTTTTTTCTATTATTCAACGGCGATTGAGCATCCGCCGGCGGCCGCTGTCAAGAGCGGCGGATCGGTGCGGATCGCGACATATCGGACATGGAAACAAACGGCGCCGTTCAGGCGCAGGCTGCATGCGGCTCAGAGCCCGCGCGAGACTCGATCACAGGCTCGCCTTCACGCTCCGGCCATTCGCTATCGTGGATTTCACTGTCGACGCGGTTTGTGGGGTCAGCGCTGCGAGGCTTTCTTAGCCTATGGGCATGGCCTTCGAGAAGACGTGGTCTTGGAGACGTGGCCTTCGAATCGACCTGCCATATGGCGAACCCCTCAGGGGTCGGCCGTGGCCAGCACCGCGACGGGCGAGGTTTCGATCAGCCGCCGGTCTTCGGCGGTATGGGCACTCGCCTCTTGGCGGTCGCGGCCCGCGCGGGCCGGCTCCAGATCGACCGGTGCCGATTGATCATCGCCGTCCCTTTGTCCGGCTCAGCTTGTCCGGCTCAGCTTGTCCGGCTCAGCCGCCCAGCGCGGCCTCCACGGCCGCCAGCGCGGCACCGGCCTGGGCGCCATCGGGACCGCCGGCCTGCGCCATCTCGGGCTTGCCGCCGCCGCCCTTGCCGCCCAGCACCTCCGACGCCTTGCGGACCAGATCGACCGCGCTGATGCGGCCCGTCAGATCGCTCGTGACGCCGACCACGATGCTGGCCTTGCCGTCGTCCGCGACGCTGACCAGAGCGACCACGCCGGACCCGAGCTGCTTCTTGCCCTCGTCGGCGAGACCCTTGAGGTCCTTGACCTCGATCCCGGACACCGAACGCGCCATCAGCTTGATATCGCCGACGCTGCGCACGCCCTCTTCCGAGGCTCCCGACGAACCGCCGCCCATGGCGAGCCGGCGCTTGGCTTCGGACAATTCACGCTCGAGGCGCCGGCGTTCTTCCAGGAGCGCACCGACGCGGCCGGGCATGTCCTCAAGCGAGACCTTCAGTTCCGACGCCGCCGCGCGGGCAAGGCTCGCGGTCGCCGCCGACGCATGTCGTGCATCCGGACCCGTTAGCGCCTCGACGCGCCGCACGCCGGCCGCGACACCGGAATCGGCAACCACGGAGATCACGCCGATGTCGCCGGTGCGCCCCACATGGGTGCCGCCGCACAATTCGACGGACCAGCCCAATGCGTTTCCACCGCCGGCGCCCGGCGGACGCCCCATGGCGACGACACGCACCTCATCGCCGTATTTCTCGCCGAACAGCGCACGGGCGCCGCTGGCGCGGGCATCGTCGATCGCCATCAGCCGCGTGGTGACAGGCGTGTTGTCCAGCACATGATCGTTGGCGATGTCCTCGATCCGCTGCAGCTCCTCGTCGGTGATCGGCTTGGGATGCGAGAAGTCGAAGCGAAGGCGATCGGGCGCGACGAGCGAACCCTTCTGGGCGACGTGATCGCCCAGCACCTGGCGCAACGCCTCGTGCAGCAGGTGCGTCGCCGAATGGTTGCGGCGGATCGCCGTGCGGCGCGCATGGTCCACCTCCAACGCGACGGCGGTGCCGACCTCGAGCCGGCCCTCCTCGACGATGCCGAAATGGACGAACAGATCGCCGGCCTTCTTCTGCGTTTCGGTGACCTTGAAGCGCATGCCATCAGCGACCATCACGCCGGTGTCGCCGACCTGACCGCCGGACTCGCCATAGAACGGCGTCTGATTGAGGATCACGGCGCCGGTCTCACCGGCCTTGAGCCCATCGACCTCCTGGCCGTCGCGGACCAGCGCGGCCACGGCGCCCTCGGCGGTCTCCGTCTCGTAGCCGAGGAACTCGGTCGCGCCGATCCTCTCGCGCAGGCCGAACCACACCGTCTCGGTCGCCGCCTCGCCCGAACCGGACCAGGAGGCGCGCGCCTTCTCGCGCTGGCGCTCCATGGCGACGTTGAAGCCATCGACATCGACGCCGATGCCGCGCGACTTCAAGGCATCCTGGGTGAGATCGAGGGGAAAGCCATAGGTGTCATAAAGGGTGAATGCGACATCGCCCTTGAGCTGGCCGCCTTTCGACAGCGTGCGTGTCTCGTCCTCGAGAATGGTCAATCCCCGCTCCAAGGTCTTGCGGAAGCGGGTTTCCTCCAGCTTGAGGGTCTCGCCGATCAGCGCCTCAGCACGGATCAGTTCCGGATAGGCCTGGCCCATCTCGCGCACGAGCGTCGGCACCAGCCGCCACATCAACGGCTCGCGCGCGCCGAGCAGCTCGGCGTGGCGCATCGCGCGGCGCATGATCCGGCGCAGCACATAGCCGCGGCCCTCATTGGACGGCAGGACACCATCGGCGATCAGAAAGGCCGATGCGCGCAGGTGGTCGGCGATCACCCGATGCGAGGCGCCTTGCGATCCTTCGGCCGGCACACGCGTGAGATCGGCGATGGCGCCGATCAGCGCGCGGAACAGGTCGATGCCGTAATTGTCGTGGGTGCCCTGAAGCACCGCCGCAATCCGCTCCAGGCCCATGCCGGTGTCGATCGACGGACGCGGCAGCGGCGTACGCGTTCCGTCCGCATGCTGCTCGAACTGCATGAAGACGAGATTCCAGATCTCGATGAAACGATCGCCCTCAGCGTCGGGCGAACCGGGCGGACCGCCCGGAATCTTGTCGCCGTGATCGTAGAATATCTCGGAGCACGGCCCGCACGGACCGGTGTCACCCATCTGCCAGAAATTATCCGAACCGGCGATGCGGATGATCCGCGAGTCCGGCAGGCCGGCGATCTTCTTCCAAAGCTGAAACGCCTCGTCGTCGTCGATGTAGACGGTCGCCGTCAGCTTGTCCTTGGGAAGGCCGAACTCCTTCGTAACGAGAGTCCAGGCCAACTCGATCGCGCGATCCTTGAAATAATCGCCGAACGAGAAATTGCCGAGCATCTCGAAGAACGTGTGATGGCGCGCGGTGTAGCCGACGTTGTCGAGATCGTTGTGCTTGCCGCCGGCGCGCACGCATTTCTGCGACGAGGTGGCGCGGCTGTAGGGCCGTGTCTCAAGGCCGGTGAACAGGTTCTTGAACTGCACCATGCCGGCATTGGTGAACATCAGCGTCGGGTCGTTGCGCGGCACCAGCGGCGACGATGGCACGACCTCGTGACCCTCCCGCGCGAAATAGCCCAGGAAGCCGGATCGGATATCGTTGACGCCGCTCATGGTTGTTCTGGTGTCCACATAGGGCCGCCTCCGGATGCTCCAAGGAGCCGGACATCCGGACTCCACGTTCCCTTGTGTCAGGCTAAGCGCCGGGACGGCTTTGATTTTTGCGGGCTTGTTTTAGCGATGGGGCGATGGGCTGTCCAGAAAAGGTCCAGGAAACGAGGCCGCCTTGGGGGTGCTCTTGGGGTGATCTTGGGGTGATCTTGGGGGGCGCTCTTGGAAGCCCGTGCGCCCGAGATCCCGGCCATCCGATTTTCAGACCCAGGATGCCCCATCCAAGCCCTGTCATTAAGAGCCTGATCCGGGAAGAACCTCACCCGGGCACCTGATCGAAGCTCCGTTGCGGAACAGCCGCGCCGCGACCGTCATGGCGCGCCCCAATAGCGAACCCGTTGGACGGTCCACCGGCACCGGAGCGGCCTGGCATCAGCACTCGTTCCGCTAGGCATCCAATCGCCCCGCTTCGGAGCGCCTTCGGGCGAAGTGGAAACCGGTTCGCGTGAAGAAAACACGACAAAACAAGGAGCTGGAGCCCCATTCTGATTCTGTCAGAACCGGACAGGCCCTGGAACGGCCATTCCAGCCACCGCCGCTAGAAACCGGACGACCGGCCCCATTTCAGGGGCCGGCCGCCATCCGAAGTCTGATTTCCCGCCGGCGCAAGGCTGGCGCCGTGCCGCCACGCCCGAAAAATCTTACGATTCCTCGCCGTCCTCCGCGTCTTCATCCTTCTCGGCCGCCAGAATCTGCTCACCGATCAGGCCGGAGCTGGACCGTACCGCGGTCTCGATCCGGGCGGCCACCTCCGGATTGGTCTTCAGGAAGGTCTTGGCATTCTCGCGGCCCTGGCCGATCCGCTGGCTATCGTAGGAGTACCAGGCGCCTGATTTCTCCACCACGCCGGCCTTGACGCCGAGATCGACCAATTCGCCGACCTTGGACACGCCCTCGCCGTACATGATGTCGAACTCGACCTGCTTGAAGGGCGGCGCGACCTTGTTCTTGACCACCTTCACCCGGGTCTGGTTGCCGACCACCTCGTCGCGATCCTTGATCGCGCCGATCCGGCGGATGTCGAGGCGCACCGACGCGTAGAATTTCAGAGCATTCCCGCCCGTCGTGGTCTCCGGCGAGCCATACATGACACCGATCTTCATCCGGATTTGGTTGATGAAGATCACCATCGTGTTGGAGCGGTTGATCGAGGCGGTGAGCTTGCGCAGCGCCTGGCTCATTAGCCGCGCCTGCAATCCGGGCTGGGTCTCGCCCATCTCGCCCTCGAGTTCGGAACGCGGCACGAGCGCCGCCACCGAGTCGATCACGAGCACGTCAACCGCGCCCGAACGCACCAGCGTATCGGCGATTTCGAGCGCCTGCTCGCCGTGGTCCGGCTGGGAAATCAACAGTTCGTCAACATTGATGCCGAGCTTGCGGGCATAAACGACATCGAGCGCATGTTCGGCATCGACGAAGGCGCAGACGCCGCCTTTCTTCTGAGCCTCGGCAACCGTATGCAGCGCGAGCGTGGTCTTGCCCGAGGATTCGGGTCCGTAAATCTCAATGACCCGGCCGCGCGGAAAACCGCCGACGCCAAGCGCGATATCGAGCCCGAGCGAGCCGGTCGACACGACGCCGATATCCATCGACTTGTCGGTCTTGCCGAGCTTCATGATCGAGCCCTTGCCAAAATTGCGCTCGATCTGAGACAGCGCCGCATCGAGCGCCCGGGCCTTGTCCTTATCCATTTCAGTTCCTTCGACCACTCGCAGTGCAGCCTGGGCCATAGCGATGCTCCTTATGAACGGGATTCGGAGAGCCGGGAAGCCGGACGCCCCTCCCGAAGCGGCGCGGACAACGATGAATTTTTGTACCTCATTTGTTCTATGTTCGCAAGATGTTCTTTTGTGGGATTTTTGGCCGGCGGCCCGACCGGATCCCCGGCGATCCGGTTCGAGAACTGGCGTGACCTGTTTTTGAACAGCCGCAACGACTGCCGGGCGCAAGCCATTCAGGATTGTGAGACTTCAGGTGCTAGAATCACGGCCGCCCTCGCCTCGAGGCGAGGACGCAATTGTGCTGCCCTGCCTGTCGATACGATGGTCGGCCCATGCGTCGATCGGCGATACCATCGATGACACGACGGACGTCCGTCCAGTGCGTAGAGCGCATGATCCAGCGGACCCCGCGGCTTTCGCCGCTCCCGATCACCATCGCACAACTATCCATGCTGCCTCCCACCAAAGCCCAAAGGGCCGGCCTTGAATCACAGCACGCCTGGACGGGAATCTTTATTGGGCACAATCTAAGAGAGTTTGACCCGCGGACCGCGTCCGAGCATGGCAAAGACCCGCTGCGCAACGGCCAGCAGCCGATGATCGGAATAAAGCGGCCCGACGAGCTGAATTCCAACCGGCATACCGTTAGGACCGGCATGAGTCGGCAGTGTTATGGTCGGCGTCCGCAATTGTGTCCAGATGCTCTGAAAACGATGGTCACCGGTGCTCTGAAGGCCGAGAGGCGCCTCGCCGTTCACGGCAGGTGTCAGCAGAACATCGACGTCGGTGAATAAATCCGCAGTGCGCTGTCGGCAGAGAGCGACGCGCCCGAGCGCTTCGACGTAACGCGTCCACGAGATTGCAAGTCCGTTGCTTATCGCCTTCGCCAGCACAGGGCTGATTTCATCGCGACGGGCGTTCCATTCCCACGCCATGCCGCGCGCGCGTTCGTAGTCGTTGATGATCTCGCGCGTTATCGGCAGTTCCTCGCAAGGTGTCGGCAGATCGACATCGCGCAAGCTGAACCCGGCCTTTTCCAACCGTCGGGCCGCATCCTCGATCGCGTTTCGACTGGCCTCCTCGGCGACATCCCAAGCAAAGGTGCGACATACACCGATGCGGATCGGCGTATCGTCGCCCAACCACCGCACCGGCTCGCAGGCTGTGAGCACGCGCATGAAAAGCTCCGCGTCCTCGACCGTGCGCGCCATCAGGCCGACGGTGTCCAGGCTTTCAGCCGCCGGCTTCACGCCCTGCGGATTGATGAGCCCAAAGCTGGGCTTGTACCCGACGATGCCGCAGAAGGATGAGGGCCTCAGTGTCGACCCTCCCGTCTGAGTGCCGAAAGCGAACGGAATCATAAAATCGGCCACCGCTGCGCCCGAGCCGCTCGACGAGCCGCCCGGCGTACGCCCCGGATTATGGGGGTTGGTCGTCACGTTGGCGTCCGAACCGGCAAATTCACATGTCACGGTCTTGCCAAAGACAAGCGCGCCGGCAGCGCGCAATATCGCCACGCAAGATGCATCCGACAGCGTGCGATAGCCGCGATAAATTGGCGAGCCCATCTGCGTCGGCATGTCTGCGGTTTCGATCACATCCTTCACGCCGACCGGAACACCATGCAGCGGCCCGCGCGTCGGACACCTATCGAGCGCTTTTGCCTCGCGCACCACGAGATCAGGATCGATAAACGCAAACGCCTGTCCGGCGTCAGCGCTAATGGGACCAAACGGGCTTAATTGAGAGCGGAGGATTTCTGGCTCATCGTAGCCTTTCAAAGGAGCGAAGATGAGACAGAAATCCGGAACTGGGAAGGCGCCAG
>Ga0182743_1003040_pt1 | contig 13904 bp, 11 predicted proteins | sample eDN3rd30CKraftOP_FD_128522 | JGI IMG/M metagenome (GOLD analysis project Ga0182743, IMG submission 128522) | Enriched Organic Plus compost microbial communities from Emeryville, California, USA - eDNA 3rd pass 30_C Kraft OP (version 2) (version 2) ... | reverse complement strand
TGCAAACCAGTACTGCGCGGCGGTGCTTCGTTCACTACTTCCGAATACCACTCAACACTACTTCTCTGCAGCGGCTACACGGATTACGCGGTTGCGGATCGGCTTCACGGTCTGCAGATACCGGTAGATCGCGCGCAGGTCGTCGTCGGTCATGCGTTTGTACTGCGGCCACGGCATGAACGAATCCAGTGCAACGCCGTTCGGGTTCACGCCGGTGCGCATCGTCTTCAGGAAATCTGCTTCGCTCCAACTGCCGATTCCGGTAGCGCTGTCGGGGGTGATATTCGCCGGGTTGACCGGGAAATCTTTGGGCGGGTGATTCGTGCCGGCGAACAGTCGGTCCATCTCCGGTTCCGACATCGCGCCGCTGCGGCGGGTGTGACAGTCGGCGCAGAGTGCAACGTTTCTGGAAAGGTAGCGTCCGTATTCGACGGTAACGCCGCGCGGCGGTGCTGCGGGCGAGCCGCTCCGGATCGGGTGCATGAACAGCATGTCACCGACACGGAACAGGTAGCTGCGATCATTGAGCACGAGTTGACGCACCGGCTTCTGTGTTTTGAGGTAACGCGCGATCGCAAGCGCATCGCGGTCACCCATGTCGTGGAACCAGTGGTACGGCATCACGGGCGCGAGCAGCCGGCCGTACTTGCCCTGGCCGTTGCGGACCGCGCGCATGATCTCCGCATCGGTCCAACTGCCGATGCCGGTGTACGGATCCGCCGTGATGTTCGATGCGCGGATCGTCCCGAGTCGCCAGTCTCTGAACGCATGGCCGCCACTCAGCGGACCGTCCGGGCCGGTGCCCTCCGCGGAATGACAACCGCCACACACGGCGACATTGCGCACGAGGTACTCGCCGCGTTCGACCAGGCCGTTCGTATCGCCACGCATCGCCGAAACATTCGGCAGCGGCGCCGATCCGCCACCACACGCCGCGGCGAGGATTGCTGTATTGAAGACGATCGCGATGCGAACCGGCGCATAATACCTGCACGCGCGTGGAGCCGACCGCGCTGAAACTGCAACGGATCTGGCAACACCCCGACGGAGAATCCCACCGAACACAGTGCACCTTCAACTGGTACGTTTGGCTGCGAGCCGCGCTGCGATTGGCGCGCCGTGCCCGTACTCGCAAGATTTCCACCAGCAGAAGCCGCCGCACGGCGGCACCCGTGCCACCTGTCCATCAGATCGATGTCTGATTCCGCATACCTGATCCCGGCCGCCCTACATCGCGCCGAACTCGTGATCAGTCGAAGCCGATTCATCGCGACCATCGCACCCGCAGCCACACCGGTCGATGCACGCGCGTTCATCGACGCGATGCGCGCGGAATTCCCCGACGCGACGCACAACTGCTGGGCCTTCGTCGCCGGGCCGCCGGGCGACACCGCGCAAATCGGCATGAGCGACGCGGGCGAACCGCACGGCACCGCGGGCCGTCCCATGCTCGATGTGCTGCTCTACTCCGGCATCGGCGAGGTCGCTGCGGTTGTGACGCGCTACTTCGGAGGGGTGAAACTCGGGACCGGCGGACTTGTGAAGGCCTACGGCGGCGCGGTCCAGCACGCTCTCGAAACACTGCCGACCACGCGTCGCGTCGAACGCACAATACTGGCAATTCAAGTCGGGTACACCGACGTCGAAGCACTGCGACGCACCATCCAGGAATGCGAAGGCGAACTGCTCAGCGAACGGTACGAGGAGCGCGTGCACTACGAGGTCGCGTTGCCCGTCGACATGCTGGATCGCTTCTCCGGACTCGCCCGCGACCGCACCGCCGGCCGCGCGATGCTCCGTCGCCCATGACCACGATTTCGCTTTCGATTTCGATTTCGATTTCGAATCCGTTCCCGTGCCCCTGGAGCTACGAATTGAACAGCACGCCCCCCGCAACCATCCCGAGCGCGGCCGCACCGACACCGACCAGCAGGCTGCCCATCGCGTACAGCACACCGCGCAGCACATCGCCATCACGAATCAGCATCAGCGTCTCATACGTGTAGGTGCTGAACGTCGTAAACCCGCCAAGCCCGCCGACAATAATCAACGCACGGGCTTCGGGGCTCGAAGGGATCCGCTGGAAATACATGATCGCGATCCCGATCAGCAGCGAACCGGTCGCATTCACGACAAACGTGCCCCACGGCCACGCCTCGCGTAACGCCTGATCGACCCATATCGTCAGCGCATACCTCGCCATCGCGCCCACCGCACCACCCGCCGCGATCGCCAGCCAGAACAGCATGCTACCTCCGCTCCCTTGCTCGTTTCGGAGGTAACGTAGGGCTTCGCTCTCCGCCGCGCAGCGGAGAAGTCCAGCACGATTCCCGGCTTATCGATTACGCCGTTCAATCGACAAGCCGAGCTCGGAAGGAGTGTCTTGCCCTCTCCGTTAACCTCAGATGTTCTCTGTGAGAAACATTGAGCCGAGGAGAACGACTGAGGAGAGGAACAACGGAGTCAGCGGGAATGCGCGAGGCGGAGGAATTCGGCGCGCGTCATCTCGCAGGTGCGGAATTCGCCGCGCAGCGCACTCGTGATGGTGGAGGAGTTCTGCTTCTCGACACCACGCATCATCATACAGAGATGCTGCGCCTCGATGACCACGCCCACACCGCGCGGCTCGAGCACATCCATCAGCGCCTGCGCAATCTGCTCGGTCAGGCGTTCCTGCACCTGAAGCCGCCGCGCGAAGACGTCGACGATGCGCGGAATTTTCGACAGCCCGACGATGCGGCCGTTCGGGATGTACGCGACATGCGCCTTCCCGAAAAACGGCAGCATGTGATGCTCGCACAGGCTGTACAGCTCGATGTCGCGCACCAGGACCATACTCTCATGGTCCTGCTCGAACACCCCCTCGCCGACCACCTCGCGCACATCCTGAGTGTAGCCTCGGGTCAGCCACTGGAGCGCGCTACGCACACGCTTCGGCGTGCTACGCAACCCGGCCCGCTCCACATCCTCACCCAGCAGTTCGAGCTGCCGCGCGATCAGCAGCTCGAGTTCGCTCGTCACGGGGGCGCGCTCCGGCGCGACTCGCCCGTTCACCGTTTGCGTAATCATCCCCGGTGGATAACGCCCGGGGCTACAGTTTGTCAATGGGTTTCTGGGATAAGTGGTCGAGCCGCTTGAGACGGCGGTCGGGGGCGGGCGCACTAATGGTCGATTCCCCAGGTAAGCCCCGAGGCCGCCAGGCCGAGCCCCTGTCGCGCCAAGTCATTGTCTGGCATGATGTTCGCCCGTTTGGACGGTGGGCCGGAATGCTGGGAGTCGAGATGTTCAGCCTCGGGAACGGAAAGTGGTTGGTGCTGCTGGCGGGTGTGCTGGGTCTGCCCTCGTGCAGCGAGGAGGCGGCGGCGCCGGCGAGGGAGCAGGCTGCCGCGGTGGTCACGACGGTCGGAGATGCGGAGGCAGGGTTCGAAGAGGTCGCCGAAGTGCTTGCGCCGGCGGCGATCGAGTACACGCCGGCGGAGTGGATCACGTTGCAGCAACGTATCGGGTCAGTGGTCGATACGGTGGATCTGCGACTGCGGCAGGTGCAGGGCCTTACGGCGGACGAGAAAGAGCGACTGCGCCGGGATGTGAATGCGGTGCAGATCATGTATGCGAAGCAACTCGGGATTCAGCCGACGACCGAGTTGGGTCCGCTGCTTCAGTCGGGGAAGTTGGTCCGGTTGCCGGACGCGACGCCGTTCTGGGTCGTCCGTGACCTCGACTACTCGGTGCCATACCTGACGCCGAGTGCAGAGGCGATGCTGGTCGAAATCGGGAAGCGTTTCCAGGCGAAGCTGGATTCTCTGAACATCCCGCGGTATCGGCTGGACATCACGTCGGTGCTGCGCACGCCGCAGAGCCAGGCGAAGCTGCGCCGGTCGAACGGCAACGCATCGCGACGGGAAAGCGCGCACGAGTTCGGCACGACGGTGGACATTGCGTATCGCAGATTTGCGCCGCCCGCGCCGGACCCGAAACGTGATGGCTACGTGATGAATGTGCAGGCGCTGCAGCTTCGCGATTCGCTGATGGTAAAGCTGAGCAACACGCGGAGTGGCGAGCTACAGGCGGTGCTGGGGCGAGTATTGCAGGAGATGCAGCGGGAAGGAAAGCTGCTGGTGCGGTTGGAGCGACGTCAGACGGTTTTTCACATCACCGTCGCGCGCCCGCTGCCACCGGTTCGGTGGAAACCGCAGCCCTCCGAGCGCACGATTCCGGGCAAACACGCAGCAGGACCATGACATGGGCACGCTGATCGAACGCGACACGGTATGGCCTCCGCTTCCGCTTGCGGACTGGCAGGACACGTACGCGACGCTGCACCGCTGGACGCAGATGGTCGGCAAGACGCGACTCGCATACGCGCCGATGCTGAATCACTGGTGGCAGGTGACGCTCTACATTAGCGCGCGTGGATTGACCACCACGCCGATTCCATTCGATGAGCACGATTTCGAGATCGAGTTCGACTTCATCGATCACCGTCTGATCGTGCGGACGAGCGAAGGCGAGATGCGCACGATGGACCTGGTGCCGTGTGCGGTCTCGGAGTTCTATCACGACTACACACATATGCTGCGCTCGCTCGGCATCGAGCCGCGTTTCTGGCCGGTGCCCAATGAACTTGCCGACGCACTTCCATTTGCCGAAGACGATGAGCACGGCAGCTACGATGCCGACGCCGCGCATCGCTGCTGGCGCATCCTCATGGAGAGCGATCGCGTGCTGAAGCAGTTCCGCAGCAGTTTCCTCGGCAAGTGCAGCCCTTCGCATTTCTTCTGGGGTGCCTTCGACCTCGCCTGCACCCGGTTCTCCGGACGCGAGGCGCCGCTGCATCCGGGTGGGGTTCCGCATCTGCCCGATCGTGTCGTGCGCGAAGCGTACTCGCACGAGTGCATCAGTGCAGGCTGGTGGCCCGGCACGATTGGCGGCGAACTGGATGAGCCGGCGTACTACGCGTACGCGTATCCCGAACCGCCGGGCTGTCCCGAAGCAACGATTCGTCCGGACGGTGCCTACTACCACGACGAGTTGCACGAATGGATCCTGCCGTACGAAGTCGTGCGCACGTCGGATGACCCGGACAAGGCGCTGCTCGAGTTTTTCCAGAGCACGTACGAAACCGCGGCGAATCTGGGCGGCTGGCCGCGCGCGCTGCTGGAGCGGGCGTAGCAGCATCGAGCCGCGCCGCTCGCGTGAGGTCGTATCCGCAGTAGGGTTGCCCGCCAGTGAAGTGTTGGCAGGGCACAGAAAACACCCGGCAGCTTCGCAAGTGTCAGCAAGCTGCCGGGTGCTGTCGTTACTTCGTGAACCGCGGTGTGTCAGCGCGAGCGGGACAATTGCTTACGGAATCGCCCCGCGTCTCTGCGATGACGATTACTTCGCGAGATCGCGCAGCGTCTGTGCGAGCAGTTCGAGGCGGCGGGCATCCGCGCCCGTCGCCTGGCTGCTCTGCTGGCCGACCTGCGAAGCGAGCTGGGTCAGCGCGCTGCGCTTCGCATTCGCGTCGCCAAGCTTCTCGATCCGTGCAACCTCGCCGGCGATCTGACCCGCCGATGCGTAGTTGCTGCGCTGGAGCTGGTCGGTCAGTGCACGGGCGACCACGAAGTCCGCGGGCCAGACCAGCTTCGTCTGCGTTTGCGGATTGAACGTCTCGAAGCGCACGAGTTTCGCCGCGTCGATTTCGTTCTGCGTGAGGTGCTCGCTCGGCGAAAGCGTGAACACATCGAGTCCGCGCCCGATTTCCGAGCCGTAGACGTGACCGTTGTACCAGTACGACGACCAGTAGCCGCCGAGCAGCAGCTCGTTCGCGTTGTACGGGCCACGGTCGAAGTATGCGATCTCGATCGGATTCTTCGGATCCGTGAAGTCGAAGACGGAGATGCCGCCCTGATACCACGCCTGCACCATGATGTCACGGCCCGGAACCGGGACCAGTGAGCCGTTGTGCGCGACGCAGTTCTCGGTCGCGGTCTGCGGCGCCGGCAGCTTGTAGTAGCCGACCTGTGTGAGTTCGCGGTTCTTCAGGTCGAAGATGGCATCCGCGCCCCACTCCTTGCGGTCGCTTGCCTGGCAGCGCGGCGCCATGCCGCCGCCCCACTCGTCGGTGAACAGCAGGCGCGTGCCGTCATTGTTGAACGTCGCCGAGTGCCAGTACGCGAAGTTCGGATCGAACACCTCGTCGATGCGCTTCGGGTTCGCGGCATCGCTGATGTCGAGCAGGATCCCGTTGCCCGAGCACGCACCCGCAGCCAGCCCGAGTTCAGGGTAGACCGTGATGTCGTGGCACTGGTCGGTGCGCGCGGTGTTCTGCGTGCCGGCACCCTGCGCGCCGCCCTTCCACAGCCCCGCGACATTGCCCTGCGCGTCGGCGAAGATGCGCGGCATGTTGACGATGCTCGCGTTCTGCGGCGCCGCCAGCGGGACCTTGATGACTTCGATGCGGAAATACGACGTGTTCGGGTCCTGCTCCGGCGGAAGCCCCGAGCAGCCCGCGAGTTCGTCGGCGGGACGTACGCCGCTCGTGCCCGAAACGTACAGGTAGATGTTCTCGCGGTCCTTCGGATCCGGCACCAGCGTGTGCGTGTGCGAACCGCGGCAGGTCTGCACCATCCCGACCTGCTTCGGATTCGACAGATCGCTGATGTCGAAGATGCGAACTCCAAGGAAACGCTCCTTGCTCGCCCCCTGCGTAAACCCGCCGTCTACACAATCGACGCGGCCATTCGGCATCTCGACCGACATGAACATCAGGTTGCCGTACACCGTCACGTCACCCTGTCCGCCGGGGCAGGGCAGCGCAGTGCGAAGCTTCGGCTTCGACGGATCGGAAATGTCGTAGATCTGGATACCGTAGAAGTTGCCGAGGAACAGGTCGTTGCCCCGGAAGGCGAGGTCCGAGTTCGCGTAGAGGATGTCGCCGAGGTTGTTCGGGTTGACGAACCCCTGCGGTCGCTCGACGTTCGCCAGCAACTGCATATTCCGCGCGGCGCTGCCCGCATCCTTCATCCCCGCCTTCAGCCCGACACGCGGGTCCGATGCGTTGCCGCTCTCGCGCTGCTGCGCGAATACGCCGGGTGCGGCCGCAAGCACCCCGATCGCCATAAACACCATCGATCGCAGCGCCAGCGAACCGCGCCTCGTCCGTTTACTGCCTGCACCGTGATTCATTTCCACCTCTCTGAAGTATGGCACGCACCTCGACGCCCCGGCTCGGCCCTGCGATCGCCGCTTGATTTTGCATTGCAGCACGCGCAGGGATCGCGAAGACAGGGTACCGAGCGCCGGGCGCGCCCGCAATCAGACCTTCTACTCCTGTGTCCCGGGCTTCGTGCCCCGCGAAGGGCGCGGAGCGAACTGCCGGGCGGCGGGCACGTTTACTGGAACGGGAACGGGCGTGTAACACGACCACGGGTACGGGAACGGGATTCTTGTAACGGCAGGAGCGGGACTGAGGATCTGCTGACGCAGGATCGGGGGAGGACCGGGATGAAGCGGGATGAAGCAGGTAACGGCAGGAGCATCAGGACCGCCCACCTCGTGCTCCTGCGGTTTCCCGCATCATCCTGCTTCATCCTGCAGTTAGGCCCGCTCCTCCCCCGATCCTGCGTCCCCTGTCCCGCTCCTGCCGTGGCTGTAACTATCGTGGCTGTAACTCCCTTGGTAATGACTCAGCCCTTTCGGTAGAACTGCTTTCTGGTCATCGGCTCGCCGCCGCCACGGCCGGGGCTGGTGGTCGCGACGACGAGCTGGTCGCCTTCGATCGCGTACACCGTTCTGGTCGTCATCGCGTTGCCGTTGAATTCGCGGGTGGTCTCGATCACGATCGTGTTGCCGTCCCACTTCGCTTTCGCGACTGCGGTGGCGGGACCCATCTGGATGTTCTGTTCGGAGCCGTCGAGTTTGTAGGCGACGGTCATCGCGCCGTTGCGGCCCTCACGTTCGGTCGTGAACGAATTCGCATCGACCTTGATCGTGAGCGGGCCCATGCCCATGCCGCCACCCATCCCCATTCCGCCGCGACCACCACCACCACCGCCGCCTCCGCCACCCATGTTCGGGTTGGCAGCAGCGGTTTTTTCTGCATCCAGCGTCCATGTCCCGTTGAAGTTCGGTTTCTGCTGTGCCGACACGGCCGTCGCGAAGACGACCAGGGCCGCGCCGAATACTGCGGTTGCGCGCTGCATACGATCCCTTTCGGAGGTTGGGAAACACTCGGCTCCCCGGGTCCCCCCGGACTGGGGGGAAGAGGGCGGCCCGATCGATCAGGCCGTTCGATAAGACTCGGCAGCAGGGACTTCGTTAAGCCGGCCCTTGGTCGCCTGCCTGTCAGTGGGTACAATGGAGCCATGGACCGTCGGAATTTCCTCAGACGCGTGACCTTTGCGGCCGGCTCGCTTGCGGCCTCGCCGCTGGCCGCATCGCGGCTCGTCGCATCGCCACTGGCCGCATCGCCACCCGTCGCATCGCCACTGGCCGCATCGCGGCTCGGCGCATCGCCACTGGCCGCATCGGCACTCGGCGCATCGCCACCCGCCTCAGTGCCGAGCGGCGAGGATGTGCTGGATGCTGCGCCTGCGGATGCGCGCCGGCATGGTGCCTACGAGTTCGTGTTTGCGCGACTGCGCTACGATTCGGGCGACTGGGACTACAACCCGAAGGTCTGCGCCAACGTGCTCGACGCGGTGGTGCAGTACACCTCGATCCCGGTCTACCAGCATGAGGTCGTGATCACCGCGGATTCCGCGGAGTTGTCCGCCTACCCGTTCCTGTTCATGACCGGGCACAAACTCGTGCGATTCAGCGAGCGCGAACGGCAGGGCATCGTCCGCTACGTCGAAAACGGCGGGCTTCTGTTTTCCGATGACTGCAACCACGACATCGACGGCCTGTATGCGAAGTCCTTCGAGTCCGAGATGCAGCGCGCCTTCAGTGGCCCCGACGTGCTCGCGAAAATCCCCAATCAGCACCCGCTGTATCATGCGTTCTTCAAATTCCCCAACGGCCCGCCGCAGACCAGCCACGAACTGAACGGCTGGGGCGATGACCTCGTGCACGATTACCTGCGCGGCATCGAGCGCCGCAACCGCCTCGGCGTCGTCTACTCGAACAAGGATTACGGCTGCGAGTGGGACTACGACTGGCGCAACAAACGCTTCCGCGCGCGCGATAACACCCGATTCGCCGTAAACCTCGTCGTGTATGCGATGACATAATGGTGGCCTCGGGTTTTATCGCCCCGAGCGGCGCCTGGTTTGCGAGGGTTTGCTGACCCCGAGGCGGCGGTCGGGGTCGGGGGCGGGGTGGTGTGTCCACTGCATGCAGGATGCAGGGCGGGCAGGCGGGCAGGCATTGACCTGTATGCCGCCAGGCAGGTGCGTCGGCGCGGATGCCAGGCGCGGTTCTGGTCGAAATGATCGGTCAGCCGCCACGCACCGGATCGGCGAAAAGATGGCTGGCGGCGCAACGGTCATTTTGCGTCTGAGCCGCCAGGCGTCGGACCGCGAAGCGGCCTTTGGCGGGATAACCGAATTGCAGTTTTACGGAAGGCACGGGGCCCGCGGCTGAGGTGAATCGCCCGATCCGGCCAACTTTTGCGCCATTGGAGAATTGATCAGTTCTAAGCGGATGGATCGTCCGGTCAACTCATCCCGGCGCCTGACGAAAGGGCGATTCACCCACCTGGGACTGGTGAATCGTCCTCCCGGTTGTTTCGGGTCCCGTCAGTGGGCATTTCGCCGCAACCCGCCGTTATCTGCTCGCTGTCCGGCGCACGGGTATTTCGCCGCCAGCCGCCGTATACGACGCGCCCCCGGCGGTTTGGCCCTCAGCGGACCGGCAGCGTGTCGCAACCGCGCCCGTACACGTTCCCGTAGCCGCCGCCCGTGGTCGGGCCAACGCGCCCGTAACCCCTGCCCGTAAACGTGCCCGCCGCACGGCTCTTACTCGAGCCCATACCCACACCCATACCCATACCCACACCCACACCCTCACCCTCACCCGAGCCCGAGCCCGAGCCCGAGCCCGAGCCCGAGCCCGAGCCCGTTGAAAGGTACGTTTGTTGCCCGTGCTTCCGGCCGCTGTTGGCAAAGGGGCTGCGAAGGGGCGGGGGGATCTTGCAACGACGTGCGATTTCGCTGCTGGTGCTGTTGCTGGTGTCGCTGGGCGCGACCTCGTCGGGGCGAGGAACGACGCGCGTGCTGCGCGTGTGTGCGGATCCGAACAATCTTCCATTCTCCAACGAACAGCAGGAAGGCTTCGAGAACCGGATTGCGCGGCTGCTGGCGCAGCGTCTGGATGCACGGCTGCACTATACCTGGTGGGCGCAGCGCCGCGGATTCGTTCGTAACACGTTACGCGCGCAGCAGTGTGACGTCGTGATTGGCGTTCCGACCAGCTTTGAGCTGGCGATGCCGACGCGGCCGTATTACCGCTCGACCTACGTGTTTGTGACGCGCCGTGACGCCGGGCTCGACATCGTTTCCTTCGATGATGCGCGGTTGCGTGAGCTCATCATCGGTGTGCAACTCGTCGGGGACGACTATTCCAACACGCCACCCGCGCACGCGCTGGAGAAGCGCGGCATCGTGCAGAACGTGCGCGGTTACACCGTGTACGGCGATTATGCGCAACCGAATCCGCCGGCCCGCATCCTGGATGCGGTAGTCCGGGGCGAAGTCGACGTTGCGGTGGTGTGGGGCCCGCTGGCGGGGTGGTACGCGCGGAACAGCGACGTGCCGCTCCAGCTTACACCGGTGCAGCCGCAGATCGATCTGCCGTACCTGCCGATGGTATTCGACATCTCGCTCGGTGTGCGTCGCACGGATGTCGCGTTGCGCGACGAAATCGATACGATCCTCGCAAACGAGCAGGCCGCCATCGCACGCATCCTCGACGACTATGGTGTCGTGAGGATCCAGCCATGAGGCTGCGCCTCGAGCAGCCTCGACGACTATGGCGTGGTGAGGAATTATTGATGAAGCTGCGCCGCGCCTGCCTGCTTCTGACTCTCCTCTTCACAAGCGGTTGCGATGGTGTGCAGAACGCGCTGAATCCGGCGGGGCCGCAGGCGGGTCGCATCGCCGGGCTCAGTTGGTTCATGCTGATCACAATGAGCGCGATCTACATCATCGTGGTGGGTGCGCTGCTCTTCGCGCTGTACCGGTCGCGGCGGCGCGAGCCGAACCTCGAAGTGCACGATCATCAGCTCGCGCGTGTGGTTGTGGTTGCGGTTGGTGCGACGGCGACGTTCCTGGTCGCGCTGTTCGTGCTTGATCTGATGACCAACCGTGCGCTCAATGCGCTGGAGAGGGACGATGTCTTCACCATCGAACTCACGGGCCGTCAGTGGTGGTGGGATATCGCCTACGGGGATACAACCAGTGGCGTCTACTTCCGAACCGCAAACGAGCTGCACATCCCCGTGGGTCGAACCATTCGACTGCGACTCGCATCGTCCGATGTGATCCACTCGTTCTGGGTTCCGAACCTGCACGGCAAACGCGACCTGTTTCCGGATCATCCGAGCGAGATCTTTCTGCGCGCAGATACGGCGGGTGTCTACCGTGGGCAGTGTGCGGAGTTCTGCGGGCAGCAGCACGCGAACATGGCGCTGCTCGTCGTTGCGCAGGAGCAAGCGGAGTTCCGCAGTTGGTTCGCGCAGCAGCAGCAGCCCGCTGCGGTACCGACGGACTCGCTGCTGCTCGCGGGGCAGCGTGTGTTCGAGCAGGCGTCGTGCGCGCTGTGTCACACGATCCGCGGCACGACTGCGCGTGGCACGGTTGCGCCGGACCTGACGCACTTCGCAAGTCGACGCGAGTTGGGCGCTGGGGTCGCGCGGAACACGAAAGGCCACCTCGGCGGCTGGGTGCTCAACCCGCACGCACTCAAGCCACACGTCTACATGCCCGCCACGCCGCTTGGGCCGGAACAGCTCGAGGCGTTGCTCGCGTACCTGGAGTCGCTGCGATGAGCATGGATCGGGAGTCGCTGCGATGAGCATGGATCGGGAATCGCTGCGATGAGCACCGAGCACGAAACGGTCACGACAGTTCCGGCGCCGGCGGTAACCGCGGAGGAACTGGCCGAACTCGATCGTACCTGGCGTTCACGGCGAGGATTGTGGGCGTTCCTCACGACGGTCGACCACAAGACGATCGGTCGGCGTTACGTTCTGACCGCACTCTTCTTCTTCGGACTCGCCGGCATCAATGCGGCGCTGATTCGGCTACAACTCATCCAGCCGGAGAACCCGCGGTTCGGTCCCGAATCGTTCAGTCAGTTGTTCACGATTCACGGCCTGACGATGATGTTCCTGTTCGCGGTGCCGATCATGACGGGGCTCGGCATCTACTTCGTGCCGCTGATGATCGGGACGCGCAATGTCGCGTTTCCGCGGCTCAACGCACTCGGCTACTGGGTGTACGCTGCGGGCGGGATCATGCTGTGGGTGTCGTACGCGGTCGGTGCCGGGCCGGACACCGGCTGGTTCAGCTACGTGCCGCTCGCGCTCAGCAACTTCGCACCGGGCAAGAACGTCGACGTCTACGCGCAGATGGTGACGTTCACCGAGATCTCCGCGCTGATCACGGCGGTCGAACTGATCGTGACCGCGTTCAAGCAGCGTGCGCCCGGGATGTCGCTGAACCGGATTCCGCTGTTCGTGTGGTCGCAGATCGTAACGGGATTCATGATCCTGTTTGCGATGTCGACGATCGCGACGGCGACCACGCTGATGCTCGCGATGGATCGCCTGGTCTCGACGCGTTTCTTCGATTCGGGCGCCGGGGGCGACTCACTGCTGTGGCAACACCTCTTCTGGTTCTTCGGTCACCCCGAGGTCTACATCATCTTCCTCCCCGCGACCGGCATGGTTTCGACCATGCTCCCGGCGTTCACGCGTCGCCCGGTGTTCGGCTATCCGGCCGTGGTGCTGTCGATCATCGCGATTGCGTTTGTCAGCTTCGGCCTGTGGGTCCACCACATGTTCGCGACCACGGTGCCGGAGGTCGGTGCGAGCTTCTTCACCGCCGCGAGCATGCTGATCGCGATTCCCAACGGTGTGCAGATCTTCTGCTGGATTGCGACGATCTGGTCGGGCCGGCCGCGCTTCCACACGCCGATGCTCTTCATCATCGGCTTCATCATCCTGTTCGTGATGGGCGGACTGACCGGCGTGATGATCGCGTCCGTGCCGTTCGACCTGCAGGTGCACGACACCTACTTCATCGTCGCGCACTTCCACTACGTGCTGGTCGGCGGCAGCGTGTTCCCGCTGTTCGGCGCGCTCTACTACTGGTTCCCCAAGATGACCGGGCGCATGCTGTCGGAACGCCTCGGCAAGGTGAACTTCTGGCTGTTCTTCATCGGTGTGAATGTCACCTTCTTCCCGATGCACATCCTCGGCTTTCTCGGGATGCCGCGGCGCGTCTACACGTATCCCGCGGACATCGGCTGGACCGGGCTGAACATCCTGTCGAGCGCCGGTGCAGCGCTGATCGCGTTGAGCGTGCTCGTCTTCATCATCAACGCGGCCATCACGCTGAGTGGACCGCGGAATGCGCCCGCCGATCCGTGGGAGGCCGACACGCTCGAGTGGATGCTGCCGTCGCCACCGGCACCGTACGCATTCGCGAGAATTCCGGTCGTCGAGGGACGCTCCGCGCTATGGGATCGTACCGACGATGCACCCGAAGTGGTCGGACTGCGAACCGATGAGCGTGAGATCCTCACAACCACCGCCATCTCCGCGCGCCCCGACCACAAGACGATCCAGCCCGGTCCGGCGATTTCCCCGTTCCTCGCCGCGTGCTCGATCACGCTTCTGCTGATTACGCTGCTGTTCACGCCGAAGGCCGTGCTGATCGCTGCGCCGTTCCTGCTGATCTCGTTTGCACTGTGGGGCT
>Ga0182743_1003039_pt1 | contig 13909 bp, 13 predicted proteins | sample eDN3rd30CKraftOP_FD_128522 | JGI IMG/M metagenome (GOLD analysis project Ga0182743, IMG submission 128522) | Enriched Organic Plus compost microbial communities from Emeryville, California, USA - eDNA 3rd pass 30_C Kraft OP (version 2) (version 2) ... | reverse complement strand
TTCGCCGCGACTTACCGGGGGCCTCACCGGACGGCTTGCGCCGTTCCGCTAGTTGGGTGACGCTCAACTTCCTGGCTCAAGTCCGCCAACCAAAACTATTGACAATTTAACAACATCTACTTAATATTTATCTCGTTCTGCGCGCTAGCTCCGGCCGCTCGTCCCCGTCGCAAACGACGGGTGGTGAAAAACTGACGAGGTTTTTCACCGAGTTGGGGGCCCCTAGGGGCGGGTTCCGTGGTGAAAAACCTCCTGAGTTTTTCACCACCGGGCCGGTAACGGGGCCAGCGATGCGAAGGACGATCCCAGCGACGGGGCTGGCCACGGCGGCGCGGATCGGTAGTTGTGTTCTTGTCGCTTGTGGGCGATGCTTGGCAACTTCGCACCGCACAGAATCACCAACGAGCCTTCTCCCCATGCCCGACTTCGCCCAGCGCCGCGACAAGCTTCGCAAACTTCTCAAGGGAGCCGGTATCGACTCGCTCCTCGTGACCGACTTCACGAACGTCACCTACCTGACCGGCTTCACGGGGGATTCGAGTTACCTCCTCGTCAAAGCCGACGGCAAGGGTGGCGGCGAAACGCTCCTGAGCGACTTTCGCTACATCACCCAGCTCGAGGAAGAGTGCCCGGGGCTGGATGTGGTCATCCGCAAGACGGGCGTGAAGATGTCCGACGCCATCGGCCAAATTGCGGCCAAGCACAAGGCGACGAAGCTGGGGATCGAAAGCGCCTCGATGACGGTCGCCCTGCGCGAGTCGCTGGAAGGCAAAGTGCCGGGCGAACTGGTCAGCACGTCGGGACTGGTCGATCAGCTGCGGGAGATCAAGGACAAGGAGGAGATCGAGGAGATCCGGCAGGCGGTAAAGATTGCCTCCAAAGCATTTGCGGCGATTCGGGCGACCCTGCGGCCCGATCAGAGCGAAAAGGATGTCGCCGACGAGCTGGAGACTCAGATCCGCCGGCATGGTGGGCAATGCACCTCCTTTACGCCGATTATTGGCGTCGGCCGACGGGGCGCTCTCCCCCACGGGCGGCCGATGCCGAATGTGTATATCCGGGATGATGAATTCGTGCTGATCGACTGGGGCGCCCGGGGCCGGCAATATGTAAGCGACTTGACGCGTATTTTGGTGACCGGTAGAATCTCGCCGAAACTCGAACGCGTGTATGGAGTTGTGCTAAAAGCGCAACGCGCCGCGATCGAGGCGATCCGCCCTGGCGCCCTGATGAAGGATGTCGACGCCGCCGCTCGAAACGTGATCGCGAAGGCTGGGTTTGGGGACAAGTTCGGCCACTCGCTCGGTCACGGCATTGGGTTGCAGGTGCACGAGCAACCCCGACTGGCAGTGGACCAGGATCGGCCGCTGAAGGCTGGCATGGTGGTGACGGTGGAACCGGGCATTTACCTGCCGGAATGGGGCGGCGTGCGGATCGAAGACGATGTGCTGGTCACAAAGTCGGGCCACGAAGTGCTTTCGAGCGTTCCCAAAGAGCTCGAGGAATGCGTGGTCGAGCTGTGATCGGCCCACGCCAGGCGTCGCTGTAATGTGCGGCGCAGGAAGTGGAACCCAATTCGCTGCTCGGGCGCGTTGAGGCTTGAGCGGCGTGAACGAGTCACCGGCAGCCTGGCTGCGATCAGCCGGGCTGTATTTATAATCCAACCGATTTTTAGGACCGCCCGATGGCCGATTCGGATAAGTCGCGACGCGGACGTGCGGCGGCGAAAGCCCCGGCGCGTCGCTCGTCGCCGGCCCGAAGCAAGCGGAAACCGACCATGACAGAACCGGAATCGACCTCGTCCGAATCGTCTCAGAATGTGTTTGAGATCGAACGCATCCGTCGGCTCGTCGAGCTGATGAAGGAACACGATCTGAGCGAGGTCGACCTGCGCGAATCGCGGCAGCGGATTCGCATTTGCCGCGGCCCCAAGGTTGTCGCCGGCGCCGCTCCAGCGGTCGCCGCAGCCTTGCCCGCGCCGGCTGCCCCTGCGCAATCTGCTCCTGCGGCTGCGCCCAAGCCGGCGTCCGCCCCGGCGGAAAGCGCCAACACCACGCTCATCAAGAGCCCGATGGTGGGCACGTTCTACTCGCGTCCGAACCCGAAAGCTGAGCCGTATGTGAAGGTCGGCGATTCGGTCAGTGCGAGCACCATCGTCTGCATCATCGAAGCGATGAAGGTGTTCAACGAGATCCCAGCCGAGGTGAGCGGCAAGATTGTGGAGGTGCTGGTCGAAGACGGCGAAGCCGTCGAATTCGACAAGCCGCTATTCCGCGTGGAGACGAAGTAGTAACCGCGATGTACAAGCGTATTCTGATCGCCAACCGCGGTGAAATCGCCCTGCGAATCATCCGGGCCTGCAAAGAGCTGGGTATCGAGACCGTCGCCGTTTACAGCACGGCCGACAAAGGCAGCCAATATCTCGACCTGGCCGACGAAGCCTACTGCATCGGCACGGCGAAGTCGGCCGACAGCTACTTGCGCATCGACCGGATCATCAGCGCCGCCGAAGTGGGCAACGTCGACGCGATCCATCCGGGCTACGGCTTTCTAGCCGAAAACTCGCACTTCAACGAAGTCTGCCGAAGCTGCAAGATCGACTTCATCGGTCCCACGCCCGAAGCGATGGACGCGCTCGGCGACAAGAACCGCGCCCGCGCGATGGCCCGCCGCGCGAATGTGCCGGTGGTGCCGGGAAGCGCCGGCCTGATCGACGACGAAGACGAAGCCGTGAACGTCGCTCGCGAGATCGGCTTTCCGGTGCTCATCAAGGCGACGGCTGGCGGCGGCGGCAAGGGAATGCGCGTCGCCCACAACGAGCTGACGTTCAAAGCGGCCATCTCGGCGGCGCAAACCGAAGCCCAGGCTGCGTTCGGCAACGGCGGCGTGTACCTGGAGAAATTCATCGAGCGGCCGCGGCACGTCGAAGTGCAAGTGATTGCCGATCACCACGGCAACGCCTGCCACTTGTTCGAGCGCGAGTGCTCGACGCAGCGCCGCCATCAGAAGCTGATCGAAGAGAGCCCCGCGCCGCGTCTGCCCGACGACAAGCGAATCGCGATGTGCGAAGCGGCCGTGCGGCTGATCCGCGAAGCTGGCTACACGAACGCGGGCACCGTCGAGTTCATCGTCGACCAGGACAATAACTTCTACTTCATCGAAGTGAACGCCCGTATTCAGGTCGAGCATCCGGTGACCGAGATGGTGACCGGCATCGACTTGATCAAGGCGCAGATTCTGGTCGCCGCCGGCGAAAAGCTGCCGTTCACGCAAGAAGACGTCAAGCAAGTCGGCTGCTCGATCGAATGCCGCATCAACGCCGAGAATCCGGCGAAGAACTTTCAGCCGAACCCCGGTTTGATCAAGCAACTGTACGTGCCGGGCGGGCTGGGCGTGCGTTTCGATTCGCATGCTCACGCCGGCTATTCGGTGCCGCCGTACTACGACTCGATGATCGGCAAGCTGATCGTCCACAAGCCGACGCGCGCCGAAGCGATCGCCTGCATGAAGCGGGCGCTCGATGAGCTGCGGGTCGAAGGAATCGCGACCACCGCACCGTTCCACAAGCAGGTGCTAAGTCATTCGACCTTCGTTGACGGCCTGGTCGACACGGGCTTTGTCGAACGCGAACTGCTCGCCGCTCCGCCGCACTAAAACCGAAGCGCCATGGACCTGCAACTTCGCGATCAGGTGGCCGTGGTAATTGGTGGAGCCAGTGGCATTGGCCTGGCGATTGGGCGGGCCTTTGCCGCCGAAGGAGCGAAGGTGGCGCTCGTCGATCGCAGCGCCACGGTGGCTGAAGCGGCCCGGTCGATCGCTGCCGACGCCGCGCGGGTGGCCGGGTTTCAGGTCGACGCGACTGACTTTGCCGCGCTCAAGGCGTCGGCTGCAGCCATTGCGGACCAACTGGGTCCAGTGCGGCACGTCGTCTATGCCGCGGGCATGGGCTCGGGCAAGTTTGGGTTTCCGTTTTGGAATCTCTCGCCCAGCGATTGGGACGCTGTCTTGCGGGTGAACCTGCTCGGGGCTGTCAACGCAGCCCACACGTTCGCGCAGGCAATGGCAGAGGCAAAGGCGGGGACGCTGACGTTCATCTCGTCGGTCGCCGGCCAGATCGGCTCGCAGACCGATCCGCCCTACAGCGCCGCCAAGGCGGCCCTGCTGAACTTCGCCGAGTGTGCGGCGAAGGATCTCGCCCCGCACGGCGTGCGGGTGAACTCGATTTGCCCCGGTATGATCCAGACGCCGCTCAACCGCTCGGTGTGGCAGGCCTGGCACGATCAGCAGCCCGAGGACCAGCGTCAGCCATACGAGCAATGGGCGGGCGACAAGGTCAAGAAGGTGATCCCGCTCGGCCGCTGGCAAACGCCGGAAGACATCGCCGCCGCCGCGGTGTTTCTGGCCTCAGAGCGGGCCCGGAATATCGCGGGTCAGACGCTCAACGTCGACGGCGGCTGGGTGATGCACTGGTAGCGGCAGGCAGCCGGCACACGGGACGCGCCGACCCAATTGGCGGGCTTGTGTGCGGGCCGCGCTGTGCAATAATGTTTTCTGCACGTCCCCGTAGCTCAATTGGATAGAGCGCCGCCCTCCGAAGGCGGAGGTTAGAGGTTCGAACCCTCTCGGGGATACTTTCTTGCGCGATATCGCCCTTCGCACGAGCTCGCCAGTGGCGATTTCTCTGTACGATCTCACCCGCCCGCAACTGGAAGCCGCTCTGGCGCAGTGGGGCTTCAGCCCCAGCCACGCACGGCCTCTGTGGGGTTATCTCTACCGGCGGCGAGTTCGCAGCTTTGGCGAGATGGACGAGTTGCCGGCTCGGCTGCGAGATCGCTTGAGCGAGTGCGCCTCCCTGCCCCGCCTGAGTGAGGCCCGCATCGTCGACTCAGCCGACGGGCAGACGCGGAAGTTCGCGCTCGGCCTGTCCGACGGCCGGTCGATCGAGACCGTGCGCATGCAGTATGAGGGGCGCACTACGGCCTGCTTAAGTTCACAGGTGGGATGTGCCGTCGGCTGCGTTTTTTGCGCGACGGGCCAGATGGGTTTTCGGCGGAACCTGTCGACCGGCGAGATTGTCGCGCAGGCGCTGCACGTAGCCGACGAGTCGCCGCTGCGCAACCTCGTGCTGATGGGCATGGGCGAACCGCTGCTCAACTACGACGCGGTGCTGCGGGCGGTCGACATCGTGCGCGATCCCGGCGGGCTGGCGATTGGCGCAAAGCGGATCACGCTCAGCACGGTCGGCGTGCCACATGGCATCGTGCGACTTGCCGACGAAGGGCGTGCGCTCTCGCTCGCCGTTTCGCTGCACGCGGCAACTCAGGAGGAACGGGCGGCGTTGGTTCCGGCGTCGAAGAGTTGGCCGCTGGCGGAACTGATGGACGCTTGCCGTTACTACGCCGAGCGCACCGGCAGGCGGATCTTCTTTGAGTGGACGTTGATCGCCGGCAGCAACGATTCTCCCGAGCAGGCGAAAACGCTTTGCCGGCTGCTGCATGGCGTTCCCGCACAGGTTAATCTGATTCCGCTGAACGCCACGTCCGGTTTCGACGGCGCGGCGGCAGAGCGAGAATCGGTCGATCGATTCCGGGCGATACTGCAGGACGAAGGATTGCCCTGCAGCATACGACAGTACCGCGGCGTGGACGTGGCGGCCGGCTGCGGTCAATTGGCAGGCATTGGAGCCGACTGAACCAATTTGCAACCCGAGCAACGAACGAGGCATCTGCCATGCAACCCGTCAATCGCCGACAAGCAATGCAAGAACTGGCTGGGCTGGGGCTCGGCCTTGGCGCTACTCTCGCTGTCGCGAGCGAAGGAGGGCCAGCCAACCGGATCCAAGCCGAGAACGCTCGGGCCGGCACGCGAGATTGGATGCTCACGGGACCGAAGATCGATCCCGCGACGAAGTATCGTTGCCCTTGGATCGAGGGCTACTGCTCGCACGCGAGCATTCGCGCGGGCGAAACAATCCAGTTCTTTGTCAGCACGAATCCGGCTTCGAAGTTCACGCTCGACCTCTACCGCATGGGCTTTTACGGCGGGGACGGTGGGCGTTTGGTGAAAAGCTTGGGCCCCTTCGAGGGACGTCCACAGCCCGATCCGCCCATCGGCGAGAAGCGCGTGCGCAACTGCCAGTGGGAAGTGGCAGCCGAACTGAAGATTCCAGAAGACTGGCTTAGCGGCGTGTACCTCGGCAAGCTGACTGCCGAAAAGGACGGCGTGCAGAGCTACGTCGTCTTCATCGTGCGCGACGATCGGCAAGCCGATCTGATCTTCCAGTGCAGCGACAACACGTGGCAGGCGTACAACCGCTGGCCGTCGCAGTTCGCCCTGTACGACGACGGCAAGGACCAATGGTACTGGGGAGGCGGCGTACAGGTCAGCTACAACCGGCCCTACGGGAAGTACTGCCAGATTTTCGACGCGCCGCTTTCGACCGGTTCGGGCGAGTTCCTGCTCTGGGAGTTTCCGTTCGCCTATTGGCTCGAAGCGGGGGGCTACGACGTCACCTACATCTCGAACCTCGACACCCATCGCGACGGGAAAGGCCTGCAGCGAGCCAAGGGGCTCTTGAGCGTCGGCCACGACGAGTATTGGTCGATCGAGATGTACAAGAACGTGAAGGCTGCGATCGACGCCGGCGTGAACGTCGGTTTCTTCTCGGGCAATGCCGTTTGCGGCCGAGTGCTGTTCGACGAAACGGGCAAGGCATTTGAGCGGGTGGGCGTGTTTGGGCCGCCGGGCGGAACGCGCGAGTTTGCGCAGATGTCGTCACTCAAGCATGAGCCGCCCTACGCCAACGCGCTCATGGGGGCGCACAGCACCGGGCCGGTCACCGGCGGCGCCGACTGGATTTGCACGCTCCCCGACCATTGGATCTACAAAGACACGGGCATGCAGGCCGGTGATCGAATCCCGGGGCTAATTGGCTGGGAATGGCACGGCGATCCAGCCGAGATCGATGGCCTCGAGGTGGTAGCGACGGGCCCCACGCAGTCGGCGCCGGGCCAGCCGAACGGCGGCACGTACACGGCGACCGTCTATCCGGGTCCGCGCGGCAATATCGTCTTCAACGCGGCGACGATCTGGTGGGCCGACGGCTTGAGCGAGCCGCCAGGCTATGTCCGCCCAAAGGTCTACACCGAACCGAAGGGGCCCGATCCGCGCGTGCAGCAGATTACGCGGAACGTGCTTGCTCGAATGCTAAAAGCTTAGCGGCTGGGGTGGCTGCGTTACTCGGGCCGCCCCAGGCAATAGAGCCATTCCTGCCGCTTGCCGTCGGCCGTTTTCTCCGCCACGCGCAGAAACATTTGCCCGCGGCTGACGGCGGGGCTGGCGAACGATTCGTCGCCGAGCTGGTTTTCGGCGACGAGTTCGAACTCTTCCGGGTTGGGGCGAAAGACGTACATTGTCCCCAGCTCATTCGCCCAATAAATGCAGCCACCAGCAAACACCGCCGAGGCGCTGATCGGCCCGCGCAATCGCTGTTTCCACATTTCCTTGCCGTCGCTCGCTCGCCAGCAGTAGAGGACGCCGTTGTCTGCCCAACCGTAGACATAGCCCGCATGCGCCAGCAGCGACTGCTCGTAGAGCTTCACCTTGTTCGACCAAACGACTTCGCGGCTGCCGTCAGCCCGCACGGCGATGGTTTCCGACTGTGGAAAGCCACCGCTGGCGAAGACCAGGTCGCCGTCCCAAACCAACGTGCCGCAGGTGGCGGTCGTACAACCGTCCACGCTCCAAAGTTCCTTCCCTGTGGCCGGGTCGTAGCTCACGATCTTGTCCGCCCCGCTAATAAGCATCTGGTCTCGACCGGCGAGCAAGGCAATCACCGGAGTTGAATAGCTGACGTTTTCCGGCCGCTTGATCCGCCACCGTTCTGCGCCTGTGGCGCGTTCTAGGGCAACGATGAACGCGTCGCCGTCGTACTCGCCCGTGAAGATCACCAGGTCGCCGTAGATGACTGGCGAAGGAGCGTAGCCGAACTCATATCGCTTGGGCGTGAACGAGCCCAGGTTCTTTTTCCAGAGCTCGTTGCCTTTCAGGTCGAGCGCCGCGGCTTGCAGCGATTCGTGATTGAAAAACACGAGGAACAGCCGCTCGCCATCCGATGCCGCCGTGGACGAGGCGTGCGTGTTCTTGGAGTGGATCGGTTTCGGGAATCCGCCGCGATTGATTTCCTTCTCCCAGAGCAATTCGCCCGTGCGGCGGTCGAAGGCCACGGCGCTTTGCGTCTCCTCGGCGTCGTTGGCGGAGGCCAGGCAGATCAGATCGCCGACGATGATCGGCGAACCATGGCCGCGGCCAGGCACGGCTGCCCGCCAGACGACGTTTTCATCGCGGCTCCAAATTTGAGGGACCATTTCGTCGGCTGCAGCGATGCCATTGCGGCTCGGCCCGCGCCACCACGGCCAATCTCCGCTTGCCGCTGGCTTCGCTCCTTGTCCCGGCGCGGAGCGAGCGAGCGTTGCCGGCGTCGACCGTTCCTCTGCGGTGACGGCGAGTGATCCAACGACAACCAGGGCCATTGCCAGAGGGATACGACAGAAACTGCAGCTCATGAACGATTCTCAACCAATTCCCAATGCGCCATTCCAACTTTCGATCCAGGCGGTCGAGCGCCTGGCCGCCCTGCGCTTGCTTGCCAGCATAGTCGATTCTTCCTCGCTGTGCGGTCGACCAACTGTTGCGCCAGCCTGAAAGCTTAGCTTCAAGCTGCGTCGCGAGCTTTGAGCAATTAGCCAATCGACGGGAATGGCGCGTCTCAGGCATAGCCCTTGCACTACCTACATGGAGCAACGGAAACCCACGCTCCCTTGCGTGAAACCGGCTTACGGTGCAGGCGGGGCACAACAAACGGAGACAATGCCATGTCGATGCAGGAACGAGATACTTTGGTTGGACTGTTTCAGGACGCCTCGCACGCCCAGCAAGCCGTTCGCGCGCTGAGGCAGGCGGGATTCACCGATGAGCAAATCGGGGTCGCCGGCCTGCATGGCGACCATGCGGAAGGGAACGTCGCCACGCACGGCGACACAATGGCCGAAGAGGGAGCGATCGCCGGAATGGCGACCGGCGCGGGCGTCGGAGCGCTATGGGGACTGGGCATCATGGCCGGCCTTCTTCCCGGCATCGGCCCTGCGATCGCCGGCGGCACGCTTGGCGTCATTCTCTCCAGCGCGGCTGCGGGAGCGGCGGCTGCAGGACTCGCCGGGGCGCTCGTGGGGATGGGCATTCCGGAAAAAGAAGCCGAGTTCTATGAGAACGAGGTCAAATCGGGCCGATCCCTCGTCACCGTCCGCACGCATGGCCGCCACGCCGATGCGGTGGCGATCATGAGCAAGTTCGGAGCGTACGATATCGACAATCAACCGAACCGCACGCCCGACGCCCTCTCGGCAGGCGGCGATCTGGCTCCAACACAGCCCGACGCTCCGCCCCACACAGCAGAGATTCCGGTCCGGGCTGAGGATGTAATGGTGGAGGACCAAACCGCTGCGGATGCCCGGCCGAACCGCGGTGGCGATTTCCGCATGCCGGTCGATGCGGACGACGTGCGGATTGGCGACCATGGCGACGTCCTGATCAGCCGCCCCAAACCGCAGGAATAAGCAAGCTGGCAATTCGGTCGCTCGCCCTTACAGCGAGCGATCGCCAAGCTGAGCCGCCACAACATCGAGCAAGCGACTGGCTTGCTCGGTGTTGAGGTTCTCGTTGAACTGCACCCGCATGACGCGCTCGGCGCCCCACTGGCGGTTCCGAATCTCCTCTGCGGAATGCACTACGACTCCCAGGAACGTCGTGCGACGCAGTAGTTCGTCGATCAGTTCCTGGTTTGAGTAAAAGGCAAGTTCAGATCCCTGCACGCGTCACTCCAGCCGAAAGAAAGTTGTTTCATCCCGAAACCCGCGACCATCCTATCTCCCCACTACCAGTGGGACAAGAAATCGGCCTTCCGCATTCCGCCAGCCACGGGATGAAGTGGGTCGTTTTGCGGTTTTTCACCCGCAAAACGCCTCTACGACGGCAATTCTGCTAGCACTGCAACCTGCACCGCGAAGGCCTTCTCCGATAAGATAGGACTCTCACCCATTTGAGAGACACGATCAGCGTTCGGAGCGCCAGCCAGTATGCGTTTCACCAAGATGCACGGAATCGGCAACGACTACGTGTACATCAACTGCTTTGAAGTCCCGGTTCCGCAAGATCCCGCCGAAGTGGCGCGGCGAATCTCCGATCGACACTTTGGCGTCGGCGGCGACGGGATGATCCTGATTTGCCCCAGCGACAACGGCGCCGACGCCCGGATGCGGATGTTTAACGCCGACGGGTCTGAATCGGAGATGTGCGGCAACGGTCTGCGGTGCGTCGCCAAGTACGTCTACGATCACGGCATCTGCCGCAAGCCGACGCTCCGCCTGCAAACCGGCCGCGGCATTCTGTCGGTCGACCTGGAAGTGAAGAACGACAAAGTGCAGCGCGTTCGCGTGAACATGGGGACGCCGATCCTCAAGTCGTCCGAAATTCCCACCAACCTGCCCGGCGACCCGCCAGTCAACGCGAAGCTCGACATTGACGGTCGCGAGTTCGAGGTAACCTGCGTTTCGATGGGCAATCCGCATTGCGTGATCTACGTCGAAAAAGCGACCGACGAGCTCGTGCTCGGTTATGGTCCGAAGATCGAGCGGCATCCGATGTTCCCAGCCCGGGTGAACGTCGAATTCATCGAGGTCATCTCGCCGCGTGAAGTCCGCCAGCGGACCTGGGAGCGGGGCTCCGGCGAAACGCTGGCGTGTGGCACCGGCGCAAGCGCCGTCTGCGTGGCCGGCGTGCTGACCGGACGAACCGAGCGGAAGATCGTCAACCACCTCCTCGGCGGCGACTTGGAGTTGGAATGGAACGAAGCCGACGGCAGCGTCTACAAAACGGGCCCGGCGACGGAAGTCTTTGAGGGCGAATGGTTCGAAGCCTAACGCCCGTTGAATCGGCGAGGTAGTTGACGTAGCGGGCACGCGGTTTGCTTAACCGGGTCGGCTATGAACTACCTCGCGCTTGCTTCCGATTATGACGGCACTCTGGCCCACGACGGGCATGTTTCCGAGTCGACGCTGGGCGCGATTGAGCGTCTGAAGGCCAGCGGCCGCAAGTTCATCCTCGTTACGGGGCGCGAGCTGCCGGAACTCCAAAAGACCTTCCCGCGGCTGGATGTCTGCGACATCGTGGTCGTCGAGAACGGAGCCGTGCTCTACTGGCCGAGCGAAGGCCGCGAGGAGGTGCTCGGCGAACCACCGCCCGAGGCCTTCATCGCGGAGATGGTTCGCCGCGAAGTGAAGCCGTTCTCCTGTGGCCGCTGCATTTTCGCCACCTGGAAGCCGCTCGACGCAGCCGTACTTGAAGCCATTCAAGAGCTCGGCATCGGCTATCAGGTCATTCTGAACAAGGGAGCCGTGATGGTGCTCCCTTCGGGCATCAACAAGGCCACCGGCCTGGCTGAGGCCCTGAAGCGGACCGAAATCTCGCCGCGAAACATCGTCGCCGTGGGCGACGCCGAAAACGACCACGCCTTCCTCGATTTCTGCGGAGTGGCGGCTGCCGTTTCGAACGCTTTGCCCGCCCTGAAAGAGAAGTGCGACATTGTTACGGCCGGCGATCACGGAAGCGGCGTGGAACAATTGATTGACATGATTCTGGCTGACGATTTAAGAACGATGCGTAGCCGCCGTCCTCGCCACGAAGCGAGCGAACGCGTCGGCAGCGTTTAGAAACCACCCGGCGAACACACCATGGATATCCTAGTCGTCGATGTTGGCGGCAGCTCGGTCAAACTCTGGCATACCGGCCACGAGGAACATCGCAAGTTCGAGTCGGGCAAAACCCTGACTCCCGAAACCCTCGTCAAACGTATCGACGAAGAACTCGGAGACTGGACCTACGAAGCCGTGGCCCTCGGTCTTCCGTGCCGGGTCAGTCGGGGCAAGCCGGTCGAGGATCCACAGAATCTCGGCCCCGGCTGGGTCGCCTTCAACTTCACCGCCGCGATGGGGCATCCCGTGCGCATCATGAACGACGCCGCCCTGCAGGCGCTCGGCAGCTATGACGGTGGGCGAATGTTGTTCATCGGCATGGGCACCGCGGTCGGTTCCACGTTCATCACCAACAAGCTCATCCTGTCGCTCGACCTGGGTCGCATCCGCTGCGGCGACGAACGCCTTTGGGAGTTGCTCGGCGACGAAGGTTACGAGCGTCTCGGCAAGAAGAAGTGGGCCCAAGTCGTCAGCGAGTACCTCCCTACTCTGAAGCAGGCGATGATGGCCGACTACGTGGTCCTTGGCGGCGGCAGCGTCAAGCAGCTCGACGAACTACCCGACGGCTTTCGCCGCGGCCACAATCGGACGGTGGTCGAAGGGGGGCGCAAACTTTGGGAAGAACTGCCCGACCCGTCGCTTCAGCAATCGGAAGAGTGGGTCATCGTGTAGTTTGCCAGGTTGGCAATCCGTCCGTTGCGAGTGGCGGGCCGCAAACAGGCGATGCTTCCGCCCGCGTGTGCGAACTGGCCGCCGCCGCTACAATGCGTCGATGGCCGATAGCTTTTTGCCGCTGTTCCCTGAGGACGACGAAGAGGAAGTCGTCGATGAGCCCGAATCGCCGCGGGTCTATTCCGTCTCGGAGCTGACCTCCGAGATTAAGGACACGCTGGAGTCGCAGTTTGCTTCCATCTGGGTCAGTGGCGAAGTTTCCGAAGTCTCTCGGCCCCAATCGGGGCACATCTACTTCACGCTCAAGGACGAGTCGTCGCAGATCCGCGCCGTCCTCTGGCGGAGCGCTGCCCAGCGGTTGCCGTTCACCCTGGAAGACGGCCAGCAAGTCATCGTGCAGGGGAACATCGACGTTTATCTGCCTCGCGGCAGCTACCAAATCGTCGTTCGCACGGTCGAGCCGCAAGGCTTGGGCGCACTGCAAATTGCCTTTCGGCAGATGCAGCAGCGGCTCGCTGCCGAAGGCTTGTTCGATCCGCGGCACAAGAAGCCGCTGCCAACCTTTCCACAGCGAGTCGCCTTCGTTACGAGCCCCACAGGGGCAGCTATTCGCGACTTCCTCGAAGTCGCCACACGCCGGTTCCGCGGCGCGAACATCTTGGTCATTCCCGCGCGCGTGCAAGGCGAAGGCTCGCCGCAGGAGATCGCTCGCGGCATCGAGGCCGCCAATCGCATGCAGCCGCCTCCCGATGTGCTCGTCGTCGGCCGCGGCGGCGGTAGCCTCGAGGACCTTTGGGCGTTCAATACCGAACAAGTCGTACGGGCAATCTTCAACTCCAAAGTGCCGGTGGTTTCAGCCGTCGGGCACGAAATCGACGTCACGCTCTCCGATCTCGTCGCCGACGTTCGCGCGCTCACGCCTAGCGAAGCTGCCGAACGCCTGTTCCCCTCAGCCGACGAACTCAAGCATCGGCTGAATGTCCTCGCCCGACGCCTTTCGACCGGTCTTCGCAGCCGAGTCGCTCGTCTGCGTTCGACGGTCGAAGCGCTCTCGAAGCGGCGCGTCCTTCTTCGCCCGCACGAATACCTCTACGATCGCTCGCGCCGGCTCGACGAACTCGACGCCCGTCTGCAACGCGCCATCCGCCGCCGACTCGACCAGTTGCGCGACCGACTCGCCGCCAGCAGCAGCCATCTCGAATCGCTCAGCCCGCTCGCCGTGCTCAGCCGCGGCTACAGCGTCACGCAGCGGGTCGATAACGGTAAAATTGTCCGCGGATCGGCCGATGTTCAGGTCGGCGACCTCATCCGCACGCAGCTTCATCAGGGACAAATCGTCAGCCGGGTTGAAAAGGAGACGAACGCTTGAGTTCCGGTTCGAAAACCAAAACGGCTTCCGCCGAAACAACCGATTCGCCTGCCGACCAGCT
>Ga0182743_1003035_pt1 | contig 13922 bp, 14 predicted proteins | sample eDN3rd30CKraftOP_FD_128522 | JGI IMG/M metagenome (GOLD analysis project Ga0182743, IMG submission 128522) | Enriched Organic Plus compost microbial communities from Emeryville, California, USA - eDNA 3rd pass 30_C Kraft OP (version 2) (version 2) ... | reverse complement strand
GGCGCCTGATGCTCGTGGCCGTACCAGCGCGCGTAGGACGCCGGATCGTCGAGCCGGAAGTCCGCCGACAGGTCCACCACCTTGGTCGCCGGCGCGGCCGCCAGCAACGCCTTGATGACGAGCTGGGTGGTGGCATGGGGCAGCGCGCAGAAAATCAGATCGAGGCCCGCCCGCGCCCAGTCGATGCCGTCAATCGATTGCAGCGTCGGCAGATCGAACGGCGCGAATTGCGCGAACACGTCACCCATCGCATGGCCGGCGCGGCGGTCGGCGGTCAGAAGCGCGATCTCGACGTTCGGATGGCGCAGCAGGAGCCGCACCAGTTCGGAACCGGTGTAGCCGGAGGCGCCGAGAACGCCGATTTTCGCTTTGGCCGCCATGGATGCGCGTCCTTTTCCGGAAAGAGCCGGATGGGTCGATGAAGGCAGGTTCGGCGGCGTGATAGCCCTCCGTCCGAGGGGGGTCAAGGAATGCGCGGGACGCCGGACGATGCCGCGAGACGCAAAACCATCCCCACCGATCTCGCGAAATTGACCGCCAAGCCCTCACACCCGCGCCCCGCCCAGCGTATGACTTGGGCCATGCGCAGGCTCCGCCATCTCCCGCCCGTCTGTCGCGTGCTGCTTGCCGCAATGCTGGCGATCATCAGCACGATCAACGCGCCGGCCGTGGCGAGCGCCATGGGCTTGGCCGAGGGCGCGGCCGGAGGCGGACATGCGGCGCATCTGGCAAGCCTCACGCCCGGGCATGGATCCGAGGTTTTCGATTTTGCGGCCGATCCCGTGCACGACCATGACAGGCAGGGCCATGACGCTCATCATGGTCACAAGCCGGCGGCCACCGATACGTCAGAACCGCCATCCAGCCTGTGCCTCGATTGCTGCCTCGCCGTGACGCCGCGCGTCGCGGCATCGGCACCGATCCCGGTCGCCCTCGGCCGGCTTGCGCCGCCCGCCCCGGACGCCATCGAGCCGTTCACACCCGAACGCATCGATCCCCCTCCTCGCCTCCACGCCTGATCGGACGATTCATTCAGCCGGCCGTCGCCATGAAGCGCGCGGCCGGCTACCGAAACGCGTGGAGATATCGACAATGAAACCGTTGATCCTAACGGCCGCCGCCGCGCTTCTGCTCGGCTCGGCCGCCGCCATCGCCCAGATGCATCAGCATGGGGCAGCCTCAGAGGCCCCATCGAAGATGAAAACCATGATGCAGGAGAAGATGAAGCATCATGCTGGGTCCCATGGCGGCATGCATGGCGGCCGACATGAAGACATGAGCCATAGCTCCGGACAGAATGGCTCCGGACATCAGGCGGACCACGGTCATGCCGCATCCGCCGGACCCAAGGGCGACACGGGTCCGTCCAGCCAGGCCTTCCATGAAGCCAACACCCGCATGCATGCGGGAATGGACGTGACCTTCACAGGCAATGCCGACGTCGATTTCGTGTCCGGCATGATCCCCCATCACCAGGGCGCCGTGGACATGGCCAAGGTGGTGCTGGCTCACGGCAAGGATGCGGAGATCCGCAAGCTCGCGGAGGACATCATCCGCGCCCAGGAGACCGAGATCGCGCAGATGAAGGCGTGGCTCGACCGGCAGCGGAAGCCGTAACGAAGCAGTGGCCGCGATCAAGACACGCGGCATTCGCGACAACGGACGGCCGAGGTGAGCGCACTGCCGGCCGTCATTCGCCGGCCGTGATTTGCAGACGTCAGGCCGGCACGAAGCGAAAGCCGTCGCCCTGGCGCTCGATCCGGCCGTGTCCGGGAAATGGAAAATGGAACGCCTGCACCGGCAAACCCTCGTCGGCCAGCATGTCGTAGACCCGGCGGCGCGTCGCCGCCGCCTGTTCCGGGTCCTGATCGAACCAGCCGTGCCAGTCGGGATTCTGGGCGAACAATGCCCAATTGTTGCAAACATCCGACTGAATGAAGAGGCGCTCCGAGCCAGACGTCACCAGATAGGACGTGTGGCCGATGCTGTGCCCCGGCGTGCCCACCGCCGTCACGCCCGGTGACACCTCACTGTCCCAGGCATAGGGCGTGACCTTGCGGCCGATAGCGTCGAACACGCGGCGGTTGTTCTTGAACAGGCCCTGCATCCGCCCGCTCGGCGCCCGCGCCATCTCGCCGTCGTCCATCCAGAACCGCCATTCGACCTCCGGCACCTTCACCTCGGCGTTCGGAAACGCCGGCGAACCGTCGGCCATCAACAGGCCGTTGACGTGATCGGCATGGCAATGGGTGATGACCACGATGTCGATGGAGCCCCGGTCGATACCGGCGGCCGCAAGGTTGTTGTTGAGCGTGCCGCGTTCGCCCGCGCTCTCAGCCACGGCCTCTTCACCGTTGCCGGTGTCGAACAGGACACGCTGGTCGCCGGTTTCGAGCAGGACCGGCGCATAGGGATGACGAATTTTATCGGTCGGAAAACCGGCGGCGGCCAGCGCGGCCGCGGCGGCCTCGGTCGAAACGTTGGTCGCGAAGCCTTCGACGTCGGCCATCCGGAAGCCATCGGACAGGACCGTCACCGCGATGTCGCCAAGCCTGTAACGGTGGAATTCCTCGGACATGACGTCTCCTCCGGTTGCCATTTTGGAAAGTGTTTCTCGGCAATGAAGCCGTGGAGTGCAAGCAAAGGCCGCGCGCGCGGCCCTTTCGTCTGATCCGGACAGGTTGTGGCGATGTCAGAGCGTCGGCCGCCACGGCGCCGGAACGAAGCGATAGCCTTCGCCCTGGCGGGCAATGTGGCCGACCGACGGGAACGGGAAGTGATAGCCCTGCACCAGCATCCTCTCGGTCGCCGCCATGTCATAGAGCTTGCGTCGGCTCTTCACGGCCAGGTCGGGGATCGCGTCGAACATGAACTGCCAATCCGGATTGCGCAGGAAGATGCTGGCCGCGCCGGCCGTCACATCGGCCTGGATCACGACGCTGTCCTTGCCCGAAGCCACGATGTGGGAGGTGTGACCGGGCGTATGTCCGGGCGTCGCCATGGCGTTGATGCCCGGCACGACCTCGTCGTCGCTTTTATACTGCGAGACGTGCTTGCCGAGGCCGCTGAACACGCGCTTGACGTTGCCGAAATTGCCCTTCGCCGCCGGCGGCACCTTGGAAACATTGGTTTCGTCCGCCCAGAACGCCCATTCCGCCTCCGGCACCATGATCTCGGCATTCGGAAACGCCGGCTGGCCGTCCGCATCCAGAAGGCCGTTGATATGGTCGCCGTGGAAGTGGGAAATCACCACGACGTCGATGGTCTTGGCGTCGATGCCGGCGGCTTTCAGATTCGCATGATGCTGGCCGACCTGCCCCTTCGACTTGGCGAACATCGCCGGACCGAGCCCGGTGTCGATCGCCACAAGGCGCTTGCCGGTGTTGACGACCACGGGCGTATAGGTGTGGGTCAGTTCATCCGGCGGGAGGAAATCGGCCGCGAGCGCGGCATTGACCTCGTCGCGGGAGGCGTTGCGGACATAGGTGTCCGCGAGCGTGTTGAGATTGCCACCATCGCTGACGACGGTGACCTCAAAATCGCCGACCTTGTAGCGGTACCAGCCCGCGTTCTGGCGCCCAGACAATGGCGCGGCCGCCAGCGAGGGCGACAAGCCGGCGAGCGAAGGCAGAACGGCGCCCGTCGCGGCCACGGCGGTTCCGGCGATGAGGGTGCGGCGACTGAGATCCGGCATGGCTGGCTCCCGGCTGGTTGAGTGGCTGGTGCTCGAAGGGGAACACCTCGATTTGGGCCTTATTCCGCCCCCGACGTCCTTGGCGGGGACAGCCCGCAAGGCCGCCCTTGAAAGCGCCCCGGCGATGGGGCATGAGTGCGCCAGCGGCGGTCGGCAGGCGCGCCGCGATTCCGAGCGCGGCCAGGCGCGCCTTTCGTGTCCACGGCCCGTGGATCGGCTCGGAGGAGTGTAGCTCAATGGCTAGAGCACCGGTCTCCAAAACCGGGGGTTGGGGGTTCGAGTCCCTCCACTCCTGCCAACCGGTTCCCAAGTAGCTGATTTAATTCCAGTTTTGGAAGTGGGGCAAATAGGTGGGGCAACCCACCGTTCTGGCTATGGTCCGGAGGACCGGCCATGAGCCCAAGGGATCATGAGCCCGCCATCCATCCTCGCCACCCTCGCTGGTTCACCCGCCACGGCCCCCTTTTCCAAAGACCGGCCGCGACGCGCCTATCGCACCGCTGATGCTGATTGTTCCGGACAATCGCTCGGCGCGTCCCCCAACGGATCGAACGGATCAATGCGTCGCGACTCTCCAAAGCCGCCCTCACCCGCCATCACCGGCCCGACTTCTGCTGCTCCATCAATTGTTTCCGCTTGGCGCTGCGCTCGACCAAGAACGCGCCGCTGCCGCAATCGACGCGCGCTGCGACTTGCATCTGCGTCTGCGCTCGAATGGAATTGATCGGCTTTTTTACATATCGCTCCGCATAGTCTTTCGCGACGCACGCGCAGAAGGTTTCGTGCCGCTCGCGAGAGAAGTCGGGATATTGCCTCGCGATGTTTTCCAGGCAGAGCCCATACCGATAGGCGGCGATCGCGGCTCTGTCGGGGCATAACGTGCCGACAGAGTTCAGGACGTTGTTTAAGCTCTGGGCCGTCCCGTCCCGCAATCGGGCCTCCCTGAACCTCTCGCCGATGCATTCACAATTCTGATGAGCTCGAAAGATGCTGTGATCCCTGCAAACCCGCTTGGCCTTCTCGACCTCGGCTTCGAGAGACGCATTCGGACTGACGGCAGGCTCAGCCTGCACCGGAGACAAGGCTGCGAGCCCCATACCGATCAACCCGCATGCGATTGCCGAGAGAAACCCCAGTTTCATAACACCGCCCCCGAATGAAACATCCCCTGGCGCGGTCCATACCCAACGCTCAATCGACCTGTAAAGCCAAGAAGGCCACGAGAGTTGGCACGGACCGCAGCATCTAGCGCGCGGCCCATCGAGCCGTTCCAGCGAGACAAGCCTCCAACCCGCGCCGCTCCACCGAGAATTGAACCTCGGATTGAACCTCGCTCTCTCATCTGAACAATCGAATGGTTGGTGTCGCGCGCCCTCGCGAATTTCATAGCACGCTTCAATGCTTACAATTCTGTCATATCGAGAGTTACAAAGATGTAATCCTACAGTTCATCTTCAGTTCATTGAGCGGTGACTAACGTCATCTCATCGAAGTGGAGATACGCCATGAAAAAACTTGCTCTCGTTGCCGCAGCGATGTTGACCTTCGCCATTCCCGCCGCTGAAGCCCAGTATCGCCAAGACGGCCCGCGACACGGCTACCAGCAGCGTCACGTCGCGCCTCACCACGCCCGGCCGGCCGTGCGCCACGCGCCGCCCCGTGTGCAACGGCATCGCTGGGCGCGCGGACAGCACTATCGCGACTGGCGTCGTCATAGCGCGGTCCGGGACTATCACCGCCATGGCCTGAGACGCCCCGCCCGTGGACAGCATTGGGTCAAGGTCAACAACGATTACCTGCTCGTGGCCACAGCGACGGGCTTGATCGCAGCCATCGTCGCAGGACGCTAAGCCGACGGATCGTCCACACCGGCCCCGCCATCGCGGGGCCGGTTTTATTTTCAGCAGCCGCTGAAACCTGGCTTGACATGTCCATTGACCGAGCCTGAAAGTGCCCGCGCAATTTGTAATGAAATCGCGATTCCCAGATGTCTTTTCCGTTTGCCTCCGACCCGATTGACAGCCATGAGCAGCTTTTCCGATCGCGATCTTCAAGCGGTACGATCCTCGGGCCTGTTTGATCCGGACTGGTACACTCAGACATACGACGACGTGGCCGCGCTCGGGATGGATCCGGTCGAGCACTACCTATGGATCGGCGCGAAATTGGGTCGCGATCCCTCGCCGAAGTTCAGCACGGCGGCTTACCTGGCGCTCTACCCCGACGTCGGACGCACCGGCGTGAACCCGCTTCTGCACTACATCCATTGGGGCAAGGCCGAAGGCCGTCGTCTGCCTGTCACAGACCGGTGCCCGGCCCCCGTCTCCACAGCAATGCTATCGAATCTGCGCCTCATCCGCTGGGATCGACGAAGCCGTCCATGACGATCACGATCATTACGCCCACCGGCGACCGTCACGCTGCCTTCAACCGCTGCGTTCAATGGGTCACGACGCAGACGGTGCCCGCCACGCAATGGATCATTGTCGACGACGGCGCCGTGCCGCTCAGCACGATGTATGATTTTCCTCAATGGGTGACCTACATCCGTCGCGAGCGCGCCGCGGACGACCCGCCGCATACGCTTTCGGCCAATCTCCTCGCCGCGATACCGTACGTCCGGAGCGACAAGATCGTCATCATGGAAGACGACGATTGGTACGCGCCCACCTATCTCGAATTCATGCTGCCGTGGCTGGATCGCCACGACCTCGTCGGCCCCAATCTCATCACCTATTATCACCTGCTTGGGCGGGTCTGGAAAACCGGGAAACCGAAAAGCCACACCGCGCTGGCGCAGACCGCCTGCACCAAACGCGCGCTGCCGAAACTCCAGGAGATATGCAGCGGCCGGCATTGGGAGGTTCGGGAGCGCGGCATCGTCGATCGGCACTGGTGGCATTCGTTCGACGGTAGCAAGCATCTCATTCAAGAGCATCCGAAGCTGCACATCGGGTTCAAGGGATTGTTCGGACGGGCCGGGATAGCCGAGGGCCACGACGCCGGCTCGTGGGGATACAAGCCGGACACGGATTTTGCATTCATCCGCGAGCGGATCGGGGACGATCTCGAATTCTATAAGCTGTGGACGATCCGGCCTGCCAAGCCCTGGGCCATCTATACGGCCATCTGCAACGGATACGACACGTTGCGCGAGCCTCTGAACGACAACCCGCTGTTCGATTTTTTCGTTTTCTCCGATACCCCCCAGCAGTCGGATCGATGGTTCCACGTTCCCTTCGACGAAAACCTGTCTACCTCCGTGCGCACCGCCAAGAAGCCCAAGATCCTGCCCCATCTCTATCTGCCCCAATACGAGTGGAGCATCTGGGTCGACGCCAACATCTTCGTCATCGGCGACCTTGCATCCTATGTCCTGCGCTGCATCGACGCCGACCGCAGGGCCGGCCAGTTCCTCCATCACGAACGCAATAATTTATGGGATGAAGCAAAGGTCTGCGCCGGCAAGTCCCTCGACAGCAAGGACGTCATCGCTGCCCAGATCGCGCGATACAGAAAAGACGGCTTCGACGGCTCGAATGGACTGTATGAAGGCAACTTCATTGTCAGACGACACAACGACGCCGCCGTCATCCGGACCATGCATCGCTGGTGGCGGGAAATAAATACAGGAAGCGCGCGCGATCAGATCAGCCACCCCTATGCACGGTGGAAGGAACCGCTCGATCTGCATCCCCTCGCCCCCAAGGGCGTGACCGTGCGCAAGGTACCCGAGCTGTTCTACTCGGCGCATGGCCAGATCGACATCGACAGCTACACGCCGAAAATCTCGCAACATAGAAGCCGCTTCAAAGCGGCTCCGGCGTCTGAACCAGCCCCCGCTTGAACGCAGAAATCACCAAAACGTTGCGACATTGACCACGAGCCCATGTCTTTTCTAGACGCCATGACCGTTCAAAACCGCGCCATCGGAGCCTTGATGCTGCGCGACATGAGAACGCGCGTCGGACGGACGTTTTTCGGCTTGGCGTTCGTCATTCTCGGCCCCCTGGCTCAGCTTGTATTCCTTATGAGCGTCTACATGCTCCTTCGCGGACGGACGGCGCTGATGGGCACCAGCCCGGCCGTGTTCTGGGCCACCGGCCTTCTCCCTTACATCCTGTGCCTGTATCCCGCCCGGACGATGATGCGCTCGATCGTCGAGAACCGGCCGCTGCTGAGCTTCCCGATCATCAAGCCGATCGATCTTGTCGTCGCCCGCGGCCTCGTCGATATCATCACCTGCTTTTGGGTCACCGCCATCTTTTGTCTCATTCTCCTGGCGTTTGGCGTCGACCTCATGCCGGCGCGGCACGGGGATGCGATTGCCGCGATTTTCGCGACGATCTATCTCGGCTTCTCGCTGGGCTTCTTCGGCGCGATCGCATTCAAGTTGTTCAGGCCGACGAGCATCATCATGATGATCAGCTTCATGGTCATGTATTTTTCATCCGGCGTGTTTTTCATGCCCACCCTGATGCCGCCGAGCGTCCAGGACATCTTATGGTTCAATCCTCTCCTTCACTGCGTCGAATGGCTCAGGTCCGCGTATTATGAAGGCTACGGATATGGACTGCTGAACCGGACCTATCTGTTCTCGTACTCGACCCTGGTTTTGTTTTTAGGACTCGTTTTGGAGAGAGCCGCCCGCGGCCGCATGCTCACGCCTTGATCGCATACCACGTCGAATACAGCATCACTTGACCCGCCACATATATCCAACGGATCGGTTACATGGTTTCGGCAGAATTATCGACCATCAAGATAGGAAAGCTTGCGCCGTTATCTCAAACTATCGGCTGGTATGTTCGCGATCAGGGGCGATTGAGGAAAATCGGCTCCGCGCCTGCACTCGCTTTGTATAAAGATCTATTTAGCGAAATGTCGCCTGATGAGATGTCGTCTGCGGCTGCATTGCCATTTGGCCCAATGGCACCGGCAGATCCCGAGCAAACTTACAGCAAAAACGCCCTAGACACGCTTCCCATTCATCGTGCCAGAGAGGTTATATGTACACATGCAGTCGGAAGCGGCATTGAATTTGGCGCTGGCTGTCGGCCAATGATCGTTCCGCTGGGCTCCCGCGTCACTTACGCAGATCGCTGGACTGACGAAGAAGTTAAAATCTATTCGAGCTCTCACGCACGCTCATCGGAAACCCAATATGTGAAGATCGATATCATCGATAGCTTTGATAAAATGAATAAAATAGATGAATCTTCACAGGATTTTATAATTGCCAGCCACGTTATCGAGCACTGCCCCAACCCGATTGGCGCCATCGTCGGCGCTTACAGGCGCCTAAAGCTCGGGGGACGATTAATTCTGATTATTCCCGACAAGCATAGGACACATGATCGATTGCGCCCGATCACAAGAATTGAACATCTGCTCGCCGATTATTATCATCCGTCGCATGATCGCGACCTAGAAAATTATATCGAGCGGTATCATATCGTAGACAAAATTCCGTTGAGCGATTTTAAGTTTTTCGAAGAAAAATGGCGTTCCAATGCCGATGTGCATCTCCATACCTTTGATTACACCTCTGTAAATCAGATGATCGAATCGATTAAGTTTCTCGCTCCATTTTCTAATGTTTGGAGTCATGAAGGCGATTTGCCCTCATCGAAAGAAATGTACTTTGTCTTAACGAAATAGCCCCAGGAGCGTTCTGCCATGTCCGCAATCGAGAAACAGCTGCGCGATGAAGGCCGCGACCATGCCGTACAGTCTTGGCGTCATATGTTTGAGAAGGGCAGCCTTAAAGCTTGGACCAGCCAAAACAAGAACACCTCCATCGATCCGCATTTAGAAACATTGGTGAAGTTAGCAGCTGCTGAAAGGCCTAATGACACCATTCGGCTGCTCGACGTCGGCTCCGGCCCCATCAGCATGTTCTCGAAGAATTTTGCAGGATGGAATGTTTCTGTTCATGCCGCCGACCCCCTGGCAGACGACTACGCTGCGCTGCTTGCCGATATGGGAATCGACGAAGAGCATCAGCTAGCACGCCCGGTAAAGGCGGACTGCGAAGCACTTTCAGAAACGCTTGGAGCTAAATCTTTCGATTTCATCATTATGCGAAATGCACTTGATCATACGGCCGATCCGGTTGCTTCATTTGATCAACTTCTTCGTACATGCTCAATTAATGGATACGTTTTGGTTGAACAATTTGAAAATGAAGCAAAAGCTGAGAAATGGTCCGGATTCCATCAGTGGAATATATGGCAGGAAAAGGAGACCATCTTCGTCCAAGGCAAAGAGACAGACCCGGTGAATTTACTCCAGGCAACCACCATTGCCCACCGTCCAATAAATGTTTGGCGCAACAAAAGAGTAAGCGGAAAGCCTTGGTGCGGCGCCCTTGTTCAGCGGATCGCTGAGTAACATCCCGCATGGGATATCTATTTTCTTCTCCCTCCCTTTGCAGCCATTCCAAGCTGATGGGGGCCTGCAACATTCGTTATATCGCAATGCGGAATTGTTGTGCGCTCGCTCCCATTGAACCTTCCAGCAGCCAACCATCCAAATCCCCGATGGAACTTTCCTGATCACGCCGGGTTGTTCCTCGCAAACTATTCGTCGAGGACAAGTCATGGGCCTTCTGATCAGCATTCTCGTTACGATCCTTGTTCTTTTTCTGGTTCTTTATCTGATCAACATGCTGCCGATCGATGGGCGCGCCAAGCAGATCGCCCAGATCATCGTGATCATCATCGGCATTGTCTCGCTGCTGAGATATCTGGCGGTCTTCTAGCCTTTCCCATACGACAAGCGTCGGCGCTGGAGTACAGCGCCGGCCATGCTTGATCCGCGCGTGCCGTCGAGCGCGACGCATCGACGGTCGATGCGGCGATGGTGGATGTCCTGAAGGAGGACGCCAGACCGCTCCAGCTAGCGCCCGTAAACATCCTCCAGGCGCACGATGTCGTCCTCGCCCGTGTATGAGCCGACCTGCACCTCGATCAGCTCCAGCGGAATCCTGCCGGGATTGCAAAGGCGATGCACGCATCCGATCGGCAGATAGACCGCCTCGTTCTCGAACGCGGTCAGGCGGCGCTCATCGACCTGCACCTCGGCGGTGCCGCGCACCACGATCCAATGTTCGGCCCGATGAAAATGCTTCTGCAATGACAGGCGCCCGCCGGGCTTGACGCAGATGCGTTTGACCTGAAACCGCGACCCGAGATCGACGCGCTGATACCAGCCCCAAGGCCGGTCCGTGCGAAGGTGCTCGTCGGCCTCGGACCGGCGCTTGCGGCGCAGCGCGGCGATCAGATCCTTGACGTCGCCGGAGCGCGCGCGGCTCGTCACCAGCACGGCATCGGGCTCCGCGACCACCACCACGTCGTCGAGGCCGACCACCGCCGTCAGCATATGCGGCGAATGCACCAGGCTGTTGCGGGTGTTGGCCAGTTCGACCTGTCCCCGAACGGCATTGCCCATGGAATCCTGGGGCGAGACGCTCCAGAGCGCGCCCCAGCTTCCGACATCGGACCACGGAAAGCGCACCGGCATCACCGCCGCCCGCGCGGTGCGCTCCATCACGGCATAGTCGATGGAGGTCGCGGGCGCAGCGCGATGGGCGTCGGCATCGAGCCGGATGAAGTCCAGATCGCGGCCGGCCTTGCCCACGGCATCGCGGGCCGATGAAAGAATGGCCGGCGCCAGACGCTCGAACTCCTCCATCATCACGTCCGGCCGGAACAGGAAGTTGCCCGAATTCCAAAGATGGCCGTCCTTGATGTGCTCCTGCGCCGCCTCCGCGGACGGCTTTTCCACGAAGCGGTTGACCTCGAACGCGCCGGAATTGGCGATCGGCTTGCCCGGCTGGATATAGCCGTAAGCCGTCGATGGCTCGGTCGGAACGACGCCCAGCGTCATGATGTAGCCGCCCTGGGCGACACTGGCCGCGCTGGCGACGCTCGCCTGAAAGCCCTCGTCATCGCCGATCACGTGATCGGCCGCCAGCGTCAGCACGACCGAACCGGGACTGCGGCCGGCGGCATAGACGGCGGCCGTCGCCACCGCCGCCGCGGAATCGCGCCGTTCGGGCTCCAGCACGATGTCCGCCTCCACGGACAGTTCGGCCAATTGTTCGGCCACGATGAAACGGTGATCCTGGTTGGCGATCACGATCGGACGCGAGAAACCCGGCGCGCCGGCCACGCGCTGAACGGCGGCCTGGAAGGTGGACGTCTCCCCCACCAGCGGAATGAACTGCTTGGGCCGGCTCGCGCGCGAGGACGGCCACAGGCGCGTGCCGGCGCCGCCGCAAAGCACGACCGGCGTCACGGCGCCGGCAATCCCGTTGGTGCCGTTGACACCGCTCATTGAAGCCTCCCGATGGGACCGCCCCGAAACGAAGGCGAGGCGCGAAAGGTTAGCAACGCGGCCGCGGCCCGAATATTCTCCCGACAGGCTCGCCCGGATCCGCAACCGTCGCCCTTGGCGGCCGGCCGCGGTCGAAAGCGGATTACTCCCCTTGCGCGCCGCCGCGATCCGAATATCAGACGGCCGGTTGCCATCACGCGGCTAGGCTCGGCGGCGATGATCATCCGTCAGAAAATCGCGATCCGTCTCGCGATGGAGGCGCTGTATTTCAGCGGCGCCCATCGCGCGATGGCGGCGCGCTGCGGCGGCCTCGGCGTGATCTTCACGCTTCACCGGGTCCGGCCGGCGCGCGGCGATGCGTTTCAACCCAACCGCTTTCTTGAAATCACGCCGGATTTTCTCGAACGCGTCGTTCTGCGGCTGCGGCGCGGCGGATTGGAGTTCGTCAACCTCGATGAAGCCCATCGTCGCCTGACCCGCGCCGACGATCCGGCGCGCTTTGCCTGCCTGACCTTCGACGACGGCTATCGCGACAATCTCGAATGGGCCTATCCGGTGCTCAAGCGGCATCGGGTGCCGTTCGCGATCTTCGTCACGCCGGCCTTCGCGGACGGCACCGGTCATCTGTGGTGGCAGACGCTGGAGACGGCCATCGCGGAAAACGATTCCATCACCGTCCGGATCGATGGCCACGAGCAAGGTTTCGCATGCGCCACCACCGCCGATAAGCATTCGGCGATGCGCGCCATCGGCGACGCGCTGTCGGCGCCCGGGGACGAGGCCAAGCTGCGTGCGGCGATGGCCGATCTCGCCCGTCGCTCCAATATCGACACCGACGCGGCCTGTGCGTCGGCGTGCATGACGTGGCGGGAGCTGGCGCGCCTCGCCGCCGATCCGCTGGTGACGATCGGCGCGCACACCATGACCCATCCCAAGCTGCGCACGCTCGATGCCGACGCCGCGCGATATGAGATCTCGGCCAGCGCGGATCGCATCGCCGGCGAACTGGGTGTTCGGCCGGATCATTTCGCCTTTCCTTATGGCGATGCATCGGCCGCCGGCGAGCGCGAATTCGGTCTTGCCGCCGAACTCGGCTTCAAGACCGCGCTGACCACGCGGCCGAGCGTTCTCACCGGGGACCATCGCACAAGGCTGACGCGGCTGCCGCGCATCTCGCTCAACGGCGAGTATCAGCGCCTGCGCCACGTCACGGTGCTGGCATCGGGGACGGCGACGGCGCTGTGGCAGCGCTTGCGCCGGCCGCAACCGGCCTGACGGCACGCCCTTCCAGCGCATCGAGCTTGCGGCGGATATGGCCGACCAGCACATCGGCATGGCTGGTGATGCAGCCCCAGTGCCCCCCCGGCAGCGATACGATCTCGACATTCGGGCCGAGATGGCGCGCCGGACTGCCGTCATGCTCAGCCGAGAAATACACGATATCGAGATCCGTCCTCGACGGCGTGTAATGCCGGAACAGCCGGTTGTAGACGCGCGCGATCCGCCGTTCGCGCTCCCACACCTCGGCGGGCCGGTCGACCAGAACACCGCCCTTCGTCTTGGACCGCAGGCCGGTCAGCCGCGCAAGCTTCGACACCGCCATGCCGAAAAGCCTCGGCTCACGCCAGTAGGATCGCAAATTGCTGGTCTGGCGCCACATCGTATCCAGCGTCGTCGCAAGCTGCGGCGCCTGGCGCTCCCAATCCGGCGATATGGTTTCGAGGCCGCGCGCCACGCCGTGAAAGAAGCCGCGCACGGCAGGACGAAGATTGACCATGGGAACGTCGATAAGGAACACCACCTCGACCTCGCGGCCCGCTTCGACCAGGAGCCGAGCCAGTTCAAGGACCACCATGCCGGCATTGCAATAGCCGGCCAATCGGAACGG
>Ga0182743_1003034_pt1 | contig 13926 bp, 11 predicted proteins | sample eDN3rd30CKraftOP_FD_128522 | JGI IMG/M metagenome (GOLD analysis project Ga0182743, IMG submission 128522) | Enriched Organic Plus compost microbial communities from Emeryville, California, USA - eDNA 3rd pass 30_C Kraft OP (version 2) (version 2) ... | reverse complement strand
CGACTTGCCCGCCCCGCTCGGTCCGACCAGCAGGGTGAGGCCCACCGGAAAGCGGGCCGAGATGCCATCGAGCACCCGCTTGCGGCGATAGGATTTGGCGATGTCGGTCAGCGTCAGCATCGAGCTGTGTTAGATTAACAACACAGTGTCGGCAACAGGGATTTCGGCGGCGCCCGGCCCGGGGCCCACCCATTCCGGACAGGCAAACCCGGCTTGTGCTCCTGCGCAGGCAGGAGCCCAGGGCGCAAGGGCACTTCGGCTGGGCATCCGTGCTCCTGCCTGCGCAGGAGCACGGATGCCGTTCTACGAGGATCGACTCTGCTTTTTCATTTGTTTCCGTGAGTTCCGATGCGGAGGATGGTCCATCCGCCTCGAAATCACTTTTGGGGGTGAGCCGGTTCAGCCGCCGATCTGGAGCGCGGCGACCATGCGCTGGGCCTCGGGCTCCAGCATATTCTCCAGCACGCGCCAGAAGCCGGTGACCGATCCCTGTCCGGCCGCGGAATAGGCGGCCGCCATGCGCTCGCGCATGGTCTCGAACAGCGCCGCCTCGGTCGTCTCGCCCGCCGGGGTGAGGCGCAGCAGCCGCTGGCGCTTGTCGCGCGTGCCGGCGCGCGTCTCGATGAGGCCGCGCTCGGTCAACTCGTCCAGCACGCGTCCGAGCGACTGCTTGGTGATGCCGAGCAGGCCGATGAGCGCCGAGACGCTGAGTTCCGGCCGGCGGGCGATGAAATAGAGGGCGCGCTGATGGGCCTTGCCCAGCCCGTGCGCCGCCAGCGCCGCCTCCATGCCGGCCATGAGCGCGGCATGGCCGAAATGCAGCAGTTCGATGCCGCGCCTGATCTCCTCTTCCCGCAGGAAGAGCGGCGATGCGGCGGGACTGGCGGACTGGTTGGCCATGGGCGCTCCGGTCGGGCAGGGACTTGCGGTTCTCGCACGGGCAACGACTGGCTGGGGCGGCAGGATTCGAACCTGCGCATGGCGGTACCAAAAACCGCTGCCTTACCGCTTGGCTACGCCCCAGCATCGCGGCGCAGGCGCCGAGAGGCGCGTCATATAGCGCGGCCGCCGCAAAAGCCAAGGCGCTATGCGCGGCGGGGCGGCCCGCGCCGGGCTCAGGCGCGGGGCGTCAGGCGCAGCAGGCGGCCGCCCTCGCCATCCTCGAGCAGCCAGATCGCGCCGTCCGGCCCGGCGCGCACGGCGCGGATGCGCGCGCCCATGTCCCAGTGATCGGCCTTTGCCGCGCGTTCGCCGTCGAGCGCGACGCGGTCGAGCGACTGACCGGACAGGCCGGTGATGAACAGCGAGTTGCGCCACTGCGGGAACAGGTCGCCATCATAATAGGCAAGGCCGCCCGGCGAGATGGCGGGCACCCAATAGGCTTTCGGCGGCTCATAGCCGTCTCCGGCGGCATGGTCGGGGATGGCGCGGCCGTCATAATGATTGCCCATGGAGGCCTTCGGCCAGCCATAGTTGAGGCCGGGCCTGATGAGATTGATCTCGTCGCCGTGGCGCGGCCCCATTTCCATCTCCCACAGGCGCCCCTCGCGATCGAAGGCGAGGCCGAGCAGGTTACGGTGGCCATAGGACCAGACCGCCGGGTGGAACCCGCGCGCGGCGAGCGGATTGCCGGCGGCCGGCGTGCCGTCCGGATTGAGGCGCAGCACCTTGCCGAGCGGCATCGCGGGATCCTGCGCCGGGTCGAAAAGCTGGCGCTCGCCCGCGGTGAAGAAGAGGTGGTGCCCGTCCGGCGAGAAGGCGATGCGGCCGGAATAATGGCCATGCTTCTCGGTATAGGGCGTCGCGCGGAAGATGACGCGCATGTCCCGCAGGGCGGGCGCCGCCGGGTCGAGCGTGGCCATGGCGAGGGCGACGCCGCTCTTGCCCGCCTGCTCGCCCGGCTCCGAGAAGCTGAAATAGATGCGCCGGCTGGTCGCGAAATCGGGGGCGGGCACGATGTCCATGAGCGCGCCCTGGCCTTCGCTCGCCACTTGCGGCGTGCCCGTGACGGCCTGTTTCGCGCCATTCGCCGGATCGAACAGGATGAGCGCGCCGGCCTTCTGCGTGACCAGCATCCTGCCGTCCGGCAGGAAGGCCATGGCCCAGGGGCTGTCGAACGTGCCGACCGCGCTGATCCGGAACGGCCGTTCGGACGGAGCGGCGGGCGCGCCGCTGTCGGACGGGGCCGCGCCGGAGCAGGCCGGCAGCGCCAGCGACAGCAGGCAGGCGAGGCGGATCTTGCGCAAGGTCATGTCATCCTGTCTCCGGGTGGTCAGAGTCCGAACTGCCGGCCGGCGCGCCGGTTCCCCCCCGGCGACCCGCCGGGCGCGGGACTGGCTTCGCTCCTCAGGCGGTGGCTTGTTCCAGCGCCTCCAGCGAGGCCTCTTCCTGATCGAGATAGAGGCCGAACGGATCGAGGCAGGGGGCGCCGAGCGCGGCTTCGAACGCGGCCTGGGAGGACGCGGCGGCGAGCCGGCCTTCCTCCGCGTCGCCGAGGTTCGAGCGGAAGATGCCCGCCGCGCTGACCGGCAGAAAATCCTCATAGGTGATCGGCTCGGCCGACAGCATGCCGCTCTCGACCAGGTCCTCGGGCGATCCGGCGGGCAGGCCGCCGGCGGCAAGGCGGCGCGCGCCCTCGCGCGTCGGCCGATAGCTGAAATAGGCGAGGCCCGCGCGGCGCAGCGCGTCGACATCGTCCGGCAGCCGGGCGAAGGCGGCGGCAAGGCGCGCCTGATAGGTCTCGCCACCTTCGGCGCGGGCGGCCTCCACCTCCGCGAGAATCTCGTCATAGAGCGCCCGGCCGGCGGGCGTGAGCGCATAGCCCCGCTGCTCGATCTCGCCGAAGCGGGCCGTATGGGCACCGGGGACGAAGCTGCCGTCCGGCTGGGGGAAGCGGATCGCTTCCTCCAGCGCCTGAAAGCTGGTCTGGCGCAGCAGCACCGGCGCGGCGCGGCGCGGCGGCCCTTCGATCACGGCCTTGGCGCGGATGCCGCAGGCGAGCATCTCGGCCTGCGCGGCATCGATGTCGAGCGTGCGCGGCGTGAGATGATTGATGTGCGGGCCCCGGAAGCAGACGATGTCCGCGATCAGCCGGTGCGCCTTGCTGAGCGCCTCATAGGTCTCATGATCGACGAGCGCCTGTCCATGCCAGCGGAATGTCTCCAGCGCCTGCAGCACGAAACTTTCCGCATCGTCCGAAGAGAGGCCGCCATCCCGCTCATATTGCTCGATAAGCGCGAGCGCGCCGTCCGAGACGATCCGGCGCCGGGCCAGCGTCTCGCGCGCCGTCTCGCGCAGCGCTTCGTCCGCGATCAGGTCGATGCGCAGCAGCGAGCAGAAGATGCGGAAGGCGCAGGCTGACAGCGCCCCGGCATCGACCGGGCGGAAGGCGGTCGAGTGGACGGGAAGGCCGGCCACCGCGAGATCATAATAGCCCACCGGCGCCATGCCCATCACCGCGAACAGGCGGCGCATCAGCGAGAGTTCCCCGGGCGTGCCGACGCGGATGGCGCCATGACGCTCGTCGTTGAGCCGGGCCAGCTCGCCACTGGCCTCGAGCCGGGCCTTCAGCGCGGGATCGGCCTCCAGCGCGCGGGCATTGGTGCGCGCGACGATTTCCAGCAGGTCGCCATAGAGCGGCACTTCCTCCCGATACATGCGGGACATCGCCCCGGAAAAGGCGAGGCGGATGGCATCGGGGGCAATGAAGCGGCTGGTCATCGCGTGGCTCCTTCAGGCAGGCAAGGGGCTGGGGATGGCGGGACTGGGGATGGCGGCCCGGCGGTCCAACTCAGACGCCCTCCAGCATGGCGACAAGCGCGCGGCGCGCCGCCTGCATCGCCTCCCAGCTTTCCGGCAGGGCGATGTCGGCGGGCGTGAGCGCTTCCGGCCAGTGCGCCGAGATCAGCGCTTCGAGCCGGTCGGCGGCGCGCGCGTCGAGCAGATGCGCGGGATGCACGGCGCGCTCGGCCTCCGCCGAGAGCAGCACGCGCAGGCGCAGGCAGGCCGGGCCGCCGCCATTGTGCATGGACTCGCGCACATTGACGAAATGCACGGCATGGATCGGGCCGTTGGAGCCGATATTGGCGTCCAGCCATCCCTTGACCGACGGGGTTTCCGCGCATTCCATCGGCACGACGAGCGCGCGGCTGCCGTCCGGCAGGGTCACGAGCTGCGAGTTGAACAGATAGGAGGCGATGGCATCCTCCAGCGGGACGTCGCTGGCCGGCACCTCGATGATGACGAGATCGGCGCAGCGCGCCTCCAGCGCGGCATGGAAGGCGGCCTTGTCGGCAAAGGCCTGCTCATGCGCGAACAGGATATTCTCGTGCGCCACGGCGACGACGTCATTGTGGAAGGCGCCGGCCGCGATCGCCTCGGGCGATTGCTGGACGACGAGCCCGTCCTCGATGCCATGGGCGCGGAAGATCGCGCGGCACGCCTCGGCGGACTGGCGCGCGGGGAAGGGGCCGCCGGGCGCGCCATAGACCATGATCTCGATGCCCGGCCCGTTCACGGGCGCGGCGAGGCGCATGAAATTGGCCGCCCCTTCGTCGCCGAAACGGGCGGGGACCGGTCCATGGACGGCGAAGAAGCGCCCGTCTCCGAAGATGTGACGGAGCTGCGCCAGCGTGCCCTGCCATTCATGGCTGCGATGCGCCATGGTCGAGAGATTGGCGGGCGTGAAATGCACGCGCCCGTCGGCCGTGTCCGACGCGGGCGAGACGGTCGCGGCATTGGCGGCCCACATGGCGGAGGCGCTGATCGCCTGCACGAACAGCAGCGGCTCTTCCCGCCATGCCGCGGCGCAGACCTGCGCGTCGGTGCCCGAGAAGCCGAAGCGGCGGAGCCAGGCCACGTCCGGGCGCTCCTGCGGCAGGAAGAAGCCCTGCCCGACGCCGAGGCCGAGCATGGTCCGCATCTTGGCAAGGCCCTGCAGCGCGGCGCGGCGCGGATAGGCGGTCTCGCCGGCATGCATGGTCGCGGCCAGATTGCCGGGGCTGAGGCCGGCGAAATTGTGGCTGGGGCCGATGAGGCCGTCGAAATTGACTTCGCGGAAGCTGGTCACCGGGCAGCCTCCCCGGATTGTCCCGTATTCCCGCGCAGGCAGGAGCCCATGGCCCAATGGCAATGCGCAACCGGCCCGGGCGCTTGCCTGCGCAGGCGCATGGGGTCGATCTCCGAGAGGCGGGCGCGCGCCATCATGCCGGTTTCAGCCCGACGCCGAGCGCGCCTTCGAGGGCCGTGGCCTCCATCCCCGCCACCGGGAAAGCGCAATAATCCGCCGCATAATAGGCGCTGGGGCGATGGTTGCCGCTGTCGCCAAGGCCGCCGAAGGGCTGGGCGGAGCTGGCCCCGTTGGTCGGCCGGTTCCAGTTGACGACGCCCGCGCGGATGCCGGTGCGGAAGCGGTCGAACTGGTCGCGCGTGCCGCCCAGCATGGCGGCGGAGAGGCCGAAGCGGGTCGCGCCGGCGCGCGCGATCGCCGCGTCGAAATCGCTTTCCCGCCAGAGTTGCACGACGGGGCCGAAAATCTCCTCGTCCGGCGCGTCGGTGAGTGCGCTCATGTCCAGCAGGGTGGGCGTCAGATAGGGGCGGTCGGCCGTCAGCCGCACGAGCGGGCGCAGCGGCACGGCGCCGATGTCCAGCAGTTGCGAGACCTGGACCTGCACGCGCTCGGCGGCGCGATTGTCCACCACCGGCCCCATGAAAGGCTGCGGCTCGTCGAACGGCGCGCCGATGACGAGCCGGTCGATCATGTCCAGCAGCTTGGGCAGCAGGGTGTCGGCAAGGCTGTCCTGCAGGATCAGCCGCCGCCCGCAGGTGCAGCGCTGGCCGGCCGAGAGATAGCCGGACTGGACGATGATCGCGATGGCCGCGTCCACATCGCCGTCCGGCAGATCCCAGACCAGCAGGGGATTGTTGCCGCCCATCTCCAGCGCGAGGATGCGGTCCGGCGTCTCGGCGAACTGGCGGGCGAGCGCCTTGCCCGTGGTCGAGCTGCCGGTGAAGAGCAGGCCGTCTGTGCCCGGATGGCCGGCAAGCGCCTTGCCGGTCTCGCCGTCGCCCTGCACGATCTCCAGCAGGCCCTCGGGCAACCCCGCTTCCCGCCAGAGCGCGCCCGTCAGGTCGGCGATGGCGGGCGTGAGCTCGCTCGGCTTGAAGACCACCGCATTGCCCGCGAGCAGGGCGGGCACGATATGGCCGTTGGGCAGGTGCGCCGGGAAATTATAAGGCCCCAGCACCGCGAGCACGCCGTGCGGGCGATGGCGCACGGCCTGCGTCAGCCCGTTGGCGTCCCTGAGATGCTCGCCGGTCCGCTCGGCCTGCGCCTGGATGGAGATGTCCACCTTGGCGGCCACGCTGGCGGCCTCGGTCTTCGTCTCCCAGAAGGGCTTGCCGGTCTCGCGCGAAATGAGGCGGGCGATCTCCGCCGCGCGCGCCTTCACCCGCTCCGCATAGGCGCGCAGGACGGCGGCGCGCTGCTCGAGCGGCGTGGCTTCCCACGCCGGCTGCGCGGCGCGGGCGCGGCCAACGGCGGCGTCGACCGCCGCGTCGTCGCTGATCGGGCCGCGCCAGACGATCTCGCCGGTGCAGGGGTCGGTGGAAACCAGTTCGCGCATCAAATCCGCCTTTGTGAGAGCCTTACGGATTCATCACATAGAGAGCGAAGTCGCCTTCTTCGAGCCCGCCGAGAGCCATGGTGGCGGAATCGAGGCAGAGCGTCTCGCCTTCGTCGGTCACGCGGCCATGGCCGCGCCAGGCCCGGAAATCGAGCAGGCGGCCGGACGCCATGAGCATGCGGGCGCGCTGCGCGGCGCCGGCCATGGGATCGGCCTGCACCATGGCGCTCACGCTGTCCCTCACCGCGCGCAGATCGTCCACATAGGCCTGCAGTGTCGGGCCGGCGTCGAACAGGTCGACATAGCCCTGATGGCGGAAGCCCTCCGCTTCCAGCAGGCGCATGGCGGCGGCGCCGACCTTGTGCGGCTTGCCGATGGCATGCTGCGCCTCCTCGGACAGCAGGATGGTGTAGATGGGATGCTTGGGCATCAGGTCGGCGATGAACTGGTTGCCGTTGAGCGCGTGGAAGCGGTCCGCATCGGCGAATTCCAGGTCGAAGAAGCGCTTGGTGAGCCCTTCCCAGAAGGGCGAGACGCCCTCGGGTTCCTGATAGCCGCGCAGTTCGGTCAGCACCTGCTCGCCGAACCGCTCGCGATGCAGCGCCATGAACAGGTAGCGGCTGCGCGCGAGCAGCACGCCAAGACCCGTCCTGCGCAGGTCGGGGATGAGGAACAGCCCGCCCACCTCGCTGGCGCCGGCGAAATCGTTGACCAGATTGAGCACATTGGTGGTCACGATCCGGTCGAGCTGGCGGGAGTATTGGGAAAGGCGCGTGATCTTGTAGCTGTAGAAGGGCTTCTTGGTGCCCACGCTGGAGAAGATCAGCGCCGTGCCGCCGATCTGGCCGGTCTGCGCATTCTCCAGCACGAACATGTAGAGCTCGTCGTCCGGCTCGTGCAGGTCCGCCATGAAGCTCTCCTCGCTGCGCGCGAGGCGCTGCAGCATCGCGTCGCGATCATGGGGCAGGTTGGTGAAGCCCGGGCCGGTCTGCCCGGCCAGTTCATAGACGGCGTCGATATCCTTCGTGGTCGCCGGACGGACGAACCAGCTTTCAGACATGCATCTCCCCCTTGTTGTGGACGATTTCGTCGAACCGCCCCTGCGCGATGCGGGCGAGCGTCACTGCGGCGAGCGCGGCGCGTTCGCTCAGCGAGTCGACGATCAGAAATTCCCTGTCGGTGTGGATCGCGCCGCCGCGCACGCCCATCGTGTCGACCACGACCACATTCTGCGCGGCGATATTGTTGCCGTCGCACACGCCGCCGCTCGGCGCCCAGTCGATCGCGAGGCCGAGATCGGCGCCGGTCTCGCGCACGAGGCCGAACAGGGCCTGATGCGGCGGGTCGAACGGCTTGGGCGGCCGCGCGAAGCCGCCCGAGAGGCGCAGGGCGACATCGTGCACCCGCTCGATCTCGGCGACGATGGCGGTGATCTCGTCCTCCGCGCGCTGCTGGCCGGCGAGATCCTGCGGGCGCATGTTCCAGGCGAGCGTCGCCTGCTCCGGCACGACATTGTTCGCACCCCCGCCGGCCGCGCGCGCGACATTGACCGAGAGGCCGGGAATGCGCTGCTTGAGCGCATCGAGCCGCAGGGCGAGATCGGCCGCGGCGATGACGGCGTTGCGCCCGTCCTCGGGATTGCGCCCGGCATGGGCGGAGCGGCCGGCGATGCTGGCGATGAAATTGCCGCTCCCGCGCCGCGCGCTGGCAAGGCGCCCCTCCGGTGTCACGGAGGGCTCGAAGGTCATGCCGATCTGGCAGCGCCGCGCCACGTCGCGCAGCAGGCCGGCCGAGCCCAGCGAGGCGACTTCCTCATCGGCATTGACCACCACGTCCCAGCCCAGATTGTCGATCGCGCCGGCCGCCTCCAGCGCCGCCAGCGCCTCGATCATGACGATGAGGCCGCCCTTCATGTCCGCCGTGCCGGGGCCGTTCAGGGTGTGCGCGTCCGGCATCCGGCAGTCCTGGAACGGATGATTGGCCGGAAACACCGTGTCCATATGGCCGGTGAGGATGATCCGCCGATTGGCATGCGGCCGCTTGCGGGCGAGGATGTTGGCGCCATGGGGCACGGGCACTTCCGTCCCGTCGTCGGCCAGGGTCGTCACCGGCCCGGGCGCCCGGGTCTCCACGCTGTCCGCCAGCGGCGCGAGGCGCGCGGCGATGATGTCGCGCATCGCGGCGAGGCCGGCCATGTTGCGGCTGCCGGAATTGATCCGCGCCCACTCCACGACCTCGCCGGCCATGGCGGCCTGACGGGTCTGGAGTGTGGCGACGAGCTGTGTTTCAGGCTTGGAGAGACCGGCCATCGACACCCCTTAGACCAAGTTGGACGGGCGGGCTAGGGCCGGCCGGGCGCGCCGCGCCCGATACCCTCGAAGACCAGCGCCGGGCCCGTTGCGCGGGCGCGTCCCGGCCGTCCGCGCCGGGACTATCTGCGCCCCTCGCCGGGACAGTGGCCCGAAATCCCCCGCTCTTGCGCCCTTGTGAGTGAAGGCGGCGGCGGGGACGCGCGGCCATGCCCTTGCGGGGATGGATGCGCAGGTCCGGGCAACGGCCCCTGATCGGTGAGGGCCCTGAGCGGCTGGCCGATCATCGGCGGGGATTCCACAGGGGCACCAGTGCGACCAGGCCCCGTGCCTTTCCGGGGAGCGGCAGCGGTTCTCCAGCGGAACCGGCTGCCGCTCGATTTTCCTTTCGGCGGGCGATGCGGCGCGTCAGGCGGGGGTGAGTCCGGCCTCTTCTGTCTCGCCGCTGTCCTCGATCCGCGCGACGCTCACGACATGCTCGTCCTGCGCCACGTCGAACAGGCGCACGCCCGCCGAGCCGCGGCCGATGACGCGCAGGCTGTCGAGCCCGATGCGGATCATCTTGGCCTGATCGGTCACGAGCATGAGCTGGTCCGCCTGCACGGCGGGGAAGCTCGCGACCACGGGTCCGTTGCGCTCGATATTGTCGATATTGGTGATGCCCTGGCCGCCGCGGCCGGTCCGCCGATATTCGAAGGCGGAGCTGAGCTTGCCATAGCCATTGGCGCAGACCGTGAGGATGAACTGTTCGCGGTCGCGCAGTTCCTCGTAACGCTCGGGCGCCATGTTCGGCTCGCCTTCCTTCTCGCCCTTCCAGGGGGCGAAGCGGAGATACTCCTCGCGCTCGTCCATGTCGGCGATGCCGGCGCGGTGCAGGATGGAGAGCGAGATCACCTCGTCGCCGTCCCGCAGCGTCATGCCGCGCACGCCGGTCGAGGCGCGGCTCTGGAACTCGCGGACATCATCGCCCCGGAAGCGGATCGCCTTGCCCTGGCGCGAGGCGAGCAGGACATCGTCCTCCTCCGTGAGCAGCGCGACGCCGATCAGCCGGTCGTCGGCATCCTCGCCCTCGAACTTCATGGCGATCTTGCCGTTCGAGGGGATGTTGGCGAACGCGTCCATGCTGTTGCGGCGGACGCTGCCCCGCGCGGTGGCGAACATGACGTGCAGCTTCGCCCATTCCGCCTCGTCCTCGGGCAGGGCGAGCACGGTCTGGATGGTCTCGCCCTCGGCCAGCGGCAGCAGGTTGACCATCGGCCGTCCGCGCGTGGCCGGCCCGCCTTCGGGCAGGCGCCAGACCTTCAGGCGATAGACCTTGCCATGGGTCGAGAAGAAGAGGACCGGCGTGTGCGTGCTGGTCACGAACAGCTCGGTGACGATGTCCTCTTCCTTGGTCGCCATGCCCGCGCGGCCCTTGCCGCCGCGCGCCTGGGCGCGGAAGGTGTCGAGCGAGGTCCGCTTGATATAGCCCTGCATGGTGACGGTGACGACCATCTCCTCGCGCTCGATCAGGTCCTCGTCCTCGATGCCGTCTGCGGCGGGCGCGATGGTCGAGCGGCGGGGCGTGGCGAACTCGGCCTCGACGGCGTCGAACTCCGCCCGCATCACCTCGAAGAGCCGCGCGCGGCTGCCGAGGATCTCCAGATAGCCCGCGATGGCCGTGGCCAGGCCTTCCAGCTCGCTGCCCACCTCGTCGCGGCCGAGCGCGGTGAGGCGATGGAGGCGCAGGTCCAGAATGGCGCGCACCTGCGCGTCGGACAGGCGATAGGTCGACGCGTCGGGATCGGCATCCATCGCCTCGACGAGCCGCAGATAGGGCGCCACGTCCGCGATCGGCCATTCCTTCGCCAGCAGCGCCTCGCGCGCGGCGGCGGGGCTGGCCGAGGCGCGGATCATCCGCACCACCTCGTCCAGATTGGAGACCGCGATGACCAGGCCGAGCAGGATATGGGCCCGCTCGCGCGCCTTGTTCAGCTCGAACTTGGTGCGCCGCGTGATGACTTCCTCGCGGAAGCGCACGAAGCTCTCGATGATGTCGCGCAGGTTGAGCAGCTCGGGCCGCCCGCCGCGAATGGCGAGCATGTTGGCCGGGAAGCTCGACTGGGCGGGCGTGTGCCGCCAGAGCTGGTTCAGCACCACCTCGGCGGTCGCGTCGCGCTTCAGCTCGATGACGACGCGCACGCCCTCCCGGTTCGACTCGTCGCGAATGTCGCTGATGCCCTCGATCCGCTTGTCCTTGGCGGCCTCGGCGATCTTCTCCACCAGATTGGCCTTGCCGACCTGATAGGGGATCTCGGTCAGCACGATCTGCTGGCGGTCGCCGCGCCCGGTCTCGATCTCGTGGCGCGAGCGCATCATGATCGAGCCGCGCCCGCCGGTGTAGGTGGCGCGCGCGCCGGACTGGCCGAGGATCAGCGCGCCGGTCGGGAAATCGGGGCCGGGCACGATCTCCATCAGCTCCTCGATGCTGATCGCGCCATTGTCCATATAGGCCTTGCAGGCGCGCAGCACCTCGCCGAGATTGTGCGGCGGGATGTTGGTCGCCATGCCGACCGCGATGCCGCCCGCGCCGTTGACGAGCAGGTTGGGGAAGCGCGCCGGGAGCACCTGCGGCTCATGCTCGCTGCCGTCATAATTGGGCGTGAAGTTGACCGTATCCTTGTCGATGTCCTCGAGCAGGGCGGTCGAGGCGACCTTGGCGAGCCGCGCCTCGGTGTAGCGCTCGGCGGCCGGCGGATCGGGGTCCATCGAGCCGAAATTGCCCTGGCCGTCGATCAGCGGCACGCGCATCGACCAGTCCTGCGTCATGCGCGCGAGCGCGTCGTAGATCGCCTGATTGCCGTGCGGGTGATATTTACCCATGGTGTCGCCGGTGATGCGCGCGCATTTCCGGTAGGGCTTGTTCCAGGTGTAGCCGCTCTCGTGCGCCGACCACAGGATACGGCGATGCACGGGCTTGAGCCCGTCGCGCACGTCCGGCAGGGCGCGGCTGACGATGACCGACATGGCATAGTCGAGATAGCTCGACTTCATCTCGTCGACGATGTCGACCGGGCTAATGTCGGAGGGCTCGGCGAGGATTGTCTCGTCGCTCAATTTTTTCTCTTGTGTCAGTGTGTGAAAATGGGTCCGGGAACCCTAGCGGCGGGGTGCGGCGAATGCCAGCGAAAACCGGGGCGGGGCGACCCGGGGGCGCCGATCCGCCCAGATCCGGTCCGCCCGCGTCGGTGCGCCGTGGCACGACCGCGCCCTGCCGTGGCCGAAGCGATGACAAGCGCGACAACCGGTTCTATAGGGTCGTTCAAACGAAGTTCACACGGCGGTCGCCAAGCGCATTCCGGAACCTGAGGCAGGGCCGGCGGTTTGGATGGCGAGCCACTGCGGGTCACAGGTCTTAGTCTGGAGGACGTCACTCATGCGCTTGTTTACCACCACCGCCCTTTCCATCGCGCTCGCGGCCATGACCGCCGGCGCCCTGCTGCCCACGGCGGCGTCCGCCGCGCGGCGGGATCGCGAGCAGCAGCAGGAAGGGCCCAAGCTCCAGCCGAGCCGCGAATTCGTGCCGGGGGCGCAGGCGGTGCAGACGCTGCTGGCGGCGAATGATTTCGAAGGCGCCAAGGCCAAGCTTGCCGAGATCGAGCCGACGGCCACCAAGCCGGACGACAAATATTATCTCGGCAATTTCTACCTGCAGGTCGGCGGCGGCCTGCATGACGAATCGCTGCAGCGCAAGGGCATCGAGCTGATGCTGGGCTCGGGCAAGGCGGCGGAGACCGATGTCGGCAAGTTCGAGTTCGCCGCCGGCCAGCTCGCGATGAACGCCAAGGACTACGCCTCCGCCCGCACGCATCTCAACGCAGCCCTCACGGCGGGTTACAATCCCTCCAACGCCAATGTCTTCCTCGCCGAGAGCTATTTCGCCGAGGCCTATCAGAATGTGGAAGGCAACCAGTTCAACCCGGCCGGCAAGCAGCTCGCGAGCCAGGGCCTGGGCTATCTCAAGAATGCGATCGAGGCCGAGCAGGCCGCGGGCCGCACGCCCGATGCGAGCTGGTACACGCGCGGCCTGAAGATGGCGGCCCTGGCGCACGATGCCAACCAGTATGACTGGTTCAAGCTCGCCCTGCCGTATGTCGGGACGCCGGAGAACTGGCGCATCGTGCTGCGCACCGTGCAGGATGCCAATCCGGGCATGGACCGCGCGACCGATCTCAATCTGCTGCGCCTGATGGATGCCACCAACTCGCTGCAGAGCAGCTACAGCTACAGCGAATATGCCGAGGCGGCCTGGAAGCAGGGCCTGCCGAACGAGGTCAAGAGCGTGATCGATCGCGGCCGCTCGCGCGGTGAGATTGATCAGAGCGCCTTGTCCGAGATCTATGGCCTGGCCAGCCAGCGCATCGCGGCGGACCGCGCCTCGCTGGGCGCGTCCGAGAAGTCCGCGCCGACCGCCGCCAACGGCCGGCCGGCCGCCAATACGGCGGATGCCTTCGCGAGCTATGGCGACTATGCCAAGGCGATCGCGCTCTACCGGCTCGCGCTGGAGAAGGGCGGCGTCAATGCCGACGACATCAACACCAGCCTGGGCATCGCGCTCAGCAAGTCCGGCGACAAGGCGGGCGCGGCGGAAGCGTTCGGCCGCGTGACCGAGGCCGGCGCGCGCAAGCAGATCGCCGAGCTCTGGACCCTGTGGATCAACAATCCGGCTCCGGCCGCCGCCCCGGCGCCGGCGGGCACGGGCGGCTGACCGCCCGCAGGACCGGACTCACCACCGATCAATCTCCGGCACTCGCTCAAGGGTGCCGGAGATATGACGCCTTCCCAGGCGGAGGCGAGCTGTCGGAGGCGAGCTGTTCCCGAGCAGGCGCCGACGTTCAGCTTTCCCTGCCGGCCTCGATCGGGACGCCGGGCAGGGTCTTGGACGTGCGGATCGTGAGCGAGGTCTTGACGCTCGCCACATTGGGCGCCTGTGTCAGCTTCGAGGTCAGGAACTG
>Ga0182743_1003032_pt1 | contig 13929 bp, 14 predicted proteins | sample eDN3rd30CKraftOP_FD_128522 | JGI IMG/M metagenome (GOLD analysis project Ga0182743, IMG submission 128522) | Enriched Organic Plus compost microbial communities from Emeryville, California, USA - eDNA 3rd pass 30_C Kraft OP (version 2) (version 2) ... | reverse complement strand
TGGTGCCGTCGGCCAGCTCCACCACATAGTGGCGGCCGTGCGCGGCGATGATCCGTCCTTCGACGTGCGCCGCGCTCATGCGGCGTGGGTCAGGTGACGGATGCGGACGGCCGCGGGCGGGTGGCTGTCGTAGAACGCCGAGTGCACCGGATCGGGGGTAAGCGTGGCGGCGTTGTCGTCGTACAGCTTCACCAGGGCCGACACCAGCTGCTGCGGCGAGCTCTGCTGCGCGGCGTAGCGGTCAGCCTCGAATTCGTCGCGGCGCGAGTACCAGCTGGCCAGCGGGGTCAGCATGAAGGTGAACACCGGCACCACCAGGAAGAACAGGATCAGGGCCATGGCGTCGTTGGGGCCGTCCAGCCGCGGCAGCACGCCCAGGCTGACGTAGAACCATGGCTGCTGCGCCAGCCAGCCCAAGAGGGCGAAGAACAGCAGCGCGCCGCCCAGGCTGAGCGCGATGCGCTTGACGATATGGCGGCGCGCGAAATGGCCCAGTTCGTGTGCCAGCACGGCCTCGATCTCGTCGCCGTCCAGCCGGGCGAGCAGGGTGTCGAAGAACACGATGCGGCGCGTGCGGCCGAAGCCGGTGAAGTACGCATTGCCATGCGCCGAGCGGCGCGAGCCGTCCATCACGAACAGGCCATTCAGCGCGAAGCCGCAGCGCTGCGCCAGGCGGCGGATGCGCTCGGCCAGGTCCGGATCGTCCAGCGGCGTGAACTTGTTGAACAGCGGGGCGATGAACGCCGGGAAGATGAACATCAGCAGCAGGTTGAACGCCGCCCACAGGCCCCACGCCCACAGCCACCAGTAGCGGCCGGCCTCGGCCATCAGCCATAGCACCGCAGCAGCCAGCGGCAGGCCCAGCACCAGCGCCACGGCGATGCCCTTGACGGCGTCGGCGAAGAACAGGCCCGGCGTCATGCGGTTGAAGCCGAAGCGGCTTTCCAGGCGGAACTGGCGCCACAGCGTGAAGGGCAGGCCCAGCAGTCCCAGCAGCGCGGTGACCGCCACCAGCAGCAGCAGCTGGCGCGCCATGTCGCCCTCGGCCAGGCGCGCCACGCCCAGGTCGATCCATTGCAGGCCGCCCAGCAGCGTCAGGCCCACGAGGATGGCCGCGTCGTACACGCGCTCGATCATGCCCAGGCGCACGCGCGCCACGGTGTAGTCGGCGGCGCGCTGGTGGCTGTTCAGGCCGATGCGCGCCGAGAACTCGGCTGGCACCGCGTCACGATGGACGGCCACGTGGCGGATCTGGCGGGTGGCCAGCCACAGCCGCACGCCGATGTCGGCAAGCAGCAGGAAGACGAACAGCAGGGCGAAGGCGGGTAGCGGCGTGGACACGGTGGTGTGCGAAAATGGCATGTTTTCAAAGGCAAATTATAGGGCTGCGGATATGGCTGCAAACGAAAATCGCCTGGTCTGGCTCGATATGGAGATGACCGGGCTCGACCCCGAGAAAGAGCGCATCATCGAGGTCGCCGTGGTCGTTACCGAGCCCGACCTCACCGTCGTGGCCGAGGGCCCTGTCCTGGTGGTCCACCAGCCCGACAGCCTGCTCGACGCCATGGACAACTGGAACAAGTCCACGCACGGCAAGAGCGGCCTGATCGAGAAGGTGAAGGCTTCCACGCTGACCGAGGCCCAGGCCGAGGCCCAGCTGCTCGCCTTCCTCGGGCAGCACGTACCGGCGGGCAAGTCGCCGCTGTGCGGCAACACCATCAGCCAGGATCGGCGCTTCATGTATGCGTACATGCCGAACCTCGAGCGCTTCTTCCACTATCGCAACCTCGACGTCAGCACCCTGAAAGAGCTGGCCCGCCGGTGGGCGCCGTCCGTCTACAAGGGCTTCGAGAAGAAGAGCAAGCACGAGGCGCTGGCCGATATCTACGAATCCATCGACGAACTGAAGTACTACCGCGAGCATCTGCTCAAGGTGTAGCGCCGGGGGGGCATGGCCTCCGATGCGGGCGGGCTTTCCATGGACCTCTCCGTTGACGACATCCGCCGCATCGAGCGCCATGCGCTGGCCCGTGGCCTGCCGCTGATGGCGCGCGCCGGGCTGGCGGCGGCGCGCTTCGCGGCTGGCCGCGTGCGGGCGCCGGGGCCGGTGCTGGTCCTGGCCGGACCGGGCAACAACGGGGGCGACGCGCTGGTGGCGGCCACGTGGCTGCGTCAATGGGGCTACGACGGGCGGGTGGTGATGCGTTCCGATCCGGCCCGCTTGCCGGCCGATGCGCGCCAGGCCCACGCGGCGTGGCGCGCCGCCGGCGGCACCGAGCAGGCCGACCTGCCGGCCGGGCCATTCGCCCTGGTGCTCGACGGCCTGTTCGGTATCGGGCTGAACCGGCCGCTCGAGACCGGCTGGCAGGCGCTGGTCGATGCCGTCGATGCAGGCGGGGCGCCGGTGCTGGCCCTGGACGTGCCCAGCGGGCTGGACGCCGCCACCGGCCGGGCGCTGGGCCGGCCGCTGCGGGCCACGTGGACGCTTTCCTTCATCGCGGCCGCGCCGGGTTTGCGGCAGGCGGACGGCCCACGGACGGCAGGGGAATGCCATGTCGAAGGATTGGCGCTGCCGCGCACCCTGATCCTGGAGGCGCTGGCCGGCGCGGCATGACACGGGCGTGCATGCTGTTCCAGGAAGCCTCGAGGCCAGGCCGTCGTTCCCGGTACGGATGAACAGCCCGCATGCTGCGGGCGCCGTCGTGCGTCCGGCGCTTCAGTCCGCTGCCGCCGCGTCCGCGCCGGGCCGTCCGCCGAACCGCCCCAGCACTTCCGTATCCAGTGGCCGATAGCGGTCGTTCTCGCGCCCGGCGATGGCCTGCAGGTGGGTCTCCGAGGCATCGAACAACTTCCAGTACAGCCGTCCGCACAGGTCGCGCGCGGCATGGCCGGGCCATTGTGCGGGCAGCATCGGCGTGGGCAGCTGCGGGTCGTGCAGGGCGATCCGCCGCCAGGTGTGCAGCAGCAGCACGCGCGCGGCGAAGGCCTCGGCCGGTGCGGCGGGCCGTTCGTCCAGCAGCTTCTCCAGCGGCCCGAACAGGCGCGTGAACTGCCGGTACTGCTCGGCCACCTCGTCCAGGTTCCAGCATTGCGTGGCGAGGCTGGCGATAGGCAGTCCGCCGGCGCCGGCCAGGTCGCGCGCCGACAGCACCAGTGCCTTGTCGGGAATGCCGAGTTTTTCCAGGATGTCGTGCGCGGCGCTGGCTTCGGTTTGCGGATGGGCGAAGAGCCCCGGCGCCACCATGCCGAAGCCCTCCCACACCAGTTCGCGGCGCAGTTCGGCGCGCTCGGCCAGGCCGTTGTTGCCCGCGCGCGGCAGCGCCACCAGGGTCCATTCGCCGTTCCAGTGCCGTGCCGGCCCTTCGTAGATGCGCTGCGAGGCGTGGGCGGTATGGCGTCGGCCCGTCTCGGACAGGAAATACAGGCTGCGCCGGCCGTGGCGCTCGGAGCGCAGCCAGTCCTGCGCTACCAGGCGAAACACGCTGGTGCGCAGCAGGCGCTCGTTGATGCCCACGGGGGCCAGCAGCTCGATCAGATCGCCCAGCCAGATGGCCCCGCCATGCGGCGCCAGCGCGTCGCCCAACAGGCTGACGCACAGCGACTTGGCGCGTGGCGCGTCCTGCCGCAACAGGCGGCCGAGAAAGCGGTCCAGCGGGCTGGCAGCGGAAGGCATAAAAGGGGCGGAGCCTATGGCCGGATGAAAAAGAGGACGGATTCGCAACCGTCCCCGGCGGGGTGCATGACATGATACATAAATCGAATGTGATACAGAATCCGGATTGACAATCAAATTTCTGTATTAAATAATCCGACTATGAACCGGCCCCGGGCCGGGACGGCGTGCGCCTGGTCGCGGCGCCGTCTTCCAGGAGACAAGCCATGTACGCGCAAATGGTCGAGACCGGCGTCAAGCAGGTCCGCAACGTCGACGAAATGCCGGCCCACGAGCAGGCCTTCCAGCGCCGCATCGACGACGGCGTACGCATCGAGCCCAAGGACTGGATGCCCGAGGCCTACCGCAAGACGCTGGTGCGCCAGATCTCGCAGCACGCCCATTCCGAGATCGTCGGCATGCTGCCCGAAGGCAACTGGCTGTCGCGCGCGCCCTCGCTCAAGCGCAAGGCCATCCTGTTGGCCAAGGTCCAGGACGAGTGCGGCCACGGCCTGTACCTGTACAGCGCCGCCGAAACCCTGGGCGTGTCGCGCGACGAACTCGTCGACGACCTGCACTCGGGCAAGGCCAAGTACTCCAGCATCTTCAACTACCCCACGCTTACGTGGGCCGACATCGGCATGATCGGCTGGCTGGTCGACGGCTCGGCCATCATCAACCAGATCCCGCTGTGCCGCTGTTCGTACGGGCCCTACGCCCGCGCCATGGTGCGCGTCTGCAAGGAAGAGTCGTTCCACCAGCGCCAGGGCTATGACCTGCTCATCCAGATGTGCCTGCACGGCACGCCCGAGCAGAAGGCCATGTGCCAGGACGCGCTGAACCGCTGGTGGTGGCCCGCCCTGATGATGTTCGGCCCGCCGGACGGCGACTCGCCCAACAGCGCGCAGTCGATGCAGTGGAAGATCAAGCTGTTCTCCAATGACGAACTGCGCCAGAAGATGGTGGACCAGACCGTGCCGCAGGCCGAGTACCTGGGCCTGACCGTCCCCGATCCGCAGCTCAAGTGGAACGCCGAACGCGGCCACTACGATTTCGGCGAGATCGACTGGAGCGAATTCCACGCCGTGCTCAAGGGCAACGGCCCCTGCAACCGCGAGCGTCTGGCCGCGCGCGTCAAGGCGCACGAAGAGGGCGCCTGGGTGCGCGAAGCCCTGGTGGCCCACGCCGAGAAGCGCGAACGCCGCCGCGCGGCAGCCTGACCCCCACGGTCCGCCTTCCGGTCCACACTCTCTTCTCTCCCAGCAAGCGGGCGGCGCCGCCGCCCAGGATACGCACATGAGCAGCGCAAACAAGCAATGGCCCCTGTGGGAAGTGTTCATCCGCAGCCAGCACGGCCTGGCCCACAAGCACGTCGGCAGCCTGCACGCGCCGGATGCCGAGATGGCCATCACCCACGCCCGCGACGTGTACACGCGCCGCAACGAAGGCCTCAGCATCTGGGTGGTGCGCGCCAGCGACATCGTGGCCAGCAGCCCGTCCGACAAGGAGCCGCTGTTCGAGCCGGCCAACAGCAAGGTCTACCGGCATCCCACGTTCTTCCCGATGCCTGACGAAATCAAGCACATGTAGGCGGGGCGGCACATGGACAAAGCCTTGTTCGATTACCTGCTGCGCCTGGGCGACGGCAATCTGGTGCTGGCGCAGCGTCTCATCGCCTGGACGGGGCACGGCCCCATCCTGGAGGAAGACCTGGCCCTGACCAACACCGCGCTGGACCTGCTGGGCCAGGCGCGCATGTGGCTGACGCTGGCCGGCGAGGTTGAGGGCGCCGGGCGCGACGAAGACGCGCTGGCCTATCTGCGCGACGCGCCCCAGTTCCTCAATCCGCTGCTGGTCGAGCGCCCCAACGGCAACTACGCCGACACGATGGCGCGCCAGTTCTTCTACGACGTCTGGCACTATTTCTTGCTGCAGCGTCTGGCGCAATCGTCCGACGAGCGGGTGGCGGCCATCGCGGCCAAGTCGATCAAAGAGGTCGCCTATCACGTGCGCCGGTCGTCCGACCTGGTGGTGCGGCTGGGCGACGGCACCGACGAGAGCCATGCCCGCATGCAGGCCGCCGTCGACGATGCCTGGCGCTTCACCGGCGAGCTCTTCACTGACGACGACGTCGACCGCGAAATGGCTGGGCGCGGTATCGGCTGCGAGCTGGGGTCGCTGCGCGAGCCCTGGCTGGTCCACGTGCGCGAGGTGCTCGACGAGGCCACGCTGCGCCTGCCCGACGAAACCCAGGCCTTCCACGCCGCACAGCGCGGTGGCCGCCAGGGGCGCCACACGGAAGATCTCGGCTACCTGCTGGCCGAGATGCAGCACCTGCCGCGCGCCTATCCCGGGGCCACGTGGTGAACGCCATGCCGCATGCGTCCACCGGCGAGGTCATGCACTGGCTCGAGGCCGTGCCCGATCCCGAGATCCCGGTGCTGTCCGTGGTCGACCTGGGCGTGGTGCGCGAGGTCGGGTGGGACGGCGACACCTGCGTGGTCACCATCACGCCCACCTATTCGGGCTGCCCGGCCATGCGCGAGATCTCGCAGGACATCGCCCGCACGCTGGCCGGCCATGGCGTGCCGCAGGTGCGCGTCGAGACACGCCTGGCGCCCGCCTGGACCACCGACTGGATGAGCGAGCGCGGCCGCCAGGCGCTGACGCGCTACGGCATTGCCGCGCCCGCCGAGCGCGCCATCGACGTGTCGGGCATCAGCCGGCGCATCGCCCGACCGGCCGTGGCGTGCCCGCATTGCGGGTCTGCCGACACGCGGCTGGTCAGCAATTTCAGTTCGACCTCGTGCAAGGCGCTGTACCGCTGCAGCGCCTGCCGCGAACCGTTCGATTACTTCAAGACGCACTGAGTGGTTCCACCATGAGCCAGAATGCCTTCCATACGCTGAAAGTGGCGTCCGTGGCGCGCAACACGCGCGACGCGGTGGTGGTCACGTTCGACCTGCCCGATGCCCTGGCCGGCGAATTTGCCTTCCGGCCGGGCCAATACCTTACCTTGCGTACCCGCCTGGACGGCGAAGAGGTGCGCCGCTCGTATTCCATCTGTTCGGCGCCCGGCGACGGCGTGCTGCGCGTGGCCATCAAGAAAGTGGACGAGGGCGTGTTCTCCAGCTGGGCCAACCACCAGCTGCAGCCCGGACAGGACCTGGAGGTGATGCCGCCCGCAGGCAACTTCACCGTCGACTTCGATCCGGCGCAGGCCCGCCAGTACGTGGCCTTTGCGGTGGGCAGCGGCATCACGCCGGTGCTTTCGCTGGTCAAGACCGCGCTGTCCACCGAGCCGCAAAGCCGCTTCACGCTGTTCTTCGGCAACCGTGCGTCGTCGTCGGTCCTGTTTCGCGAAGAGATCGAGGACCTGAAGAACCGCTACATGGAGCGCTTCTCGCTGGTCTACATCATGAGCCGCGAGACGCAGGACATCGAGCTCTTCAACGGCCGCCTGGAAGGCGAGAAGGTCGACCAGCTGCTGAAGGTATGGATGCCGCCGGGCGACATCGACTACGCTTTCGTGTGCGGCCCGCAAACCATGATCGAAAGCGTGGTCGAGCGCCTGCAGGCGCACGGCATCCCGAAATCGCACATCAAGTTCGAGCTGTTCGGCGCGCCCAAGGGACCGCGCGCCCTGCGCACCGGACGCGACGCGCCCGTCGCGCCGGGAAAGGGACAGTGCGAGGTCACCGTGGTGCAGGACGGCCACAGCCGTACGTTTTTCATCGACAAGAATCAAGACAGCGTGCTGGACTCGGCGCTGGCGCAAGGCGTGGAGCTACCGTACTCGTGCAAGGGCGGCGTGTGCTCCACCTGCCGTTGCAAGGTCATCGAGGGTGAAGTCGACATGGATGCCAACTTTGCCCTGGAGGATTACGAAGTGGCGCGCGGCTTCGTGCTCAGCTGCCAGAGCTATCCGGTCAGCGACCGCCTGGTGCTCGACTTCGACCAGGAAACCTGAACCGTTCCGCTCGCCCGCAAACCGACAAACCGACTGGAGATTGCCCGTGTCACAGGATTTCTTCGAACGCCACCAGCCCGTGCTGGATGCGGCCGTGCGCGCCGCCGCCGAGCGCGGCTACTGGAGCCCGCATGCCGAATCGCCCAGCCCGCGCCACTACGGCGAAACGGCGGCCGACGACGGACGCGCCGCCTTCGAGGCGCTGCGCGGCAAGCCGTTTGCGCTGGAATTGCCGCAGGCCGACGGCCGCGTGGGCGGCGAGGTCTCGCCGTTCGGCTTCGAGCTGGGCATCACTTATCCGCGCGTGCGCCCCGACGCGCTGATCGAATCGGCCACGCGCGCGCTGGCGTCGTGGCGCCGCGCGGGTCCGCGCGCCTGGGTGGGCGTGTCGCTCGAGATCCTGCAGCGCCTGAACCGCCGCAGTTTCGAGATCGCCTACGCCGTGCAGCACACCACCGGGCAGGGCTTCATGATGGCCTTCCAGGCCGGCGGCCCGCACGCCCAGGACCGCGGCCTGGAGGCCGTGGCCTACGCCTGGCAGGAAATGTCGCGCATTCCCGGCTCGGTGCTGTGGGAAAAGCCGCAAGGCAAGAACGAGCCCATCCGCATGCACAAGCAGTTCACCGTCACACCGCGCGGCGTGGCGCTGGTCATCGGCTGCTCCACGTTCCCCACCTGGAACGGCTATCCGGGCCTGTTCGCCAGCCTCGCCACCGGCAACACCGTCATCGTCAAGCCGCACCCCGGCGCCATCCTGCCGCTGGCCCTCACGGTGCAGGTGGCGCGCGAGGTGCTGGCCGAGGCCGGCTTCGACCCCGACGTGGTGCAGCTGGCGGCCCACGAGGCCGGTGACGACACGGCCCAGGACCTGGCACTGCGCCCCGAGGTCAAGCTCATCGACTTCACCGGCAGCACCGCCAACGGCGACTGGATCGAGACCCATGCGCGCCAGGCGCAGGTCTACACCGAGAAGGCGGGCGTCAACCAGGTCATCATCGACTCGGCCCCCGACCTGAAGGGCGTGGCGCGCAATCTGGCCTTCTCGCTCGCGCTGTACTCGGGCCAGATGTGCACGGCGCCGCAGAACATCTACGTGCCGCGCGGCGGCATCCGCACCGCCGAGGGCCAGGCCAGCTTCGACGAGGTGGCCGCGGCGCTGGGCACGGCGCTCGAGAAGCTGACGGCCGACGCCGCCAAGGCGGTCGAGGTCACCGGCGCCATCCAGAGCGACGCCACGGCCGAGCGCATCGACAAGGCGCGCGCCCTGGGCCTGCCGGTGCTGGCCGACAGCCGCGCACTGGAACACCCGCAGTTTCCCGGCGCGCGCGTGCGCACGCCGCTGCTGCTGCGTGCCGAGGCGGGCAACGACGCGCTGGAACACGAGTGGTTCGGCCCCATCGCCTTCGTGGTCGCCACCGACTCCACCGAACACAGCATCGCGCTGGCGCGCGACTCGGTGCGCCAGCATGGCGCGCTGACGCTGGCCGCCTATACCAGCGACGACGCCGTGGCGCAGCAGGTGCGCGAGGCAGCGGAAGACGCGGGCGTGTCGCTGTCGCTCAACCTCACGGGCGCCGTGTTCGTCAACCAGACCGCCGCCTTCAGCGATTTCCACGGCACCGGCGCCAATCCGGCCGCCAATGCCGCGCTGTCGGACGCCGCCTTCGTCGCCAACCGCTTCCGCGTCGTGCAGACGCGCTGGCACGCCTGAGGAGCCTGCCCGCCATGGCCTACCAGGACATCCTGTTCGAACTGCAGGGCGGCATCGCCCGCCTGACGCTCAACCGGCCCGACAAGCTCAACAGCTTCACCGCGCGCATGCACGGCGAGGTGGCCGACGCGCTGACGCGCATCGAAACCGAGGGCGCGCGCGTGCTGGTCTTTACCGGCGCCGGCCGCGGTTTTTGCGCGGGGCAGGACCTCAGCGAGCGCCGGCCGGGCGCCGACGGCGCGCCGCCCGACCTGGGCGAGACCGTGGACAAGTTCTACGCGCCGCTGGTGCGCCGGCTGCAGGCCCTGCCGCTGCCGGTGGTGGTGGGCGTCAACGGTGTCGCGGCCGGGGCCGGGGCCAACCTGGCCTTCTCCGGCGACATCGTCATCGCCAAGGAGTCTGCCAGTTTCATCCAGTCGTTCTGCAAGCTGGGCCTGATCCCGGACACCGGCGGCACCTACGCGCTGCCGCGCCTGGTGGGCCGTGCCCGCGCGCTGGGCCTGGCGCTGCTGGGCGACAAGCTGGCCGCGCGCCAGGCCGAACAATGGGGCCTGATCTGGCAATGCGTGCCCGACGACGAGTTCGACGCCGCGCTGGAACGGCTGGCGCAGCATTTCGCGCAGGCGCCCACCAAGGGACTGGCATTCACCAAGCGGGCCCTGCAGGCCAGCCTGGGCAACGACCTGGTTACCCAGTTGGACCTGGAGCGCGACATGATGCGCGAGCTGGGCCGCAGCGCCGACTACGCCGAAGGCGTGGCAGCCTTCCTCGACAAGCGCGCGCCGCAATTCCAAGGACGATGATGAACGCTCCTGTCTCTCCCGGCGTGCCCGCCGATCCGCAGGAACTCGCGCAGGCCGTCGGCAGCGCCATGTACGCCAACGACGCGGCCTCGCAAAGCCTGGGCATGCGCGTCGAGGCCATTGCCCCGGGCTACGCGCGCCTGACCATGCGGGTGCGCGCCGACATGCTCAACGGCCACAAGACCTGCCATGGCGGCTTCATCTTCGCGCTGGCCGACAGCGCCTTTGCGTTCTCGTGCAACTCGCGCAACGTCAGCACCGTGGCCTCGGGCTGCACCATCGACTACCTGGCCCCGGGCCTCGAGGGCGACGTGCTGACGGCCGAGGCGCAGGAGCGCTCGCTGGCTGGCCGCACCGGCGTCTACGACATCACCGTCACCAACCAGGACGGCCGCACGGTCGCGGTGTTCCGGGGACGCTCGTACCGCATCAAGGGCCAGATCGTCGGCGAACCGGCCATCGATCCGGTGGATCGCTAGCCCGCCACCGTCCATAACGATACCAGCCGGGCGGCGGGGGCCGTCCGGGGAAATTTCAGGAGAGAGACCATGTCCACCACCATGAGCAAGCCGGGGCTGGATCCCATCGAGCATGCCAGCCGCGACGAGATCGAGGCGCTGCAGCTGACGCGGCTGAAGTGGACGCTGGACCATGCCTATCGCAACGTGCCGCATTACAGGCAGGCGTTCGATGCGGCCGGCGTGCACCCCGACGATCTGAAGCAGCTGTCGGACATTGCCAAGTTTCCGTTCACCACCAAGAAAGACCTGCGCGAGAACTACCCGTATGGCATGTTCGCGGTCCCGCGCGAGCGCGTGGCCCGCGTGCACGCGTCCAGCGGCACCACCGGCAAGCCGACCGTGGTGGGCTACACCCTGCGCGACCTGGATAACTGGGCCAACCTGGTGGCCCGTTCGATCCGCGCGGCCGGCGGCAAGGCGGGCGACGTGGTGCACGTGGCCTATGGCTACGGCCTGTTCACGGGCGGCTTGGGCGCGCACTACGGCGCCGAGCGGCTGGGCTGCACCGTCATTCCGATGTCTGGCGGGCAGACCGAGAAGCAGGTCCAGCTGATCCAGGATTTCCGGCCGGACATCATCATGGTCACGCCCTCGTACTTCTGCAACATTCTCGAGGAGCAGCGGCGCCAGGGCATCGATCCCCGCCAGAGTTCACTGCGCATCGGCATCTTCGGCGCCGAGCCCTGGACGGGCCAGATGCGTGCCGACATGGAGTCCGAGGCGGCGATCGACGCGGTCGACATCTATGGCCTGTCCGAGGTGATGGGGCCGGGCGTGGCCAGCGAGTGCGTCGAGACCAAGGACGGCCCGGTGGTCTGGGAAGACCATTTCTATGCCGAGATCATCGACCCGAACACCGGCGAACCGGTGGCCGACGGCGAGGAGGGCGAGCTGGTGTTCACCTCCCTCACCAAAGAGGCCATGCCGGTCATCCGCTACCGCACCCGCGACCTGACCCGCCTGCTGCCGCCCACCGCGCGCAGCATGCGCCGCATCGGCAAGATCACCGGCCGCAGCGACGACATGCTGATCGTACGTGGCGTCAATCTGTTCCCCACGCAGGTCGAGGAACTGGTGCTGAAGATCGCCCAGCTGGCGCCGCACTACCAGCTGGTGCTGACACGCAGCGGCAACCTCGACGAGCTGGAGATCCTGACCGAAGTGCGCGGCGAGTTCGCCAGCCTGTCGGGCGAGGAGCGCGAAGGCCTCGCCAGGCAACTCCAGCAGGCCGTGAAGTCGTACATCGGCGTCAGCGCACGCGTGCAGGTGGCCGAATGCGGCTTCGTCGAGCGCACCTTGACGGGCAAGGCGCGCCGCGTCATCGACAAGCGGCCGCGCTAGGCAGCACGTACCCGGCCAACCCGCGGACGGCCGGCCCTGGCGCAATCGGCATCAGGCGGCCGACCTCAGGCGGCCAGCATCAGGTCCAGGTTCTGCACGGCCGCGCCCGAGGCGCCCTTGCCGAGGTTGTCGAACACGGCGGCCAGCAGCACCTGGCCGCGCGCCGCGTTGGCGAACACCGCCAGCCGCAGGTCGTTGGTGCCGTTCAGCGCCTGCGGATCCAGCTGCGCCGTCGCTTGCGCGTCCTCCAGCGACATCACCTCGACGTGGCGCTGCCCCGCGTAATGCTGCGCCAGGCAGGCATGCAGCCGGGCGCTGTCCACCCCGGCCGGCAGCAGGCGCAGTTCGATCGGCACGGTCAGGACGATACCTTGCCGGTACGCCCCATAGGCGGGCACGAAGAACGGGCGGTTCGCCAGGCAGGCATGCCGTTCCATCTCGGGCGTGTGCTTGTGTTCCAGCGCCAGGCCATAGACCTGGGAGGGGGGCACGCTTGGGCCGTTGCCCGATTCGTGCGCCTCGATCGCCGCCCGTCCGCCGCCCGAATAGCCGGAAATCGCGTGCACCGCTACCGGGTAGTCGCGCGGTATCAGTCCGGCCTGCACCAGCGGGCGCAGCAGCGCGATCGCGCCGGTCGGATAGCAGCCCGGGTTGGTCACGCGCCGGGCCCGGGCGATCTGCTCCGCATGCCCCGGCGCCATTTCCGGAAAGCCATAGATCCATTCTGCATGGGTGCGATGCGCCGAGCTGGCGTCGATCACCCGCACGGCCGGATTCCGGATAAAGGACACGGCCTCGCGCGCGGCCGCATCCGGCAGGCACAGGATGGCGATGTCGCAGGCGTTGATCGCGTCGGCACGGCGCTGCGCGTCCTTGCGGTGGGCCGCCGGCAGGACCGAAAGCTGCAGGTCGGTACGGCCGCGCAGCCGGTCGTGGATCTGCAGGCCGGTGGTGCCCTGGTCGCCGTCGATGAAAACGGTCGGAAGACTCATGATGTCGCGTCCTTGCATAGGGTCATCGGGGGGATGGCGCTATCTTCCCTCGGACTGTAGTATCGAGAAAGTTGAATTTCATGATGATTTAATTCAGATTTTCTGAATTGGAGGCCGGATGCGGGAAATCAGCCTGGACCGCCTGCGTACCCTGGTGGCCATCGCCGACCACGGGTCCTTCGCCGCCGCGGCGCAGTTGCTGCACCTGGCGCCGCCCACCGTCAGCCTGCACATTGCCGAGCTGGAAACCCGCATCGGCGCGCCGCTGCTGTCGCGCCGGCGCGGCAACGTGCGGCCCTCGGCGGTGGGCGAGATGCTGGTGGAACGGGCGCGGCGGCTGCTGGCCGAGGTCGAGTCGGCCCTGGACGACGTCAGCCGGCAGGTGCAGGGGCTGGCCGGCCGTGTGCGGCTGGGGGCCTCCACCGGCGCCATCGCCCACCTGCTGCCGCAGGCCATCGCGCGTCTGCGCGACCAGCATCCGGACATCGACCTCCAGATCGCGGTGCTGACGTCCCAGGAAACGCTGGCGCGCCTGGCGCAGGGCACGCTGGACGTGGGGCTGGTCGCGCTGCCGCAGGCGCCGGTGGCGGGCCTGGCCATCCGGCCGTGGCGCCGCGATCCGGTCATGGCCTTCCTGCCGGCCCACTGGCGCTCGCCGGCCCGTGTCACGCCCGCCTGGCTGGCGGCGCAGCCGCTGATCCTCAATGATGCCAGTACGCGGTTGTCGCGGCAGACGCTGGAGTGGTTTGCGCTGGGCGGGCAACGGCCGGCGCCGCGCATCGAGCTCAATTACAACGATGCTATCAAGAGCCTGGTCGCCGCGGGCTACGGCGCCGCGCTGCTGCCGCACGAGGCGGGGGCGCGGCAGGCCGACGAGCGCCTCGTTATGCGGCCGCTGCGCCCGGCCTTATGGCGTGAGCTGGGCGTGGCCCACCGCGC
>Ga0182743_1003031_pt1 | contig 13933 bp, 15 predicted proteins | sample eDN3rd30CKraftOP_FD_128522 | JGI IMG/M metagenome (GOLD analysis project Ga0182743, IMG submission 128522) | Enriched Organic Plus compost microbial communities from Emeryville, California, USA - eDNA 3rd pass 30_C Kraft OP (version 2) (version 2) ... | reverse complement strand
TCGCTCCAAGCAGCCTCGTCGTCATGACGGTGCCGTATAGCGTTCAGAGCAACGGCATACACTCCCAGTACGGCACTATCGGAAGCGGCGAAGTGCAGATATTCCAAGATGGCGTCGTCACCAAGGGCACCTGGCACAAAGCCTCACGCGAAGCACAAATCACCTTCAAGGATGCAAACGGCCAGACCATCGGTCTCAATCCGGGCCAGACCTGGGTCGCCGCAGTCAGTGCCAGCAATAAAGTAACGTACCAGCCGTAATCAATGGATCAACTCACCCGCTTCAGCCGATCAAGCCGCGCATACACCTATGTACTGCTCGTAATCGGCAATGCGGTGGTATTGACCACAGGATGGATGGTATACACGTATCTTTCGCGTGAGGTTCTCTTCGTGTTCGGCGGTATGGCGCTCGTGGCGCTCGTATTGCCGCTGCTCATCGTCTGGATAATCAACTCGCTCTACATCCGCCCACTGCAACTCCTGTGGCAAGCGATCCTCTTCGTCGCGCCATCAGGTAGCGGCGTACCCGCACCCGATATGCAGCGCACCGGCAATGCCAGCGAGCTCGTACGCAACCTCGTCAACCACATCTACCAGCTGGCTGATATGGGACAAACCGTTGCGAAACATAGCGAAGCGACCAACTCATCTCTCACCAACCAAGCCGACGCGCTATACCGCCTCCCCGCAGCGATCATCATGCTCGACAAAGCAGGCAATATCGCGTTCATGAGCGAGACAGCCTTTGGCTATCTAGAGACTGACTACGACCATAGCGTCGGCCAACCCCTCGCCGCGATCCTCGACCTGTCGTTTCGCAGTGAAAACACACTCGATGGCTGGCTCCAGCAAGCCGTAGCGAGTGAGGTGCGTGCTAGCAATACCTGGGAACGCGTGAAACTCACTACTCCCACCAAACCAGATGAAGTTCGTTTCGTCGATCTCGTCGCAGGCTACCTAAAAGACAATCCAAGCGGCTACGAGACCATGCTCATCCTCACCGATCATACTTCGACCTACAAAGCCGACGATCAGTCCATGAGCTTCCTGGCGATGGCGGTACACGAGATGCGTACGCCACTAACAGTACTTCGCGGCTACGTCGAAGCCATCCACGATGACCTCGCGGCCCAGAAGAATGCGCCGGCAGACATCATGGGCTATCTGCAGCGCGCTGAAGCATCGGGCCAGCAGATGACAACATTCGTCAATAACATCCTTAATGTCTCCCGCGTCGAAGATGGACAACTAGTACTCCAACTCGCCGAAGATAACTGGCAGGCCATCATCCAGCAGATCATCAAAGACTACGCGCTTCGCGCCCAAACACGTGAGATCAAACTCGAAGTCAAGATCGCCGACAATCTGCCGAGCGTGGGCGTAGATCGCGTCAGCATCTACCAAGTTCTCGCCAACCTCGTCGAAAATGCTATCAAATACAGTCCTGCAGGCTCTACTGTTTCTATCGAGACACAGCTAGGCCGCGACGGCCGCGTCGAGACGCTCGTGCGTGACCAAGGACCTGGCATCCCTACGAGCAGCATCTCGCATCTGTTTGAGAAATTTTATCGCGACCACCACAACAAATCGCATATCAATGGCACTGGTCTCGGCCTCTACCTGAGCAAGACGCTCGTCAATGCACACGGCGGCGAGATCTGGGTGCATTCCAAGGAAGGCGAAGGCAGCGAGTTCGGTTTCAACATACTGCCGTATAGCCAACTTGCCAGCGAGCAAAAAGACAGCAATAATAATGGCATCACCAGAACAGCCCATGGCTGGATCAAGAACCACTCAATTTATAGGGGATAGCATGGATACATCGAGCAAACCAACCATACTGTGCATCGAGGACGAACAGTTCATCAGCGACCTCTACACACGCGCCCTTGGCCGCGTTGGCTATGAGGTAGTCGTCGAGTCGGACGGCGAAAAAGCCCTCGCGCTCGCCAAGTCCAACCGCTTCGATATCATCCTGCTCGACCTGATGGTGCCCACTATCACCGGCACTGAGATCCTGACGCAGCTTCGCAAAGACGTGCCGGACCTCAAGGCAAAGATCATCATCACCACCAATCTCGAACAACACGAAGAAGTGCGTGCCCAGCTCGAGAGCCAGGCTGACGGCTACATCATCAAAGCCAATGTCACTCCCCGCGAGCTGGCCGAACTCGTCCAGACGCTCTAGCCGCGCTACAATGTATACATGAGCAATGAGGGCAATGGTATTTCGGTGCACAGCGGGTTTCCAAACGCCGCCGACGACGCACGCCTCACTTCACTCGACCTGCACAGCCTCCTCGTGCCACAGCCGCGCAGTACATTTCTCTTCGCCATCGAGGGCGATGACTGGCGGGAGCAGGGCATCTACGCAGGCGACATCGCTGTCATCGATCGCGCCCTCGTGCCACGGCCGACCGATCTAGTCGCATGGATACATGACGACAACTTCCTGCTTGGCCCGCTCACTGACGCCCATCCAGACGCACAACTATGGGGCGTCGTCACGAGCATCATCCACCGCTATCGACAGCAGGAGCAGCGCAAGTCATGAGCCGTAAGCCGCTCTTTGCACTCGTCGATTGCAACAATTTCTTTGTTAGCTGCGAGCGCATCTTTCGTCCTGATCTCGAGGACAAGCCCGTCGTCGTGCTCAGTAGTAATGACGGCTGCTTCGTCGCACGCAGCAATGAAGCCAAAGCGCTCGGCTTGCCCATGGGCGCGCCAGCGTTCAAATACCGCGAGATTATGGACCGTCACAATGTCGTGTGCTTCAGCGCCAACTTCGAACTCTACGGCGATATTTCGCGTCGTATCACCAATCTCTTGAGCGAAGTTTGCCCCCGGATCGAAGTGTATTCTATAGACGAGTCATTTCTCGACATCAGCGCACTCGATATCCCAGATGTGGAAGCATGGGGCAGAGAGCTACGTGCACGCGTCCTCCGCGAGATCAGCGTACCGGTATCGATCGGCATCGCACCAACCAAAACCCTCGCCAAGCTCGCCAGCGAGCACGCTAAAACCACACCGGAGCTTGCCGGGGCGCTGACCATCGATAGCAACGACACACTCTACCGTGCCAAAACTCCCGTTGAAGCAATCTGGGGCGTCGGCTGGCGACTCGCGCCAAAACTAAAGGCTGCGGGGATCATGAACGCCCATGACGTCGCCAAAGCTCGGCCGAACCTCATCAAGCAGCTCGTCGGGAGCATACACGGCTCACAGCTCGTTATGGAGCTCAGTGGCCAAAGCTGCCTCCCGCTTGAACGCGAAGCACAAGTCCAACAAAGCATCATGCGCGGACGCACACTTGGCCATGACACCAGCAGCGAAGCTGATCTCGAAGCTGCACTTGCCAGCCTGACCGCCCGCGCCGCGTTCCGCTTGCGCGAACAGCGCCAGGTAACCCACCGTATTGGCTTCACGCTCGAGACCAGCCGTCACAAGCCGGGCTACCAGCGTATCCACCGTGAGATCAAGCTTCCCGCACCTACCAATGATACGGGGGAGATTCTAGCCCTCCTCAGCCATGAACTCGCATCGATCATGAGCCCAGGCAAACAGTATCACCGCCTCAACATCCATCTGCTTGCGCTCCGCGGGCAGGATACGATACAGAGCGATATTCTCGGCAACTTTGACGATCAGAAGTTCATTCGTCAAAGTGCGCGTATGGAGGCGCTCGACGAACTCAACAGCAAATTTGGACGAGGCACCCTCCGTTACGCCAGCGAAAACCTTAGCAACGCCTGGCTACCACTCCGCGGACAGGGCAGCCCGCGTTACGTTAGCAGCTGGAGCGAACTCCCAACCATCAGATGCTATACTGCTCAAGGAAAGAACTAAGAGGAGAGCTCGATGCGAACGCGCAAACACAAAAAAGAATATGATCGCTACCAGGAAACGATCGATGATTCGTGCGTATTTTGCGAACTTCGCAGTGGTCAGAAGCGGGTACTGTCAGAGACCAAATCGCATTGGGTGACCAAAAACCTCTTTGGTTACGATACGTGGGATGGCCACGCGGTCATCGAGCACCTCATGCTCGTCCCCAAGCGCCACATCACTTCGCTCGCGGACCTGAAGCAAGCAGAGCTTACTGAGTTTGCGATGGAAATCGCTCGGCTCGAATCCAGTGGGTATTCAGTCTACTCGCGGGCGCCGAACAACGGTTCTCGCAGCATCGCACACGTTCATACCCACCTCATCAAGCTTGGCAGCAAGCCAAAGAAGTTTATGTTCTTTACGCGCAAGCCATATATCATGATTTCGCGGTAAGATAGAACTATGAAACTGCATATCATAACTATCGGGAAGCCCAAGCTCGCCTACGCTCAAATGGGTTGGGACGAGTACCTCACGCGCCTGAAACGCATGCACACAGTCCGTATCACGCAGCTCAGCGACAAATATGCCTACGATGCCGACAAAATCCTCGACACCTCAGCAGATACCTACCGCGTAGTCCTCGATATTCAGGGACAGCTCCTCAGCAGTGAAGAGCTAGCTGATTTTCTCCGCGATCAGACGGTCCAGGCCCGCGAAGTGAGCTTCCTCATCGGTGGCCCCGAAGGCTTGCCGCGTGAGGTGCGTGAGCGTGCCGATCTGAAGCTCAGCTTTGGCCGCATCACGTTGCCACATGATCTGGCGATGGTAACGCTCCTCGAGACCCTCTATCGCAGCAGCACAATCAATCTCGGCCTGCCGTATCACAAATAGTTTGTAACATTTATTACGCGTGACCAGTCAAATAGTAGGCTGCACCCAACAAGCCCCGGGTCCATAGTGCTGCATATGTAGAGGTTAGGGCGAAAAGGGAGCGTCCTGGCTCCCTTCGCACTAAAGAAGGGAGGACCAACATGGAGACACTTACACCTATAAAGCGGCTTGTGCTCGGCGTATCAGTGGTTGTCATGGCCTTATTTGGCTTTGTCGGCTATGCAGCTGCAGCACCAGTCATCGAGACTCACGGGCCAAACTCTGGCGTGCGGGCAGGGCATCGCACTGAGACCGTATGCCGCGTCGTAAATACGACAAACATCTCGGCCACAAATAACAACTCACAAACTGCGAGAAGCGGCGATGTTACGATCATAAACAACACAAACGCGGGCGCCTGGAGCGGCTGGTCGCAGCTCAGCCCTGTTAGTTATCAAGCCGCGGGCTATAGCTTCGCGAGTTGGCGTGCTGATGTACTCAGCTGGCTCAGCGAACGCCAAAGCGGCGATGGCTGGAACGCAGCAACCGATGTCGTCACCATATCTGGTGGCGCAGACTGGAATAGCTGGGATCCAATAACCTGGCAGCAGAGTGGTCAGACATTTGCTACCTGGCGCTCAGAGCTGAATGTGCATCTGAATAGTAGCTACACAGGACTTGAGAGTTCATGGCCACCAGAAGCAACCGCCACAAGCCCGGGAACCAGCCGGAGTGGCTCAGCAAGCAACTTCTCGTCCTTTACTTTCACTGTCGGCGTCAACAATACACCAAGCTCAACAACCGTTTGTAGCTCAGTAGGCGGTCGCGGCGGCCCTGAAACGCCAAGCGCCCCTCAGCAGCCAAATAACCCACAACCTAGCGCCACCGTCCAACCAGCCGGTGGACAGGGAGGCGGCTCAGGCGGCGGAGGTGGTGGTTCATGGAGTAGCGCACCTCGCGCCAGCAGCCCAGCTCCCCGTGCTACTGCGTCACCATCAACGCCAAGCACCCCTCAGCAGCCAAATAACCCCTCAAATCCTGGCTCATCAGGCGGAAGTATCACGACTCACGGGCCGAACTCACCAGTGGTGAGTAGTAGCTCAAGCAGTACACGCACAACTATCACCAATACAACAAATATCTCTGCCACAAATAACAACCCTCAGACCGCCAGCTCAGGAGGCGTGAATGCGGCAAACAATACCAGCGTCGGTGGCGGCTCAGGCGGCGCAAGCAACAACGCCAATGGAGCGGTAACTATGAACGTCCGCCAATAACGGCACGCGCTGCTCCACAAAGCACCTCTTTTTTGCCTGGAGGTGCTTTTGTTTGTGGCATTACTGCGTGGGATAGGGGTAGGCGGTCGTATGCTGCAGCGCGATTTTGACCGCGAAACCTCCGCCCGGGGCGAGGCGTATTTCTAGCGAATCACCGCGAGCCACATGACGCTGCTCGATAGTGTGAGCTTCGGGATTATGCTGATAATGCGCATCATCGGCGTCACGATAGACCGTCGCTTCGTATGTCTGGTGTTCGTCCAGGAAATCGAGCGAAACCGTCAGCGTTCGCTCGTGCTCGTCGGTTACGGCACCGAGATACCAGTCATCGCTATTGCAATCTTTGCGCGCGATGACATAGTAGTCACCGATGACACCATCAAGCGGCAATGAGACGTCCCAGCTGACTGGCACATCCCTAATAAATGCGAACGCCGGCTGATCTGCGTAGTGTTCGGGTAGATCGGCTGCCATCTGCAGCGGGCTGTACATCGTGACGTAGAAAGCCAATTGCTTGGCCAGCGTTGTTTGGACTTTGCGCGGCGTACCGCTGAGATTGAAAATTCCTGGCGTGTAATCCAGCGGCCCGGCCAGCAGGCGCGTGAAGGGCAAGATTGTCGTATGCTCGGGGATGACCATCGTACCCTCGTACTCTTGTCCCATCACGCCTTCGCGCGTCATGAGATTTGGCCATGTGCGCTCGATCCCCGTACCTTTGACTGGCTCGTGGATGTCGAGCATGATCTGCCTCTCGGCGGCAAGCTCGACCGTCTTCTGATAGTGGCGAACACCTACTTGAGACGAATGGAACTCGTCCTTATTGAAACGGTGATTGACGTAACCAGTCTTGATATAGCGCACACCGAAGTGCCGATAATAGTCATATGCCTCAGGGAGCTCCCATTCATAGTGCGCAGCATTGCCTGATGTCTCGTGATGGCCGATGATATCGATGTCTTGGGACTTCGCATAGGAAGTGACCGTCTGTATGTCGAAATCTGGGTAGGGCTGCATGTGGTTCATCTTGTCGCCGTTTTGCGTCCAGTCACCATCCCAACCTTCATTCCAACCTTCGATGAGCAGGGCAGAGATACCGAGCTTTTTGGCTGCATTGATATAGCGCAGCGCATTTGCGGTGGTTGCGCCGTGTTTCTCGCCGCTCGCCCAGGTGAAGTACTCCAGGAACATCCCCCACCAGATGCCCATGAACTTAGCTGGCTGGATCCATGATGTGTCGGAAATCTTGGAGGGTTCATTGAGGTTGAGCATGAGCCTAGAGGCGCCGAGTCCAGCCGCCGTATCAGAGACGATTACCGTGCGCCACGGCGCACAGAAGGGCAGCGCCACCGTAGCTGCGATACCGCTGGAAAGCGGCGTGATACTACTCTGGAGACCGCCGTCGATCGGGACGATATTCATAGCACCATAGTCATAGAGCGCAGCTTCGTGGATTGCCAGATACGTAGCATCAGGAAGCTCGACGGTGAGTGGTGTATGAGCAGTGTCTATCGCGCTGAGTGATGTTTTTTTGTACAGATGCTCATAATGATTCTGGCCAAGCGCCGGGATCCACCATGCCTGCGAATCTGCCGGGATGCGAAACTCCGTATCCTCGCGTAGTATTTCCAGTTCACCCGAGCCTGCAACCTCATATCGGAAGCCGAGCCCATCATCATAGAGCCGAAACCTGATCGTGAAGCCATCTGTGCAAAGCGCCAATTCGTTGTAGCGATTCCTGACATATCGCTGCTCGCCCCATGGCTGTTCCCATGTTTCGTCGAAACTCGATTCCTCGAACGAGAAATCTCCACTGACATGCAAAAGCTCGCGACTACTCTCAGCCTGCAGGGAAAGCCCCGAGCGCCCTATGAGCTGCTTATCGCCAGCAGTCAGCTCATACCAGGGGCGCGAGTCGGTCACGCCTACGCGCAAAGTAAGCCGCCCTTCGGGCGAATGTATAGCGTGAGCGTCTCTTTGTGTCGTCTGGTCCAGATGATCAGTCATAGTACTTACGCTTAAGTATGGACTACCGCATCATAAGGAGCAAATACTCGATAAATGCTTGCAATGCCTCGCATAGTTTTATACCCTATGGGGGTATAGGAGAACACGATGCACGACCATGAATCACACGCCCACCATGACCACGAAAGCCGCCATACTCATCATGGTGACATGGATCTAAACAAGATGGCGGCGAGCGCCACGCTCCACTGCCTGACGGGCTGCGCGCTCGGCGAGGTCACTGGCCTCATCATAGGTACTGCGCTCGGCTGGTCGATGTTACCGACGATCATGCTAGCGGTCGCGCTGGCATTTGTCTTTGGCTTCACGCTCTCCACACTGCCTCTTCGCAAAGCGGGGCTCGGCTTCTTCGCGGCGCTCTCGATCGTCTTCGCCGCAGATACGCTCTCGATCGCCGTCATGGAGCTTGTCGACAACGCTGTCATGGCGCTCATACCAGGCGCTATGTCGGCCGGCCTCGTCGATCCGCTGTTCTGGATCAGCATGCCGATCGCACTGACAGCTGCATACTTCGCCGCATATCCGCTCAACAGGTACCTCCTGACGAAGGGGAAAGGCCACGCACTCGTTATGAAATATCACGGACATAATCACTAGGAGACAATCATCATGAAGTATGGCTACACACACAACAAAGAGGCGGTCCTAAAGCGCCTGAAGCGCGCCGAAGGGCAGGTGCGAGGTATCGCTCGCATGGTCGACGAGGACAAATACTGCATCGACATCCTCACGCAGGTAAGCGCCGCTCAAGCAGCACTCGACAAAGTAGCGATCGAGCTCCTCAGGGACCACGCCAAGCACTGTATGGCGCACGCCACTGATGAAACTGAGCAAAATACCAAAGCCGATGAGCTCGTCGGCGCTATCAGCCGGATGTTATCACGGTAAGGAGAATCCTATGGAAACAAAACCTCTACTCTACGGTCTCATCGGATTCTTCCTCGGTGGTCTACTCGTATCCATCGCCGCCACCACCTTCGACAAACCCGAGCTCGAGACAGAAGAGCACGCAGCGATTGTGCAGTATACGCATATCTGACACGCTGTGTAGTAATCCCTATGTCAATGTCTTTACTAGCTAGACCGACTGCTTGATATCACCATATATGGTTTTGATTCTTCTTAGGGGCGAAGTCTGGAGTGAGCCTCCTCGCAGCAGAGCATACTGCGTATCGAGAAGCGTATATATCTCGCCCCATTCAACTGGCGTATCGCTATCCAGCTCCTCAAAGATCCTACTTAGAGAGAAAAAATAGTCGCTAACACGCTCAATGGTATCAATATCACTCCAGTGATCGATTGCCAGTTGCAACAAATCACGTGCTAAAATTTGCTGCTGTCTATGTGTATTATTCTGTGTCGAAATCTTCATAGTGGAGCTTGAGGTTACTACTTTCTAATAGTACACCTTCATGACCGCACGGGGAATCGACCTACCTTCGGCAGGCCCGCAACTTCACGACTGAAAACAAGTTTTCATCGGAAGATTGCCTTGCGAAATGCCACTGGCATTTCTCACCCGATTGGGTAATCGTGGCTCGATGCCAGGAACAATAACCAAGAAAAAAGACCCACCTTTGGTGAGTCTCTTTTCTTGGTGACCGCACGGGGAATCGAACCCCGATTGCCGGGATGAGAACCCGATTTCCTAACCGTTAGAAGATGCGGCCGTTACAATCTTACCGCAGTATTCTAGCATAAAATCAGGGGCCTGACTAGTCCCGCGGCTCTATAAATCTTCGGCCTTGACCACGCCATCATGGCGGCGACCATCGTAGATAATCGTCGGGATTTTGACGGTCTTTATCTCGTCGCGCACGAGGCGCTCATTGTCGGCCATGATAGACGCGACCTGGTCAGACGCGGCAAGTACTTGCAACGAGTCGATCTCGCCCTCGCTATAGCCAAACTCCGCGAGCCACTCATGGAGCAGGGCAGTGGTCTGATTATTCGAATACGACGTATTGATGACGGTCTGCCAGTTGGCACCACTGTCAGTGGTACCGACAAATAGGCGATCGAGGATGCGCCAGTCGACGGCCTGGTCGCCCTCGTTCGCTTGCTTCGGCGGCTGGAGGCGGATCGCCTCGAGATAGCTCACGATAAGCTTGGAGTTCGAGAATTTGTAGCCGCTCGGCTGCGTGCTATCAGGGATCGGATAGGCGATATAGGTCAAGTTGTAGCGATTGTCGAAGGCTGCCTGCTTGATATTGCGGTAGAGTTGCTGGCAGTAGAGACAGCCCGGATCGATGATCTCGACAGCGATCGGCTTGCTGGCATCATACGGTTTGCTATAGCTCGCATTGGCTGGCTGGTAGTCAGCTGCTTTCCAATCGCGAGCACGTGCAGGTACTGAGGTGATCGTTTTGCCGAAATCGCTAAACTCACTACCAAACCATTCGTGCAGCTTGAAGCTCTTCGCCGAGTCGACGAAGCTCGGCTTGACCTCTTCGATGGAGCACGCTTCGGCGCCGAGACTACATGAAGCCGCATTTGACGGATTGCATGTGCCGTATACGTAGAGATTGAGGCCGCTCTTTACCACGACATAGAGGCTCCAGACAGTCAGGACAATGACGAGGAAGGCTGCAATCTCGAGACCGATGCTGGCTGCCTTGACCATCTTTGGCTTGCGTACGGCGACGCGCGCGAGCAGGCGACCCTTTACCTCGTCCTTGAACGAAATGTCACAGGGGCGGAATGTAACACGGCGGAACGTACAGTGCCACGCCTTGCTCAGGTAGCGACGATATTTGGCGCTGACCGCTGCCATAAAGAGCAGTACGATAAATGCTGCGATACAAAACATGGACTACTTGATCTCCTTCACAAATGTCGTCATCGTACGGACAGCTACATCGATGTCCTCTTCGGTCGCATGGAGACCGATTGAGAAGCGTAGCAGCGGCGGCAACGCAAGCTTCTCCTTTAGATAATGATGTGCACAGAAATAGCCGCTTCGCACCATCACGCCCGCTTCAGACAAGAACAGTGCTAGCTGATGTGCATCGTGCTGCTCGCTATACACACTGATGACGGGCGCTGGCGCGCCGCCAAGCATCGTCAGGCCAGGTATGCCATGGAGCCCATCATAAAGCCTCTGCGCCAGATGCGCCTCGTGCTCTTCGGCAGTACGACCTTCGTAGCGAAACGCTTTCTGCCAGCGCAGTGCCTCACCGAGTGCGATGATCTCGCCCCATGGCTGAAGTCCCGCCTCGAGCCGCGTATGGATTTCGCCCTCGGGCAGGAGCTCATAGTCTCGCTCGGTGACATCTTCGACCATGCCGCCGCCGATAAATGTCACTTCTAAGCTCATCAGCAAATCTTTGCGGGCCACGACCACGCCGAGGCTCGCGCCATACGCCTTGTGCGCAGAGAAGCAGTAGGCATCCGCCTCCACGCCACGCAGCAATGACTGTGCGTGCGCCACCGCTTGCGCCCCGTCGATGATCACGATGCCGCCATGCGCATGCGTATCAGCTACGAGCTGTTTTAGATTGCTTAGTTGGCTGCCATCGACATTGCTCATAGCATTTACTACGACGACAGCTCGCTCCAGCTGCGCCTCGTCGTAGAGCAGGGCACCGTCCGCGCTACGGTCAAGCACCACGCGTTCGACGGACAAACGCCGTGCGAGCTCAATCGTCGTCAGATAGACCGAGTTGTGCTCATGATGACTCGTCACCACTCGATCGTAGCGCGCAGGCAGCTGCTGCAGGAGCAAGTTCAGCCCATACGTTGTATTGAGCGTGAAGCTCACTGCGTAGCGTTTCGCAGACAAGTCAAAATAGTGCAGTACCGCCGTGCGAACATCGGCCACCGCCTCGTCTACTCGTCGTCCCCATGCATACTTCACACGCTCACCACAGGCATTGTACTCATGGAAATACGTCTCGAGCGCATCGATAACAGGCTGCGGACGCATCGTTTGGCAGGCGCTATCCAGGTAGTGATCCTCCGGGCGAACATACGAAAAATCCGGATGACGTGCGCCGTCAGTGGCAGCGCGAGACTTCTTCCCAAACATAGCGTATTCCTTGCTTATTGCCCATCAGTATACGGTAATGCTTCTCCTTAGGACGTGACGCCCGTCACACCATGAGCTGGCCCTTGCGGAGTAGAGGCCGAGCAGGCATACTAAGCATAGACGGTATGAAACACTTGAGTGGGATTAAACACTAGCGTGGGATTCTTTGGTAAAAAGAAATCGAGGCCACAAGTAAGCAGCAGCATCGCTGCCAATTTGCGTGACGAAAAAGTCAAATCAGACATCATCCTCAATTCTATCGATGACGGCGTGATGGTGATCGATAGCGAGATGACAATTCAACGCTTCAATCCTGGCGCCAGTCATATCACCGGCTGGGAAGTTGAAGAGGCCCAAGGACTCGATTACCGCTCGGTCATCCGCCTCGTTGATGATCATGAAAATGCCTATCCAGAGGACAAAGACCCCTTCCGCACAGCGCTCCGCAGCGGACAGCTCGTACGTGACAACGACGCCATTCTCGTCTCACGCTCCAACAAGCGCATTTCGCTCAGCCTCAATGTCTCGCCGCTTCTGGATGAGGGCAGCGGACAAGTACAGGGCGTCGTCGCGGTCTTCCGTGACGTCAGCGAGGCGCGCCAGCAGGAGCGTCAGCGTGCAGAGTTCATCAGCACCGCGAGCCATGAGATGCGCACGCCTGTCGCTGCCATCGAGGGCTATCTCAGTCTCGCCCTCAATGACAAAGTTGCCGCTATCGATACCCGTGCCCGGGGCTATCTTGACAAGGCATACAAAGCAACGCAACACCTCGGTGAGCTCTTCCAGGACTTGCTCACGAGCGCCAAAGCCGAGGACGGCCGTCTAACCAACCATCCGGTCGTCAGCGAGCTCGGTGAACTCGTCGAACTGATTGCAAGTGATGTCCGCTTCACAGCTGAGAAGAAAAATCTCCGCGTTGAGCTCGTTCTCGGCAGCGAAATCAGCAATCCTGCTGCCGAAGCAACACCCGAGCGGGGCGGTGAACGCACGATCCGTCCGCTCTACTATGCCTTCGTCGACCCGGATCGTCTGCGCGAAGTCATCACCAACCTCTTCGACAATGCCGTCAAATACACGCCGTCCGGTAAAATTCAGCTCGGCATCACCGGCAACAACGACGTCGTACAGATCTATGTTCGCGACACCGGTCCCGGCATCCCACCCGAGGACATTTCGCACTTATTCCAGAAATTCTACCGCGTCGATAATTCCGACACCCGTACCATCGGCGGTACCGGCCTCGGCCTCTTCATCTGCCGCAAGATTATCGAGCTCTACAACGGCAAAATATGGGTCAACAGCAAGCTTGGCGAAGGTAGCACATTCTTCATCAATCTCCCGCGCCTCGACACGCAGCAAGCCGACCAGCTCCGCCGTCAGCAGGAGCAAGACAAAATCGCTTCGATCGCCAACGCACCACGCTAGATGTAGTAGACAATGAAATGCTTATGCTACAATACGTGCAAACCTTCATAACAGCTAGCTAACCAGGGTAGGGGATTCAACACAAATGACCAAAGTGCTCCTTGTCGAAGACGACAATAACTTGCGTGAAATCTACGAAGCACGCCTCGCAGCCGAGGGCTACGAGATCAGCGCCGCACAGGACGGCGAAGAAGCGCTCGAGGTCGCCAAAAAAGTCCAGCCTGACCTCATCATCTCTGATGTCATGATGCCGCGTATCAGCGGCTTCGAGATGCTCGATATCCTCCGCAACACGCATGGGCTTCAGCACACCAAGGTCATCATGCTTACCGCCCTCGGCCAGGAAGAAGACAAGACCCGCGCTGACAGCCTCGGTGCCGATCGCTACCTCGTCAAATCACAGGTCACTCTCGAAGATATCGTCAAAGCCGCCCAAGAACTCCTCTCGGGCGAAGCTCCAGCGACTGAGGAGCCTG
>Ga0182743_1003027_pt1 | contig 13953 bp, 12 predicted proteins | sample eDN3rd30CKraftOP_FD_128522 | JGI IMG/M metagenome (GOLD analysis project Ga0182743, IMG submission 128522) | Enriched Organic Plus compost microbial communities from Emeryville, California, USA - eDNA 3rd pass 30_C Kraft OP (version 2) (version 2) ... | reverse complement strand
CGTGCCGAGCCACCCGAGCAGGAAGCCGAGCGGGATCGACACGATGCCGGGGTTGTTCAGCGGCCAGATCGCGACACCGGTGTTCTTGAACACGCTCGTCTCGGTCCCCCAGAACACCGGGGAGAGGACGATGAGCACGACCGCGGCGATGAGACCGCCGTACATGCTCCACACCGCACCGCGGGTGGAGAACTTGCGCCAGAACAGCGAGTACAGGATCGTCGGCAGATTCGCGGACGCGGCGACCGCGAAGGCCAACGCCACGAGGAACGCCACGTTCTGCCCCTGCACCCCGATGCCGCCGATGATCGCGAGCACCCCGATGACGATGACGGTGCGGCGGGCGACCTTCACCTCGCCGTCCGGGGGCACGTCGCCCTTCTTCACGACGTTCGCGTAGATGTCGTGCGCGAACGACGCGGCCGCCGTGATGGTGAGGCCGGCGACCACCGCGAGGATCGTCGCGAAGGCCACCGCCGAGATGAATCCCAGCAGCACCGGCCCGCCGAGGTGGAGCGCGAGCAGCGGCGCCGCGGAGTTCACGCCACCGGGTGCGTTCGCGATCGTCTCGGGACCGACCATGGCGCCCGCGCCGTAACCGAGCACGAGCGTCAGCAGGTAGAAGATGCCGATGAGCCAGATCGCCCACACCACCGACCGACGCGCCTCCTTGGCGGTGGGCACGGTGTAGAAGCGCATCAGCACGTGCGGCAGCCCCGCGGTGCCGAGCACGAGGGCCAGTGCGAGGGAGATGAAGTCCCACGGGTTCGCGCCGTACTGCAGGCCCGGGCCGAGCACCGCCTCACCCTTCGGCGACGCCTCGACGGCGCCGGCGAGCAGCGTGTCCAGGCTGAAGCCGTTGAGGGCGAGCACCCAGATCGTCATGACCACCGCGCCGCCGATGAGCAGGAACGCCTTCACGATCTGCACCCAGGTGGTCCCCTTCATCCCGCCGACGAGGACGTAGACGATCATGAGCACGCCGACCACGGCGACGACGATCGATTGGCCGATCTGGTCGCCGATGCCCAGCAGCAGCGACACCAGGCCGCCCGCGCCCGCCATCTGCGCGAGCAGGTAGAAGAAGCACACCGCGAGTGTGGTGATGGCGGCGGCCATCCGCACCGGCCGCTGCTTGAGGCGGAACGAGAGCACGTCGGCCATCGTGAACCGTCCCGTGTTGCGCATGAGCTCGGCGACGAGCAGCAGCGCGACCAACCAGGCGACGAGGAACCCGATGGAGTAGAGGAACCCGTCGTACCCGTTGATGGCGATGGCCCCGCAGATGCCGAGGAAGGATGCCGCCGACAGGTAGTCGCCGGCGATCGCGAAGCCGTTCTGCGGCCCGGTGAAGGAGCGGCCGGCGGCGTAGTAGTCGGCCGCCGTCTTGTTGTTGCGGCTGGCGCGGATGACGATGAACAGGGTCACCGCGACGAACGCGCCGAAGATCGAGATGTTCAGGACTGGGTTGTTCTCCACCGTCTGCACGGCGGCGTCGATAGCTCCGAACACGTCGTTCACGCGGCACCCCCTTCGGCACGCTCGAGCTGCGCACGGATACGCTCGGCCTGCGGGTCGAGCCTGCGGTTGGCGAACGACACGTACGCCATGGTGATCACGAACGTGGTGACGAACTGCCCGAGACCGAACAGCAGGCCGACCGTGATGTCGCCCCACACCTTCTGCGACATGAACTCGATCGCGAACGAGGACAGCAGGACGTAGACGAAGTACCAGATGAGGAACGCGGCGGCGAGGGGGAACACGAAGCTCCGCCTCGATCGTTTCAACCGCTTGAACGCGGCGCTGTCCTCCACCGCGATGTAATCGATCCCGCTGGGAGCGGAACCCTGTTGCAGATTGGTCATGTGGCCTCCTCGCCTCACGCCTGGCGCGTCGTCGCGCCTCTCAGGAGAGAACAGAACCGCTGGCTGCGGCGGTGTTATCCTCGACGCTACGAAGGCGGCGTCGGCGCCGTCACCCCCGGAAGTAGGTAGGCGGATGATGGCGTATTCCTCATCTCCGAACGACCTGGCGCTGATCTCCCGAGCTGTACAGGACCTTGCCCGTCGTTCGAGATTCCCGGTCACCTTCGGCGGGGTGGCCGACGATGGCGCGATTCATGTGACGTCGATCGTCGGCGCACGCAGTCGCAGCATCCAGGGCCTCGTGGTGCACCCGCAGCGCGGGCTCGGCGGCCGGGCCCTCGTGGAAGGCCGCCCGCAGCTCGCGCTCGATTACCGCACCGCGCGCGGCATCACCCACGACTACGACCGCGCGATCCTCGGCGAGGGACTCGTCACGCTGTTCGCCGTGCCCGTCGTGACCGGCGGCCGCACCCGCGGCGTGCTCTACTGCGGCTCGTGGGGCCAGTCCGCCGTGGATGCCGAGGTCGCCAAGCCGGCGCTGAAGATCGCGGGCGAGCTGGCGACGGAGTTCCGCATCCGCGACGAGGTCGAACGGCGCCTTGCCGTCGCCCGCCCGGACGTGGCGGCGCCCATGCTCGACTCGTCGGCCCGAGAGGAACTGCGGGAGAGCTTCGCGCAGTTGCGCGCCATCGCCGCATCCATCACCGACCCTGCGATCCGTTCGCGCATCACCGAGGTGCAGCAGCGGCTCACCTCCCTCGGCTCCCCCACCCCGGAGGGCGAGAAGCTCGACGTGCGGCTCTCGCCCCGAGAGTTGGACGTGCTCTCGTGCGCCGCACTCGGTTCCACGAACGCCGAGATCTCGGAGCAGCTCGGTCTGCGCGAAACGACCGTGAAGTCGTACCTGGCGACCGCGATGTCGAAGCTCTCCGCATCCACGCGCCACGCTGCGGTCGCCAACGCGCGACGCGCAGGCCTGCTTCCCTGACGCTCCCGTTCACGCGGGTGGGCGCTCGCGGCGGCGCGCCGTCCGCGGGCGCCCACCCCGGCGCTCACTTCGTGGGGCCGTAGTACGCCTCGATCTCTGCCAGCTCCGCTTCCGCGGTCTCCTGGATCTTCTCCAGCAGCTCCGCGTCGAGGCCGGGGGCGAATTCCTCGAGCCGTTCGGCGGCGATCCGCGAGGGTGCGCCCGCGGGCGCCTGTTCGGTGGCCTGCAAGGTCGTCCCGTCGTTCGACGGCGAGGCGCCCTGGTAGATCCGCCCCGCCTCGGACGCGCCATCGAGGTCGAAGCTGTACTGCTTCGACTGGATGCCGAGGTCGAGCAGCTCCTTCACCTCGGGGAACGCCTCGGCGTTCGTCTTCGGGATCGGCAGCAGTGCGTTCCACTGCACGCCGAGCGTCTCGAGCGCCTTCGCGTATGCGTTCTCGTGTGCCTGGTCGCGGACGATGAGGTAGGAGATGGTCGAGCGGGCCACCTTGTTCTCCGTCATCTCGTAGATGCGACACTTCTGCAGCCGGCCGGTCGATTCCAGCATGAGGTTGTAGAGCAGGTCGAGCGGCAGGTTGCCGGAGTTGTACACGTAGCTGCCGAGCCACGGGTTGCCAGCCGCATCCACCGGCATCGCCCCCTGCGCGCCCACCAGGTAGTGGTGGATGTTGCTGGTGTCGAGGGCGATGTTCAGCGGGGTGGCACCGCCCTTCCCCGGGGTGTCGAGCGGGTCGGTGAGCGAGCCGCTGTAACCGGGTGAGCCGTCGAGGAGCCGGGAGATCGTCGTGCCGATGAGCTCGACATGGCTGATCTCCTCGGTCCCGACGCCCTGGATGAGGTCGCGGTAGGGCTTCGCCGCCGGGCCGCGGAAGTTCATCGCCTGGAACAGATACTGCATCATGGTGCGCATCTCGCCGAACTGCCCGCCGAGTCCCTCCTGGAGGGCGTTCGCGGCGGCGGGGTCCGGGTCGCCCTCGGGAATCTCGTTGATCCAGGTCTGCGCGTGGAAGTACATCGGTCGAGCCTCCTTGGGGGATGGGAGCGGCTGGTCCGCCGTCCGAGGGGTCAACGCCGCATCCGGGATCCCCGCGCGGGGTTGAACGTGTCGCTCGACCTGCGGATCGAATACGCCCGGGACGAGGACGGCGGCGGGTCGTGGATGCGGATCGGCGAGTCGATCCACCGTGTGTTCAACGCCCGCGCGGCGGAGCTGGCACTGATTGATGGTGCAGGGCCGGCGGGTCTACGAGATCATGGAGGGCTTCTGGTCCGCGGTCGCGGCCGATCCGTCGCAGCCGGAGGTCTTCCGCGAATACGGCCGCATCTGGACACAGACGCCGAAGGTGCTGGTCTCGCGCACCCGCACCACGGCCGGCCATCACACCCAGGTCATCACGTCCGACGACGCGGTGCCCGCGCTTCGCACGCTGCGAGAGGAGACGGACGGGGGCATCGGGGTGGGCGGGGCGACGATCGCGACGGCGCTCCTGCGGGCCGGCCTCCTGGACGAACTGGTGCTGTACGTGCATCCGACGATCCTCGGCGAGGGACGTCCACTGTTCGACCCGCCGCATCCACCGCTCGAACTCGATCTGCTGGAGACCGCGACGCACGAGGACGGCGTCGTGCTCCACCGCTACGCGGTGCGGTGAGCGCCGGGCGCGCACCGCGGCCGGTTATCCTTGGGGGACGCCCTCGTAGCTCAGCAGGATAGAGCGGCCCTCTCCTAAAGGGCAGGTCGCAGGTTCGAATCCTGTCGGGGGCACCATGGGTTGTACGCGGAAGGGGTGTCCCTTCGTACGCGGAACCCTTGAAAACGAGAAATGCCGCCTGATTTCAGGCGGCATTTCTCGTTTTCGAGCGGGGATCGTCGGTGTCGAGCCCGCGCGGTAAGAGTCGAACAACGCGAAAGGCTCGAAGCCCGGTGTCTCTGCCCGGTTCTGGGCACGCTGACGCCGACCTTCGAGCCGGTGGTAGATGTTGTTGTTCGCGTCCGCGCGGCGTTACGTGCGGATGGGATTTCGTTTCGCGCGTCCGCGCTGGTGGGTGACGCGCTGCAGCGCGGAGCTGCGGCGGGGCTTGCGCTGTTTCGCGCGGGGTGCTTCGAGGCCGGCCTCATAGTCGAGTCCGTCCTCGGTCTTCTGTGCGGCGAAGTCGTGGATCTTGTCGAGATTCGCGGCGACGACGGTCAGGGTCGCGAGGAAGTACTGCGCCACCGAGCCGTGGAGGCGGCGGCGCGAGCCGTCTTCGAGCGCGTGGGTGCCACCGTCCTTGAGGTAGGCGTTGAACGACTCGACGCTGTTCCCGCCGTGGCCGTACATCGCCCGCCACTGCTTCGAGCCGTATTGATACTCCTGCGCGAACTTGCCGCCCGCTTCGGCGGGGAAGTCGACTGTGGTGGAGTTTGTGCAGACTCGGCCGGCATCGGCGGGCGGCTTCGGGATGATCGTGAGGGCGACAGTTCCGGGCTTACGCATGTTCTTCTTCGCGGGGCAGGAGGCCGTGGCCCATGGCCCGTAGGCGGGGCGAACTCCACGAACCGCCGGCGCTTCACCGCCAGCTGAGCGGCATTCTCCCCGCGCTGAGCGCACACCTCATCCCACTCACGCTTCGTGAGCCGACGCTGCCGAGTGGGCAGCGGGAACGCGTCCATCACGTCGAGGACGCGCAGCGTCGCGCGACGGACGCGCCCCGCGACCTGCTGCTCACTGAGGTGGGCGAAGGTGTCCGGGAGACCGAGAAGCGCACGCGTCGTCAGAGTGAGACGGCTCGCGATAAGGACGGCGACGCTCTGGACAACGCGTGGGGTCACTCGCAGTCCGTGGGCTGGTACTGACCCCGCCTGGCACCTACTCGCGGAAGGCCTCGAGCAGCTCGTCGACCGACTCGCCCCGCACGAAGACCGGGATCCGGTCGATCGGCGTGGGCACCGTCACCGTGCGGCCGCCCGTGATGCGTTCGCCGGTCCAGGCATCCGTCCACCCGTTCGTCCGCTCACTCTCGGGAAGCTCGGGGAGGTAGACCGACCACTCGGTCGCACCCTCTTCGAGCACGGGCGCCACGAGGATGTCGTCGCCGAGCAGCCACTCGGTCGGCGCGCTCCACACCGCCGCGTCATGCGGCCACTCGAAGAACAGCGGACGCATGAGCGGGCGGTCGGTCGCGATCGCCGCCGCGGCCGAGCGCTCGAGGTACGGCACGAGCCGCTCGCGCAGCTTGGCGTACCGGCGGAAGAGCGGCAGCACGCGCTCGTCGCCGGTTCGCTCGGCGATGTTCCACGGGGTTCGGTCGCGCGACGGCGTGCGGTGGTGGTTGAACTCCGAGTGGTACTGCATGATCGGCACGAACGCCGACGCCTGCGTCGCGCGGATGTACAGCTCGCCGGTCGGGATCTCGCCCGAGAAGCCGGCGATATCCCACCCCCAGTAGACGATCCCGGATGCCGCGGCGGTCAGCCCCGCGTTCATCGACCAGCGGAACGCCTCCCACGTCGAGTTCTCGTCACCGGCCCAGAAGGCGCCGTGCGCCTGTGAGCCGGTGAATCCCGCGCGACTGAACGTCACGGGCGCCTTGCCCGCGGACCGCAGCAGGTCTCCGTACGCCTTCGCGTACGCCACCGGGAACGTGTTGTTCTTCTCGTCGCCGCGTCGGCCGTCGAGGTAGACGAGCTCGGAGCCCCACGCGTGCTCGCCGCCGTCGGTCTTGAACCCGTCGACGCCGATCTCCTCGACGAGGTACCGGCGCTTCTCGGTCCACCAGCGCGCGGCGCGCTCATCGGTGAGGTCGGGCATGAGCGCGAGCGGGAACCACCAGCCGCGATTGCGATAGGGGCGGGTGCCGCCGCGCGGATCGGGCTCGCGGATGAGCACGTCCTCGCGGATCGCCGCCTGCGCATCGGCCGCCACCTGACCGGTCGGGTGCGGACGCATCTTGATGAGCGGGATCTGCCACAAGTGGAGGCGGATGCCCCGCTCATGCAACTCGTCGGCCATGCCCTTCGGGTCGGGCCACGCGCCGTCTCCGGGGAACGTGAAGTCGGACAGGCGGTGCGGGGCGCCGTCGGCCGATACCTCGTATTGCGCGTCACCGAAGGCGGTGAACGTCGACTCGTCGCTCCACGCCTCGATGACGACCGACCCGACCGGGATGTCGTGCTCGCGGTGCAGGTCCATCTGCCGCATGACCTCGGCCTGCGTGTTCCACTCGTTGCCGCTCGCCCACAGGCGGAAGACCCACGACGGCAGCTCGGTCGCGCGACCGACGCCGTCGAGGAACTGCCCGAGCACCTCGGTCGGCGAGCCGTCGAAGATGCGCAGGGGCACGGTGCCCGCGGCATCCGTCTCGGCTTCGATCACGATCCGTGAAGAGTCGGATGCTCCGATGTCGAACCACACGCGCCGCGTCGTGTCGACGTGGAATCCCCATCCGTCGCCGCCGACGACGTGCGCGAACGGCATGGGCAGGTACGTCTTGCGCTCGGCGCCCTGGCTCTTGTACTGCTCGAACACGACGGCGTCGAGCAGCTGTCCGGTCTGGTCGACGGCGTCGTAGCGTTCGCCGAACCCCGTGACGTGCTCCCCCTGCGCGAGCGGCAGCGCGAAGCGCACGCGCCATGCGCGGTGGCCGTCGTGCAGTACCTCGGTCGTGCCCGGGATGACTCGCGGATGTGCGTCGGTGTCGGGTCGCCACTGCGCCGCGCGGAACTCGAACCAGCGCGTGCGCTCGGTGCGACCACCGTCACCATCGCCGCGTGTGGCGGTGAACCGGTAGCGGTAGGTGCCTCCGTAGCGCAGCTCGGGCGTGCGGGTCTGCCAGCCGCCCGTCGACCGGGCGAGGCGAGCAGCCGCGGAGGCGAGGTGGCCGCCGTCGGTCACGCGCCCGCGCGATCTCGTCGCGACGCGTTCGAGGTCGAGCTCCACCGTCTCGGCCGGCGTGTCGGATCCCTCGTCGGGCCGCCACTCGAGCGTGCACGTCACCGCGACGACGCCCGCGTCGGCGCGCAGGCCGAGGCTCGCGGTCGAGCCCGCCTCGGGCACGACCGGCCAGCGCTGCTCGGTGTCGACGGAGTACGGGTGTCCCGATCCTGCGGGTCGGTGACGGATCATGCGAGGGTCTCTTCCTGGGCCGTGGTCTGCGGGGCGAGGACTGCCGGGTCGATGCGCCCGAGCGCGATGCCGAGGCGCAGGAACATCGCATGGCTCCACAGCAGCGGCGTCGCGACCGGTCCCCATCGGTCGATCCACTCCTGGCGCATTCCCGGTGCGATGATGTGCCCGGGCACCTGCTCGGGCAGGTCGAGCTCGGGCGTCGCCGTGGCGGCGGCGTACTGCAGCAGCTCGTCGGCCCGATCGCGGTCGCCTGCCGCGAGATGCGCGAGCCCGAGGAAGCACGACAGCAGGGGCCACTGCCCGCCGCCGAAGAACGTGTCGCCGAGGTAGCGGTGCACTCCCCCGTCGACCACCAGGTGCGCTTCGAGCACGTCGATCGTGCGGCGGGCGACGTCGGATGCGGCATCCGTGAAGCCCAGCGGAGCGATCGCGGCCGCGAGGCTGCCGTCCACCGCGGTGCTGCCGAACCACTTGATGAGGTGGCCGTCCTTCGTGCCGCGCTCGGCGACGAGGCGACGGAGTCTGGCCGTCTCGTCGCCGATGGCGCGCACCGTGGCGTCGTCGACGAGGTCGGCACGGGCGACGGCTTCGAGGCCGGCCGCGATGCACGCGAGCGTCGAGACATGCACGTGCTGCGAGTGCTCCTCCCACCAGTCGTAGCAGGGGCGCCACCACGACACGAGAAGGTACTCGGCGGTGAGCTGCGCGGCCTCGCGGTAGCGCGAGCCGTCGAGGCCGTGCCGCTCGAGGTGCTCCACGAGCGCCCACAGCCACGTGCCGTACCCGTCGAGCTGGAAGTCCCACCACTCGTCCGCCCCGTCGTCGCCCGCGAACGTGAAGCGCGCGGGGAGCATGTGCTCCGGCCCCGGCGGTCGGCCCGCCCGGGACTCGTCGACGATCCACCGGATCTTCTCCGCCCGGCGCACCGTCACCGCGGCGCACCAGTCGAAGAACCGGCTCGCCGATTCGACCTGCCCCGCCGCCGATGCGCCGTCGGCGATGAACGCTCCGTCGCGCAGCCAGCTGTAGCCGACGTACGCCGAGAACGTGGGGCTCGCCGGGTACGCCCCCTCGGGGGTCTGCAGTTCGGTGATGAGGCGGATGCTTCTCTCGGCGAGCGCCGCGAGCGCAGGGTCGTATGACACGAACGGTCCTTCGTTGTGAGCGGACGAGTGGTGGGACGGGCGCGGTTACTGCTCGAGGAGCGCGTTCACCTGCTCGGCGAGCGCGGCGATCGCGGCATCCGTCTCGGCGCGTCCTGCGGCGATCTCGCCGAGGGCGTTCGTGACGGCGTCCTGGATCTGGGTCGCGTTCGGGCCGAGGTCAGGGGCGACCGCGATGTTGTCGAGCGAGTCGAACACGGCCTGGCGGTTCGCCGGCGGGGTCTGCTCGAGGTACGGCTGCAGGAGCGACTCGTCGCTGATCGCCGGGAGCTCCCAGCCCGCCTCGAGGCGCACGTCGACCATCGTCTTCGAGCTGGTCAGGAACTCCGCCCACTTCTGCGCGGCCTCCTTGTGCTCGGAGCTCTCCGAAACGACGACCGCGTTCGAGAACGTCGCGCTGGCCTGCTGCGCGTCGCCCGGCTCGACCGCGATGTCCCACTCGAACGGCAGGTCGCCGACGAGGCTGATCATCCAGATGCCCGTGTGCCACATCGCGAGCTTGCCGTCCTTGAACAGGTTCGTGTCGAAGTCGGGCGTGCCCGCGCCGTCGGCGGCCGTCGGCATGACGGTGCCCGACTTGCCTGCGAGCCACTCGGCCGCGGCGAGGCCCGCCTCGGAGTCGAAGGCCGCCTCGGTGCCGTCCTCGTTGAGGAACGAGCCGCCGGCCTGGTCGACCGCCTTGTAGTACTCGTAGTACGAGATGGGCTGGTAGTCGCCCCAGGCGCCGGATGCGGCATCCGTCAGCTTCTCGGCCGCCGCCTTCTCGTCGGCCCACGTCCAGTCGGACGTCGGGTAGTCGACGCCGGCCGCGTCGAAGAGCTCCTTGTTGTAGAAGAGCACGACGTCCGAGAACGAGGTCGGCAGGCCGTACTGGACGCCGTCGACGTTGTAGACGTCGAGCACCGACTCGCGGTACGCCGACGCGTCGAAGTCCTCGAGCGGGGCGAGCACGCCGTTGGCGGCGATGTTCGGGAAGCTGCCCGCGTCGACGTCGAACACGTCGGCCTGCGTGCCGGCGGCGAGGTCGGTCTGCAGCTGCGTGAAGTAGTCCGAGTAGGGCGCGGTCTGCACCTCGACGGTGATGTCGGGGTTCTCCTCCTCGAACGCGTCGACGATCTTCTGAAGGTTCTCCTCATTGCCGCCGTTCGAGATGAAGTTGGAGTAGGTGATCGTGACCTTCTCGCCGCTGTCGCCACCCGAGTCGGAGTTGCTCGCGGTGGAGCATCCGGTCAGGACGAGGCCCGTGAGGGCCGCGAGCGACGTCGCCGTGATGAGTGTCTTGGTGGTTCTCATGTGAGTTGCCATCTCCTTCGATGTTTATCGGTGCGGATCGGTGGGTTGGTTCGTTCGGTGCGGGTATCGGATGCGGGTCACTTGAGGCCGGTGCCGGCGACGCCCTGGACGATGTACCTCTGGGCGAAGACGTAGAGGGCGAACATCGGGATGATGCTGATGACGGAGCCCGCCATGAGCACGTCCCATTGGGTCGAGAACTGCCCCTGCAGGCTCGACAGCGCGACGGGCAGCGTCTGCATGAGCGGATCGCGCAGGATGATGAGCGGCCACAGGAAGCTGTTCCACGTGTTGAGGAATGCGAACACCGTGAGCGTCGCGAGCGCGGGGCGGATGAGCGGGAGCATGATCTGGAAGAAGATCCGGAAATGTCCCGCGCCGTCGAGCGTGGCCGCCTGATCGAGGTCGTAAGGGACGGTGCTCATCGCCTGCCGCAGCAGGAAGACGCCGAACGCGGAGGCGATCGTGGGGAGGATCGCGCCCCAGTAGGTGTTGATGAGGCCGAGGGTCTTCATCTCGGCGAACAACGGCACGATGAGCACCTGGAACGGGATCATCATCGTCGCGAGGTACACGACGAAGATCGCTCCCCGGCCGGGGAACGGCAGGCGTGCGAAAACGTACGCGGCCATCGCGCTCGTGACGACCTGCAGGATCGTGCTCACACCGGCGATGAGGAGCGAGTTCATGATGACGCGCGCGAACGGCACGCGATCGAACAGCTCGAAGTAGGGGGCGAGGGATGGGTCATCCGGGATGATCTTCGGCGTCGTCGTGAGCGTCGCACCTGGCGTGATGCTCGTGACGACCGTCCAGACGAACGGGAACACCATGATCAGCGCGCCTGCGATGAGGACGACGTAGAGGGCGGTTCTGCGCAGGGTGCTGTTCTTCAGCGCGGTGCTAGTCATAGTTCACCCACCTGCGCTGGCCGTAGAACTGGATGAGCGTGACGATCAGGATGACGAAGAACAGCAGCCACGACAGGGCGGATGCCATGCCCGCCTGTCCGTAGCGGAACGTGAGGTCGTACACCTGCTGCACGACGACCTGGCTCGCGTTGTTCGGTCCTCCGCCGGTCATGACGTAGACCTGGTCGAACACCTGGAAGCCGTTGATGAGCGACAGGACGATCACGAAGAACGTCGACGGCGACAGCATCGGGAGCGTGATGCTGAACAGGCGTCGCCACCAGCCGGCGCCGTCGAGCTCGGCTGCCTCGTAGAGGTCGGGGTTGATCGCCTGGAGGCCTGCGAGGAGCAGGACCATGACGAAGCCCAGGTCCTTCCACGCCGACGCGAGGATGATCGACGGCATCGCCCATGCGGGATCGGCCCACCAGCCGGGTCCTTCGATGCCGAACCACGCGAGCACGCTGTTGACGACGCCCGTGCTCGGGTTGAGCAGCCACCGCCACACGAGCGCGACGACGACCCAGCTCGTGATTACCGGCAGGAAGTACACGCCACGCAGGAATGCCCGACCCTTGAGGGCGGTGTTGAGCGCGAGGGCCAGCGCGAGGCCGCCGACGTACACGAGCGGCAGGTACCCGACGATGTAGTACACCGTGTGCAGGAACGCCTGGTGCGTCGCTGGGTCGGTCAGCAGGAAGATGTAGTTGTCGAGCCCGATCCACTGCATGGGGCCGATGAGGTTCCACGAGTGGAGGCTCGTCCACGCCGCCGAGACCATCGGGCCCAGGACGAACATCACGAGCGGAATGAGGCTCGGCAGCAGGAAGACCGCGATGGTCAGCGCATACTTGAGGCGCTTGCCCTTCGGCGGCTTGCGGCGCGCGGCGGCGGGCGGTGGCGCTGAGACGGATGCCTCGGCCGCCGCTGCGCGGAGGGTGATGGTGCTCACGGGGGTGCTGTCCTTGCTCGACCTGCTCGCTTACGCTTTGGCCTCGATCGAGGCGACGAGGCGTTCGCGCACGAGGCGGCCCTGGTCGCCGGCGACACCCTGCGCGTCGAACGGGGTGGCCAGCACGAGGGCGGCGGCGCCCTGCGCCCAGCGGTCGTCCTGCCAGCGCTCGACCGCGACCGGGATGCCGCGCTTGCCGGGAACGAGCGCGCTGCGAAGGGCGTGCTCGAACGAGGACGACCAGTGCGCCCACGCCTCGACGCCTTCGCCCGAGAGCACGACGATCTCGGGGTCGATCAGGTTGACGGCTCCCGCGAGGGCGCGTCCGAGCTGGTGTCCGGCGTGGGAGAAGATCTCGCGAGCGCCTTCGTTGCCGGCATCCGCGAGTGCTCGCAGGTCGTCGATGCCCTCGTCTGGTCCGAGCAGGCGGATCGACCGGGCGTCGTTGACGAGTGCCGACTGGCCGATGATCGCTTCGAGGCATCCGCGGTTTCCGCATTGGCAGAGCGGGCCGTCTTCGCGCACAGGCACGTGACCGAGGTCGCCGGCGCCGCCCGCGCGACCCCGCACGATGGCGCCGTCGGCGATGAGACCCGCGCCGACGCCGTTTCCGACGGTCACGACGAGGACGTTGTCGAAGTCGCGGCCCTGGCCGAAGAGCTGCTCGGCGACGCTCAGCGCATTGACGTTGTTCTCGACGACGACCGGGAGGTCGAGCGCGCGGCGGAGCTGCTCGCCGAGCGGCACCTGGTTCCAGCCGAGCTGAGTCGAGTCGACGACGCCGATCCCCTGCTGGGCGACGGTGCCGGGCAGCCCGACGCCGACGCCGAGGATGTTGTTCGACTCACCGTCGGCGATGAAGCGTTGAGCGAGTTCGATGAGGTTCGATGCGGCGAGCGGCGAGACGGCGTCGAAGGCGTGGGTCGCGGAGCGGCGGACGGCGCCGTCGATCGCGACCTCGACGAGTGCGACGTGGTCGGGAGCGACCTTGACGCCGATCGCGGCGATGTCGCGCGAGACGAGTCCGAGCATGCGGGCGGGGCGGCCGCCGCTGCTGGCGGCTTCGAGCTCTTCGATAAGGCCTTCCGCGAGGAGGTCGCGAGTGAGCTGAGTGATGAGCGCCGGAGAGACGTCAAGAGCGCGGGCGAGGTCTGCTCGCGACGCCGGCCCCTGGGCACCGATGTGCGCGAGGATCGCCGTGCGATTGACGTCGGCCTGGTTCCGCGGCGTTGCGACCACTTCACTCCTTTGTTTAGGCGTGAATAAAGAGTATAAGTATGCCGTTTGCGGTGTCAAGCACGGTCTGTGGGCGCGATCTCGAGGGGCGGCGGTGCCCGCAAAGGTCCTGGTGTGCAAGTCGTGGCGCATGGGCACGGCGCATCCTCTCGCCGGGCGGCGAGCTTCGCCGGGCCCGCTCCGAAGGCCGCGTCAGAAGGGTGCGTCTGCACTGCCGGTTGAGGACGTTCGTTTGCAGCAGGGCGAAGAACGACTGTGAGACTCCCAGCATGCTGCGCGGCAACGTGGTGCTGGCTGGTGTGACCCACAGAATGACCGACCCTGCCGGTGTCCTCATTGAGAGATATGTCCGCCAGCCGCACCGCCGACCTCGATGGCTTGATTAAGCCTCGATCCACCGATGAGCCTGGGGCTTGAGCGGGTGCCGTGACGCG
>Ga0182743_1003024_pt1 | contig 13960 bp, 15 predicted proteins | sample eDN3rd30CKraftOP_FD_128522 | JGI IMG/M metagenome (GOLD analysis project Ga0182743, IMG submission 128522) | Enriched Organic Plus compost microbial communities from Emeryville, California, USA - eDNA 3rd pass 30_C Kraft OP (version 2) (version 2) ... | reverse complement strand
TGCAGCGCATCGCCTCCGATCTGCGCCCGCTGATGCTGGACGAGCTCGGCCTCGTCTCCGCCGTGCACTGGCTGACCGACAATGTCGCCGCCCGCAGCGACCTCAACGTCAATTTGTCCTTCGACCGCGAGGACATGGCCTACAGCCCGGAAGTCAGCACCGCCGCCTTCCGCATCGTGCAGGAGGCGCTGACCAACATCGTGCGCCACAGCGGCGCGCGGCATGTCACGGTCAGCGCCAGCCACGAGGGCGACGAGCTGCGCATCGAGATCGTGGACGATGGCTGCGGCCTGCCCCCGGCGGCAGCCTCGGGGCGCCTGCACCACGGCCTGCTCGGCATGCACGAGCGCGCCCACATGCTGGGCGGCTCGGTGTCGGTGGAAAGCCTGCCCGAGGCCCGGGGTGAAGCCGGGGGCGAAGGCGAGGGCGGCACCCGTGTCCGCGCCCGCCTGCCGCTCCAGCCCAAACCCGCCGGTTCCGACTCCGCGCCGGAGAATGGCCCGGAAAACGCTCCAGAGAACGCCCAGGGGGCCTCATCGTGATCCGCATCGTCATCGCCGACGACCACACCATCTTCCGCGAGGGGCTGAAGCAGATCCTGGCCGAGGAGAGCGATTTCACGCTGGTGGGCGAGGCCACCAATGGCGACGACCTTATGGCGCGCCTCGGCACGGCGGCCTGCGACATCGTCCTGCTCGATCTCTCCATGCCCGGCGTCAGCGGCATAGCGCTGGTGCGCAAGGTGAGCGAGGCGGAAGGCGGGCACCGCATCATCGTGCTCAGCATGCACGAGGAGCACCAATATGTGGTCGAGGCGCTGAAGGCCGGCGCCGCCGGCTATGTCACCAAGAACAGCGCCTCCGACCAGCTCATCGCCGCCATCCGCAAGGTCAGCCACGGCGAGCTCTTCGTCAGCGCCGCGGCCTCGGCGGCCATGCTGCGCGAGGCGCGCGTAGCGGGCGGCGACCTGCCCCACACCCGCCTCACCCCGCGCGAGCGCGAGGTGTTCGACCTGCTGGTCGCCGGCCACAAGATGTCCAGGATCGCCCGCGACCTCGACCTCAGCATCAAGACGGTGAGCACCCACAAGGCCAATTTGCTGGCCAAGATGGACGCCGCGACCACCGCCGATTTGGTGCGCTACGCGCTGCGGCACGCTCTGGGGTGAGCACTCCCTCGTGAAACCGTCTCGGAAAATTCCTAGGCCCTCCTAGGACGCCGCCGATTATTTCGCGCCACAGAGCGCGCTAGCCTCCTTCCTGCGATTGTCCGCAGGAGTGGGAATGAGACCTTCACGCGCCACATGCCGGGCCGAACGCGGCATGGTTGCCACGGCCCATTATCTCGGCTCCGACGCCGCGCTCGACGTGCTCAAGCAGGGCGGCACCGCGGTCGACGCGGCGATTGCCGCCGCCTCCACCATGAGCGTGGTGCTGCCGCACATGATCGGCATCGGCGGCGACGCCTTCTGGCTGGTCTATGACGCGCGCTCGAAGAAGGTCCATGCGCTGAACGGCAGCGGCGGCGCCGGCCGCAACGTCACCCCTGCCCTCTATGCCGGCGAGAAGGCCATTCCGCACCGTGGGCCCCGCGCCGCGATCACCGTACCCGGCGCGGTGGACAGCTGGCGGCTGGCGCATGAGCGCTTCGGCCGCCTGCCGCTCGACCGCCTGCTCGGCCGCGCCATCACCTATGCCCGTGACGGCGCGCCGGTGACGGCCGATCTCTCCAACTGGATCGCCGAGGACCGCGACCATCTCGCCGCCGACCCCGGCTCCGCCGGGATCTTCCTGCACGACGGCGCCGCGCCGGCCCCCGGTTCGCGGCTGCGGCAGGAGGCTTTGGCGCACACGCTGGAGCGCATCGCCACGCAAGGGCCGCGCGCCTTCTACACCCATGCCGGACGCAGCATCTCCACCTATCTCAAGGCGCAGGGCGGCTATCTCACGCAAGAGGATTTCGCCGACTATCGCGCCCGCTGGGTCGATCCGATCACCACGCGCTATCGCGGCTTTGATGCCTACCAGCTGCCGCCGCCCTCGCAGGGCATTGCGGGCCTGCTGATCCTGAACTTTCTCGAGGGCGTCGACCTCAACCGCCTCGGCCCGGATTCGCCGGCCTTCTACAACGCCCTGATCCAGGCCACGAAATGGGCCTTCCAGAAGCGCGACCGGCATCTCTGCGATCCGCTGTTCAGCGATGTGCCGCTGCGCGACCTCCTTGCCCCCTCGCTGGTCGCGGCCGAGCGCGGCGACTGGCTGGAGGACCCGGCGCGCATGGTGCTGAGCCCGGCGTCCGGCAGCGACACCACCTTCATCTGCACGGCGGATGCCGAGGGCAATGCGGTCGGCCTGGTGCAGAGCCTCTATTTCGACTTCGGCGCCTGCGTCACCGATCCGGAATCGGGCGTGATGATGCAGAACCGCGGCAGCTTCTTCTCGCTCGATCCAAACCATCCCAACGCGCTGCTGCCCGGCAAGCAGTCCGCCTCGACCCTGATGTCGGGCATGCTGCTGAAGGACGGCCAGCCCTACCTCGTCTATGGCAGCCAGGGCGGCGAAGTGCAGCCGCAGGCGCAGACCGCGCTCGTCACCCGCGTGGTCGATCTCGGCATGGACGTGCAGAGCGCGCTCGATGCGCCGCGCCTGCTCTACGGCCGCTCCTGGGGCGACGACGGCAACAAGCTGCTGCTCGAGGCGCGCGCGCCGGAAGCGGTGTTCGCCGGGCTGCGCGCCCAGGGCCACCCCGTCGAGGCGGTGGAATGGCCCCACACCCGCATGGGCACCGCCCAGGCCATCCGTCTCCGGGGTCCGTGGTCGGACTTCTTCGAGGGCGGCGCCGACGTGCGCGGGGAGGGCGTCGCACTCGGCTTCTGAACTCTGAGGAAAAACAACAAGAGAATGGGAGAGCGCCAAATGGACATGATCATCCGCCGGGTCCGGATCGACGACGAAAAGCCGCTTGTCGACATCGGCATCCGCGACGGCCGCATCGCCGCCATCGAAGAGGGCATCGAGGCCAAGGGCGCCGAGGAGATCGACGCCGAGGGCCGCGTCGCGCTGCCGGGCTTCATCGAGCCGCATCTCCATCTCGACAAGGCCTTCCTGCACCGCCGCATGCCGGCGCGGCTGGGCACGCTGGACGAGGCCATCCGCGTCACCGGCATCCTCAAGGCCAAGCAGGAACGGAACGACGTGCTGGAGCGCTCGCGTCGTGTGCTCGACATGGCCATTTCCAGCGGCACCACACTCATCCGCGCGCATCCGGACGTCGACCCGATCCAGAACCTGATCGGCGTCGAGACGGCGGTGGAGCTGCGCGACGAATACCGTGACCTCATCGACCTGCAGATCGTGGCCTTCCCGCAGGAGGGCATCCTGAAGACGACGGGCGTCGTCGAGCTGATGGAAAAGGCCGTCGAGCTGGGCGCCGACGTGGTCGGCGGCTGCCCCTACAACGAGGTGTCCTGGGAGGACACCAAGAAGCACATCGACGTGGTCTTCGACATGGCCATCAGGCACGGCCTGCCGGTCGACATGCATGCCGACTTCTCGGACGACGCCAGCGACCAGCGCTTCGCCTCGGCGGAATACATCGCCAGGAAGACCATCGAGACCGGCTATCAGGGCAAGGTCGCGCTCGGCCATGTCACCAGCCTCGCCGCGCTGCCGCCGGAGAAGCTGAAGCCCCTGACGGAACTGCTGCAGGAAGCCGACATCGCCATCATCACCCTGCCGGCGACCGACCTCTATCTCGGCGGCCGCAAGGACGTGGTGAACCAGCGCCGCGGCATCACGCCGGTGCGCGCGCTGCGCGAGGGCGGCGTCAATGTCGCCTATTCCTCGAACAACGTCCGCAACGCCTTCACCCCGTTCGGCAAGGCCGACCCGCTGGTGATCGGCAACATGCTGGCGCACCTGATCCAGTTCGGCACGCCCGACCACCAGGCCGAAGTCCTCAAGATGAGCACCACCGATGCCGCGCGCGCGGTCGGCATCAACGAGGATTACGGGCTGGCGCCCGGCAAGCCGGCCGACTTCATGATCCTCGACACGCAGGTCGTCGCCGACGCGCTGCTCGACATCCCGGCCCGCTCCTGGGTGTTCAAGCGCGGCCGCGTCGCCGCGGTGACGAAGCACGAAACCAAGATCTGCCGCACCTGTGGACATGCCCATGATGGGGCCCATGACGGGGCGCATGGCCATGTCGGCAGCCACGACGACGAAGGACATGCCGACAGTCCGGCGCACCAGCACGCGCACGCCCATGCTCCAGGCACGGCCGCAGGCCGCGCCTGAAACTCAAGCTTGCCGGGCACGGCCACCGGCCGCGCCTGAGTGACCTGTTTCGACCAAGCCGGCGCAAGACCGGCCCCCCTGACAACGAAAAACGAAAACGTCCCAAGGAGAACACCATGAGGAAACCCCCGGCAGAGATCGTGGCCTCGCTGCTTGCCGTCACGACCATCTTCATCAGCATGCCGCCCTACAACCTGCCGCCATGGGCGATCTTTATTGCCTGGGCCGGCACGTTCGCCGCCGGCGGCCCCACCCCGCAGACCATGCGGAAAATGTGGATCACCATGCCGATCGGCTCGATCACGGCCTGCCTGATCACGCTCGGCTTCCTGTGGACCGGCTCCTTCCTGACGGGCGCCGCCGCCGTCGCCGCGCAATGCGTCATCCTGTTCTGCCTGAACGCCCTGATGATGTCGCTCGGCCGCCTGCCGGCCTTCAGCTTCGTGCCCGGCATGTTCTTCGGCTTCGCGACCTATTTCGCGACCATGTTCGGCGGCTTCGGCCCGGTGGCGCAGAACCCCTTCGCCGCACTGATCGCCGCCATCGCGATGAACGCGCTCGGCCCGGTCTATGCCTGGCTGACCGCCAATCTCGGCGCGCACCACCATTACCCCAAGGAAGAAGCCCGCCCCGTGGAGCGCGCGATTCCCTAAAAGCGTCCCCTGACCCGACGCCGGAAAGGACCCCCTTCCCCCGGCGAACTCCGACCGCCGGCGCTCTCCCTGCGCCGGCGGTTTTTCTTATGCCTGCGGGTTGCGCCGCGCCGCACGAGGCGGCATAGACGCCCGCTCCGGCCACGCGCCGCACCTCATCTCCCCGGAGCACCCCATGCAGAACGGCGCCGCCGCGCTCGGGCTCGATTTCGGCACGACCAACAGCGTCGCCGCGCTCGGTACGGACGGCGCGGCGCCCGAGCTCGTCTCCTTCGCCGGGCCGCACGGCGCGGGCGAAGTCTTCCGCACCGCGCTCTGCTTCTGGCGCGACGAGCTGCAGGGCGGCGCGGTGCAGGTCGAGGCCGGGCCGTGGGCGATCGCCGAATATCTCGCCTTTCCGCACGACAGCCGCTTCCTGCAATCGTTCAAGTCGGTCGCGGCCAGCGCCAGCTTCGAGCACGCGCCGGTGTTCGCCCAGCGCCTCGCTTTCGAGGATCTCGGCCGGCTTTTCCTGGAACGGCTGGTGGCGCATTCCAGTGGCCGCCTTGCCGACCTGCCCGAGCGCATCGTCGTCGGCCGCCCGGTCGAATATGCCGGCGCGCGGCCCGACCCGGCCCTGGCGCGCGAGCGCTATGACCGCATGTTCTCAGGCTTCGGCACCGAGCTGCACTATGTCTACGAGCCGCTCGGCGCGGCCTTCTCCTACGCCGCCCAGCTCACCCGGCCGGCCACCATCCTTGTGGCGGATTTCGGCGGCGGCACCAGCGACTTCTCGGTGGTGCGGGTCGATCCCTCGTCCGCGCGGCGCTGCACCCCGCTCGGCACCGCGGGCATTGGCATCGCCGGCGACCGCTTCGATTTCCGTATCGTCGATCATCTCGTCCTGCCGCGCCTGGGGAAGGACGGCACCTACCGCTCGCTCGGCAAGCTGCTGGAGATCCCGCGCGCTTATTTCGCCGATTTCGCCGACTGGTCGCGGCTGGCCCTGATGCGCAACCGCAAGACGCTCGACGAACTGGCGCGGTTGCAGAAGACCGCGACCGATCCCGGTGCCATCGGCCGCATGATCGCGGTGATCGAGAACGAGCTCGGCTTTCCGCTCTACGAGGCGGTGGGAACGCTGAAACGGGCGCTGTCGTCGGAGGAGAGCGCCGATTTCCGCTTCAGTGGCGGCGGGCTGGAGATCGAGGCCGCGGTCTCGCGCGCAGAGTTCGAGGCGTGGATCGCGCCCGATCTCGCCCGCATCGAGGAAACCGTGGAGCGCGCGCTGGGCAAGGCGGGTATTGCCGCCGGCGACATCGATCGCGTCTTCCTGACCGGCGGTTCCTCGCTGATCCCGGCCATCCGCCGCATCTTCACGCGGCGCTTCGGCGCCGAGAGCATTGCCGGCGGCAACGAGCTGACCTCGATCGCCTACGGGCTGGCGCTGATCGGCCAGCAGGACGACGTCGCGGAATGGGCCGCCTGAAAAACGTGTGATCCTGAAAATGCAAAGCCCGGGCAATCAGTCCGGGCTTCCCGAGAGCCGCCGGCCAGGGGAGCGGGGAAGGCCAGGCAGCCCCGCTACCCTCAATCCGGCTTGGCGACGTGCCAGACGCCGTTGAGGCCGTCGCCCTTGGCGTCACCCGCCCTCTTGTCCTTGATGAAGGTGTAGAGCGGCTTGCCGTCATAGGCCCATTGCGCCGAGCCGTCGTCGCGCGTCACCACGGAATACTCGCCCATGGCCTTGGCGTCCTTCTTGGCCGCCAGCGGCGGCCAGTTGGTGGCGCAGCCGCCATTGCAAGCGGACTTGCCGCCGGAATCCTTGTCGAAGGTGTAGAGCGTCATGCCCTTGGAGTTGACGAGGGCCTCGCCGGCGCTGGTCTTGCCGGTCATGGCCGGTTCGGCGGCGTTCGCAGTGGCCAGCGGGAGGGCGCAGATCCCGGCCGCCAGAAGCGCGGCGCTGAGAGAATGTCTGAGCATGGTGGTCTCCGAAAGTGCGGTGCACACCGGAGACAACACGCGAAGGCCGATTTGTATTCGAACGCCTGAGGCGGTTTTCTCAACCTCAGACGGGTTCCAGCATCCCGAACACGGCCACCAGGCCGATGACGACGAGGCCGAGCGCGATCTCGGCGAAAATCCCCATGCGCAACGCCGCCTCCGCCCCGCCGGAGCGGGAGAGCCGCGGCACCAGCACATAGCGGTTGCCGAGCGCGAGGCAGACCATGGCGCCGACCAGGACTATCTTGGCCGCGAGGAGCGCCTGGTAGGGCGAGGCGAAATCAGTCGGCAGGCGGCCGAGCACAAGCAGCGTGTTGGCCACGCCCGAGACCAGCACCAGCGCGACGATGCCATGGCCGACGCGCGAAAAGTTGCGCAGGGCGCAGCCGGCCTCGGCGCGCCACGCCGGATCGTCCAGCGCGTGCAGGACCGGCAGCAGCGGGATGAGCGCGCCGAGCCAGCCGCCGGCGCAGAGCACGTGCACCGCGTCGTTCAGCATGTGAGCAATGCGCACCGAGCCCTGATGCAGCGCGGTGTGGCCGATGGTGGCCAGGCTCGCGAGCAGGAGACCGCTCGCAACGGCGATGGCGACGCGGCGCCAGCGCGGCGGCACGAACAGCACGCCGAGCAGCAGGAGTGCGCAAACCGCCTGAATCTGCCAGGAGCCGCCGATCGAGGTCTCGAACAGGACGGCGCGCAGCGTCTCGAGGTCCATCGCATCGCCCCAGCCCTCGCCGAGCATGGCCGCGCGCAGCGGCAGCGCGGCGAGCAGGGTCAGGACCGCAAGCGCCACAGCCACATTCCGCAACGGGCGCAGGCGCTGCGCCACGTCCTCCGCCAGGGCCTGCGGCACGAGCCATGCGAGAAAGGCGAAGCCGCCCCACAGCAGCATGGCGGCGGAATCGTGCAGGAAGCGGCAGAGATCGAGCGCGCCCCCGGGGCTCATCAGGGCTTCACGGTGAAACTATAGCTTCCCTTGGTCTTGTGGCCGTCGGCGGAGAGCGCGTGCCAGTCCACCGTGTAGGCGCCCGCTGCCAGCGGCGCCTTCAGCGGCACGACGAGGCGAGTGTTGTCCTTGGCCAGGCTGGCCGCGCCGGTCTCGACCGCGCCGTCCGGCCCCTTCACCGTAACGCCCGAGAATTTCAGGTTGAGGTCTTCCGAGAAGTCGAGGTCGAGCTCGGAGGGAGCGCTGGCGACGCTGCCGCCGGCGGCCGGTGTCGCCGCCTTGAGATGCGCGTGGGCGAAGGCGGGGGACGCGAGGCCGACAAGGGCCAGAGCGGCAACGCCGGAGAGAAGGGTTCTGGACATGAAGGCATTCCCCTCGGATGTGGGCGGCCGGAAATCCGGCACAAAAACTCTGCCGCCATTGGGGACGCGCGGGGCGGAAAAGCAACGCGTCGTGCCGCCGCGCCTCGCTTCCTTCCCGCCGATGAGGAAGTTTGCCCTTGCCGAAGCGCCCGTGGCGTTCCCACATCAGGAGCCCGTTTCTCCGCGCGATGCCCGCCGCCGCATGACCAGCCTCGACCTCGCCTGGCTTCTTTCCGCGAGCGGCTTCGCCGTCGCCACCTGCGCCACGCCGGGCCCCAACAACACCATGGTCGCGGCCTCGGGCGCGAACTGGGGTTTTTCCGCCTCGCTGCCGCACATGCTCGGCATTTCGCTCGGCTTCCCGGTCATGCTGATCGCGGTGGCGCTCGGAGTGGGCGATCTCTTCCGCGTCTATCCGTTCCTGCACGAGGCGCTGAAATGGGTCGGCGCGGCCTACCTGATCTGGCTGGCGGTGCAGATCGCTCGGGCCGATGCGGGCGACCCGGCCGATGCCGCCGCACCGCGCCGCGGACGCCCGATGTCCTTCCTGCAAGCTGCGCTGTTCCAATGGGCCAATCCGAAGGCTTGGATCATCGCCATTGGCGCCATCCTCGCCTACACCCGCGCCGACGGTCCGCCGCTGATCTGGCAGGCGCTCGTGCTCGCCCTCGTCTTCCTCCTCGCCACGCTGCCGAGCGTCGCCTTCTGGACGCTGACCGGCGTCGGCGCGGCGCGCTTCCTGCGCACGCCGCGCGCCCGGCGCGGCTTCAATGTGCTGATGGCGGCGCTTCTGGTCGCCTCGCTGGTGCCGCTGGCCTGGGAGTGAGATTTTTCAGAGCGTGCGGAAGCGCATGGTCTCGGCGCTCAAACCCGGGCCGAAGGCCATGGCGCAGCCCGCCTCGCCTCCGGGCGCATCCCGCGTCAGGCGCTCCAGCACGAAGAGCACGGTCGGCGAGGACATGTTGCCGCAATCGCGCAGCACCGCGCGCGAGGCCGCCAGCGCCTCGGGTTCCAGGTCGAGCCCGTCCTGAACCGCGTCCAGCACCGTGCGCCCGCCGGGATGCACGGCCCACAATGCGACGGGATGGTTCGGCAGCAGCGCGGCGCGGTGCGTGCGCAGAGCGTGGCCGAGCACGGCGGGCACCTGCCCCGAGAGATGCATGTCGAAACCGCTGTCGCGGATCGCCCAGGTGATGTGGCCGCCGGTGTCGGGCACCAAAGTCGAGCGGAAGCCCTCGATGGCGACGCCCCGCTTCTCGCTTGAGATCAGTGCCGCGGCGCAGCCGTCGCCAAACAGCAGGAAGCACAGCACCTGCTCGAGGTCGGCGCTCTCCTGCAAATGCAGGCTGCACAGCTCGACGCAGACGAGGAGCACGCGCGCGCCCGGATCGGAACGGACGATGTGGTCGGCGAGCTTGAGGCCGTTGATCGCCGCCTGGCAGCCCATGAAGCCGACGCAGGTGCGCTCGACCCCGCGGTCGAGGCCGAAATGCTCGATCAGCGCCAGGTCGATCCCCGGCGCGACCATGCCGGTGCAGGACACCGCGACCAGATGCGTGACGCCGGAAAGCTCGTCCCGGAGACCATCCGCCGCCCGGATGGCGAGGTCGAGGGCATCGGTCTCGTAGCGGCGCATCCGCGCCGCCGTGCCGGGAAAATGGCCCAGCCTATAGAAGCCCTCGGCGTCGATGCTGTCTCCCTCCTCGCCATTCGGCTGAAAAGCCGACCAGCGGTGCTCGATGCCGCTGCGCTCGGCCATGCGGCGAAAAAGGGCGTGGCTGCGCTCGGGCAGGAGGTTTCCGGCAAAGCCGACAAAGGCGGAATGCACGTCGTGCGCGGGCAGCGCGGTCGCGATGCGGTTGATGAAGGCGGTCATGGGAAGGCTGTCCACTCGTTACCGGAGGAGAACACCGCCCGCCGCCGCCCTATTCACGCGCCCGTGATGATTTCTGCGCCGCCCCGGTTATCGCGGCGGAAGCGCCGCCCTACATTGCTCCGTGGAGCAGGCTTCGCTTCTCGATTCCACCAGGCAGGACACACGACCATGGCGACACCCGACGCACGCGCATCCGGCACCTTCCGCATCGGCGGCGAACTGGAGGTCAATCGGCTCGGCTTCGGCGCCATGCGCGTCACTGGCGAGGGCGTCTGGGGCGAGCCCGCAGACCGGCCGGAAGCGCTGCGCACGCTCAAGCGACTGCCCGAGCTCAACGTCAACTTCATCGACACCGCCGATTCCTACGGTCCCGATGTCTCCGAGGAGCTGATCCGCGAGGCGCTGCACCCCTATCCGGCGGGTATGGTGATCGCCACCAAGGGCGGCCTGATCCGTCCCGGCCCGGGCGACTGGCGCTCGTTCGCGCGGCCGGACTATCTGATCCAACAGGCGCACAAGAGCCGGCGGCGGCTCGGCGTGGAAAAAATCGACCTCTGGCAGCTCCACCGCATCGACCCGGCGGTGCCGCGCGAGGAGCAGTTCGGCGCCATCCGCGACCTGATCCGCGACGGCGTGATCCGCTTCGCCGGACTGAGCGAAGTCTCGGTGGAGGTGATCGAGGCGGCGCAAAAATTCTTCCCCGTGGCCACCGTGCAGAACCGCTACAACCTCGTCGACCGCAGCAGCGAGGCGGTGCTGGATTATTGCGGCCGAAAGAACATCGGCTTCATTCCGTGGTTCCCGCTGGCCGCCGGCGATCTCGCGCGGCCGGGCTCGCTGCTCGACAACATCGCCCGTGCCAAGGGGGCCAAGCCGAGCCAGGTGGCCCTGGCCTGGGTGTTGAAGCGCAGCTCGGTCATGCTGCCGATCCCCGGCACCTCCAAGGTGGCGCATCTGGAGGACAATGTCGGCGCGGCGGGGATCACCCTGTCCGACCAGGAATTCGCCGATCTCGACCGCGAGGGCCGGGCGCACGCGTCCTGATCGGTGTCAGGCGCTGGGCCACATCCGCCGCAGCACGCCGTCGCGCCAGCCGTAATGGTGGACCAGCGCGGCGAGCGCGTGCAGGCCCGCGAGGGCGATGATGACCCAGGCCACGGTCTCGTGGATCTCCGCCACGGTGCGCACATTGGCGCGGCCGACATCGATGAGCACGGGGACATGGAACAGGCCGAAGACATCGATCGGCCCCCCGACCCAGGCGAACAGGAAGCCGAGCACGATCTGCGCCAGGAGCAGCAGATAGAGCCCCCAGTGCGAGAGCTTCGCGGCGAGCCCCAGCGCCCCGCCATAGGGCGGCGGCAGGTGGTCGCCGCCGGTGACCCGCCACACGCCGCGCAGGACGATGACGGCGGCAAGCGTCACGCCGAGCGAGATGTGCGTCCATTGCAGGAAATGCCGCCCGTCCGAGCCGCGCTCGAGGAACGGCCAGGTCTGCGCCAGCGCGAACAGAGCGATGACGAGAAACGCGGTCAGCCAGTGCAGCGCCATGGTGGCGCCGTCGTAGCGCTCGGTGTCAGCGGGGGAGGATAAGGCGGTCATCGAAGCCTCGCCGGTGGGGTTTAGGGGACGAAGGTCAGGCCGGAAGCTGCCCGGCCACGGCGCCCGCCCAGGCGGAAACCGTGGACATGGCGGCATGGCCGATCAGCATGAAACGGTGGCCGCCACGGGCCCAGAAGGCGACGTTCATGCCGCCGCGCCGCTCGGTGCGCATCGGCTCGTTTCCCTTTCCGTCGATGATGCACAGCGCCAGCGGACCGCTGTCGGCATCCAGATAGGTGAGCTGCCCGAGCTGGCGGCCGTCATAGCGCAGCAGCCGTGCGTTCTTCAGCGATACGCCGGGAATCTGCACCGCCGCCAGGGTCAGCGGCAGGTCCAGCCTGTCGCCGACCAGCGCAAGCTCGCGCTGGCGCGCGGCGGGATCGTCGGTGACGGCGGCGAGCGTATCCGACGTGTAGAGCGCCAGATATTGCGCCACCGCCTCGCGCCAATCGTCGGCGTGCTCGGCCTCTTCCTCATCGGGCGCGCCGCGCAGCAGGTCCATGGCGCGGCTGCCAAGCACGCCGAGGGCGAACAGCGCCACGCCCGCGGCGACGAGGCCGCGGCGGCCCGGCTGCAAGGCAGCGGTCTGCCGCGGGGACGTCTCGGTTTCGGCGAGGCCGTCCAGCATGGCCTCCAGCCGCGCCTTCGGCGCGTCGTCCAGCAGGGGGGCGAAGGCCTCGGCAAAGGGAAGCTGGCTGCGGCGCAGCAGGGCCAGGCGCCCGGCGAGCGCCGGGTCGGCCCGCAGCTCGTCCTCCAGGCTGAAGCGCTCGGCGGCGTCGAGTTCGCCGTCGAGATAGGCCGTCAGGCGGGCGTCGGCATCGAGGAGGTCGCGATGGTCGATCATCGGCCCAGCACCTCGCTGCGGTCATCGGCCGCGAAGGCCTCGGCCAGCCGCGCCCGGGCGCTGGCCAGCCGGCTCATCACGGTGCCGACGGGAATGTCCAGAATCTCCGCCACTTCGCGGTAGGCCATGCCCTCGACATAGGCCAGGAAGATCGCGGCGCGCTGCGCCTCGGGCAGATCGCCGACGCGGCGCAGCACGTCGCCGGCGAGCAGGCGCTCGTCCATCTGCGCGGCGCCGTCCACCGTCAGCACGGCCTCGGCATCGACGAAGCCCTGCCCCGCGCGGATGCGCTGGGCGCGGACCTCGTTCAGCCAGATCGAATGCAGGATCGCCAGCAGCCAGCGGTCGAGCCGCGTGCCGGACTGGAACTGGTGCGCCCGCTCCAGCGCGCGCATGCAGGTGGCCTGCACCAGGTCCTCGGCCACGTCGCGGCGGCGCGCCAGCACCAGGCCGTAGCGCCACAGGCGCGGCAAGTGCTCGCGCAAGCCGCTGCGCACCTCCTCACCGGGCGGCATCGGCCGCGCGCCGTCGGTCACCCGCATCGACCCATCCAGCGGAGCGGCGGCGCGCCCGGAAACAAGCGCGGTCGCCGTGGTTTCGCAACGCCACATGACATTCAGAGGACGGAGGGGTGTGCGATGGCCGCCGCGAGATAGCGGTATTCCTCGCACCCTTCGCCGCAGAGCGTCCGGATCGCGTCCAGCTGCTGCTGCGCGAGGTCCATCCGGCCCTTGATGACATAGGCTTCACCCAGATATTCCCGCACCTTGGCGTATTTGGGGTCAAGCGCCACGGATTTCAGATAATAGCGGATGCCCTCGTCGGTGCGCCCGAGCTTGCGGGTGGCATAGCCGCGATAGTTCAGCGCCTCGGCGGTGTCGGGATTCTTCAGCGTGTCGAGAACCTGCAGCGCCTCGTCGTAGCGCCCGGTTTTGGCCAGCGCATAGGCGTAATCGGTGCGGTCCTGGTCGGAGATCGAGCTGGACTGCTTGACGCATTTGCCGGTCTTGGAATCCCACACCGAGCCCTTCTTGCAGGTCGGCGTGCTGGCGTCGTCGCCGATCGCGAAGGCCGGCTGGACCGGCGCGATCAGGCTCAGTCCGCCGCCGAGAAACGTGACGCCGAGCCCAAAGGCCAGTGCGGAAACCTTGGAAACTGAGGACATCGTGTCTTCTCCCCACGCATGAAGTGCCATGCGGGGAAGAACACGCGAATGTCGCCGCTTATTCGCGCGGAACGTTCTTTTCGAGGTCGGCCAGCCAGGCGGCGGCGTTGCCGTCGGAGGGCGCGCGCCAGTCGCCGCGCGGCGAAAGCGAGCCGCCCGCCACCACCTTGGGGCCGTTGGGCATGGCCGAGCGCTTGAACTGGCTGAAGCCGAAGAAGCGGCGCAGGAAGA
>Ga0182743_1003022_pt1 | contig 13968 bp, 14 predicted proteins | sample eDN3rd30CKraftOP_FD_128522 | JGI IMG/M metagenome (GOLD analysis project Ga0182743, IMG submission 128522) | Enriched Organic Plus compost microbial communities from Emeryville, California, USA - eDNA 3rd pass 30_C Kraft OP (version 2) (version 2) ... | reverse complement strand
GTGGCGCGTCGATCGAAAGCGACGCGCATTGTGCTAGCCCATAAACGAGCCGCCATTCACATCAAGCACCGCGCCGGTAACAAAACCGGCCTCCTCCGAGGCCAAGAACGCCACTGCTGCTGCAACGTCCTCCACCGTCCCTAGCCGTCCGACCGGGATGCGAGTCAAGTACTGAGCGTTGACTTCAGCGCCGGCGGCATCGGCCATCGGCGTCACGATGCGGCCGGGCGCCACACAGTTCGCCGTCACGCCGTATGGCCCAGCCTCGCCTGCGAGATTGCGCGCCAAGGTCACCAGTCCGGCCTTGGACGCCGCATAGTGGCCTCCAGCGACCGTTGACAACGTGCGTGCGGCTTGAGACGAGACATTCACTATTCGTCCATAACCCTGCTGTCTCATGAGAGGCAAGCAGGCCTGTGCACACAGGAAAGCGCCGGTTAAGTTGACGTCGATAACCTCGCGCCACTCGGTCACATCGACCGTTTCCATCGACGCCCGTTTCCCGCCGTGTTTAGGCGATATACCTGCGTTGTTGACGAGAATATCCACTCTGCCGAACCGCTCGGAGATGGTGCGCAAAGCCAATGCAACGGCGTTATTGTCAGCCACGCTGCCCGAAACGGCCAATGACCGCTGTCCGCTCGCGTCCAGTTCGTCTTGCGCCCGACGCGTTTGCGTTTCATCCACGTCCCACAACACGACAGATGCGCCCTCTGCATAAAAGCGTTGTGCGACGGCATATCCAATTCCCTGGCGGGCGCCAGTCACGATTGCGACCCGGCCCTCGAAACGAGGTTTCCTGATGTCTATTGCCATAGCTACACCGTTGCCACAGGAGTGAGAGGAGAGCCGAACGAGCCCGGCAGCCGCAGTGGCGGGCTCGTCAGCATGAAATGATGCCGGTTATTGGCGCGCAACCATCGCGCAAGCGGCGTGAGATACCAGAGTTCGCCCAGATGGATACCCAAGCGGAACAAACAGACCTGGTGCAGCGGCAATCCCTCACAATGATCGCAGCCGTGGTGATCATAGGGATAAGCCTCGACAGCAAAGTTATCGGCAATCAAGACAGAGATGCCGCTATCCTCTATCCACTGCGCGAGCCGCTTGTCACGACCGTCCAGCACCGCGCACGAATGATGCAATACATGAGGATCCGGATCGCCCTTCATGTCGACAAGTTTCTGAGCGAATCCCGTATGCAGGCACAACATATCGCCAGGAGCGACATCGATCTTATCCGTGTCGATGACCCGCTTTAACATTTCATAATCGACAAGGGTCCGTGCATCGCCATAGTGCGCATGCAGATCTATCAACACGCCCCTGCCCTGAACACAAGTCTCAGCCATCTTCTCGATGCCCAATCGATGGGCATACGCCGGCTGGCCTGACTGCGGTGGCTTGATATGTTCGTCCGCACGAAAGCCGTTGTAGTACATGGGCTGTGCAGTGCCGTCACCCTGCGCGTCGAAATATTGGCCCACGTGAGACAACGCATCCCATTGCGTCGAATACTGGGTAAACAGCGTCACCGAATCATCGCTGGAACAATCCACGTAACGATTGTCTTCCAGCTTCAGCGGGTAGTTGACGCTGGGTTTGCCTTCTTTGCGAGTGGCCACATGACGCTGCGGCGGGTGCCGATTGGGATTGAGTGCGGTCCCTCCAGGCAAATCCAATGGCAGGCTCAGGCAGAACGCAATCCCCTCGCGGATTTCCCGGGCAGCTGCTAGGCGCTTTTCCGGCGTGAGGAGATTCAGCCGCCCCAGTTCATCGTCTTCGCCAAAATCCCCCCAGTTCGAACCAGGTGGACGCACTTTCCAACGCTTCGACATTTCCTTGCACTCCTGTTGTAAGTAGCGTTTTCCCGCCGCGTCAAGGACGCAGAATGACTTTGGAGACTTCCCGATTCCGACAAAGGTCAAAGCCCACCAATCCATCGGACAATGGCATTTCGCGCGAGATCATGGCCCGCACACTATCCGGCTCATTCGCAATTCTGTGTGCCACGGCATGCCAAGAGGAGCGGCGCGATGCGTGCGCCCCCCGTATTTGCTGACGATTTCGGACTAGAGACGTCACATCGAACACGGCTTGCTCTGCATGGATTCCCGCACATACCAGCACGCCCTCTTTACGAAGCAGGCCCAGCCCATCGCCGATACTGGAGGCTCGCCCCGTCGCTTCTAACACCACGTCAGCCAATCGATTGCCAGTGCATGCCATCACCGCCGACCTGAGATCCGACGTCTCATCCAGGTCAATGGTATGAGTCGCCCCCACCTGCAATGCCGTCTTTAAACGGGACTCATCACCTTTCCCCACCACGATGACGCGGGAGGCGCCCCGCCACCGGGCGCACCGCGCAATAGCCTGGCCGATGGTCCCCGGTCCCAGTACGACCACGGTATCGCCCATGGACACTGCGCCGATCTGCGCGGCGTTATCTCCCACACTCAGCGGCTCCATGAGTGCGGCCAGCGCCATATCGATGTTCTCAGGCAATCGAATGCAACTGATGGAGGGCACTCGGACATAGCGCGCAAACGCGCCGTCCCGAGTCAGCCCAACCGTGCTTCGCTGCATGCACCGCTGTGGATATCCAGCAAGGCAATGCTCGCATCTCATACAACTGGTGCTTGGGATGATCGCCACCAGATCGCCGATCTTCGAGCTGGAAACATCGGCCCCTATATTGACCACGCGCCCAGAGAACTCATGCCCCAGCGTGACGGGCAGACGCTCGCGCATGAACTCATAGTTCGCGCCCCAGTCGTACACGTGAAGATCCGATCCGCAGATTCCCACTGCAGCGACCTCGACCAAGACCTCGTCTGGTTCCAGGTCGCAAGGCTCCTCCACGTCCTCCAGATTCAGTCCATGGGATGGTGCCGTTTTTCTCAACGCGAGCATGGCGACTCCTCATCTTTCAAAATATTGATCGAACGAATGCCCTCTCGGCAGCGATCGCCTTATTTGCCCACGTCCGCGCGTTTTCCCCACTCTGGCAGAGGCATGGTGATATTGCTGGTCACTCCAAACTCCGGTGGGTAAATCGTGCGGATTTGCCGCTCCTGCCACTGATCTATCATCGGAAAGGCGCGCGTGTTGTTCCCCGTCTGCGGGTCGAATTTCAATCCCCAACCCACGATCGTCGAGCCAACGGGCTTATCCAGCGCGAGGAATGCCGCCCGCACTTTCTCCGGGTCGGTGCCACCGGCGGCAGGCAAGATTTCAGACAGCAGCACCCACATCGCGTTGAAACCCATCGCAGAATGCGCCGACGGTTTACGCTGAAATTTCTTTTCGTACGCAGAATGAAAGTCCTTGAATAGCTGCGCCGCCTCGGGGCTCAAGCCATTCGGATTGAAATAGGCGGACGTGCCTGCGTTGAACAGCCCGTTGACATCATCACCCAAGGCCTCGGCAAAATCGGGAATATTATGGGCGCCGCCGTTACCGATCAGCGCCTTCAACTCCAGCTTGGCTTCACGCGCCTGGCGCCAGAAAAGAATGCCATCTGGGGTATAAGAGCACGCAATGACAATGTCCGGCTTGGCCGATTTGAAGCGCTGTACCACCGACGAAAGATCAGTCGTTTTGTAGCTATAGCTGGCGGTATCCACCACCTGCACGCCCTTATCCTGCAGCCACTTCTTTGCTCCTTCGGCAACGGCCGTGCCATAGGAGCTGTCCTCGTTCATGATGGCCACGCGGGCATCTTTCAACGGGATATTGAGTTTGGGCAGGATGATATCAGTCGCATACTGAGCACCGCCGCGGCCCAGCTCCGTAGCCGGGTAGATAAAGCGGAAAAGATTCTTGAAACCCCGTTTGGTAATGTCATCGGCAACAGCGCCTTGCTCGACATAAATGACACCATTTCGTTCGGCGACCTGGCTGGCGGCAAACGAGATCGAACTCGCGTACGACCCAACGATCACCTGCACCCCGTCCCGTGTAATAAGCCGCGTGGCTTGTGACGCAGCCTCGTTCGATCCCGGCACGTCACTGGTCGCAAATACAACTTTTTCGCCATTCACGCCGCCCTTATCGTTCGCCATGTCCCGGGCGAGCTCGAAGCCGCGATTGACGTCATTGCCCAATGACGAAAGTGGGCCAGTCAGCGGCAACAGCACGCCGATCTTTACATCTGCGACCGCGCTGGCCGATGCCGCCACGACCAGCATACCCAGGGCAAGACGGATGCTTTTATGTATGCTCATATCTCCTCCTTGTGGCGATTGACCCTCGCCTCTGTGTTCGACTACATGCCCAGATAGGCCTTTCTAACTTCTGGATTTCCCATCAGTTCATCGCTGCTGCCCGATAGCACCACCCGGCCATGTTTGATGACGTAGCCGCGGTCGGCCGCTTTGATAGCCTGCCGTACGTTCTGCTCGACCAAGAGCACGGTCGTGCCCAACTGCCTGATCTGCGCAATGGCCTCGTACACCTTGGAGACGATGACGGGCGCCAGCCCAAGCGATACTTCGTCGACCATCAGCAACCTCGGCTTTGACATCAAGCCGCGGCCGATTGCACACATCTGTTGCTCGCCGCCCGAGAGCGTTCCAGCAAGCTGGGACTCGCGTTGTTTGAGCACAGGAAATAACTGAAATATCGTTTCCAATGTGGCGTCGCGCTGGTCTCTCGCTCGCGGGCTGTAAGCGCCGAGTTCCAGATTTGTTCGCACAGACAATCGCGGAAACAGACGCCGCCCCTCAGGGACATACACCAGTCCCTGCTCAACCGCCTCGTGCGTCGCCAGGGGGCTCAAACTTTCCCCCCCGAACCAGAGGTCTCCCCGGTTTGCCGGCATGAGTCTGGCGATTGTGCGCATCAACGTTGTCTTTCCCGCGCCGTTCGAGCCGACGATTGCGACGACCTCGCCTTCGCCGACATGCATATCGACACCGAACAGAACTTCCGTATCGCCGTAGGATGCATGCACGTCTCGCACTTCAAGCAACGGCATAGCCATCTCCCAGGTAGGAACGGATGACCTCGGGCTGGCTCAGCACCTCACGCGGCAAGCCGTCTGCGATTTTTCGCCCCTGGTCCATGACAATGACCCGATCGGCAATGTTCAGAACGGCATCGATATTGTGTTCGACCAACAGAATGGTCATGCCCCCTGCGCGCAACTCTCGGATCGTCTCCAGCAATCCGTTCACCTCTGATAGATTCAGTCCCGCCATGACTTCATCCAACAACAGCACGCGAGGTTGGGTGGCCAGGGCTCGTGCGACTTCCAGACGTTTTTTCCCACTGATGGTCAATGTCGAGGAGGCCTGGTCTTCGCGCCCTGCCAGGCCGACGCGTGCCAGTACATCCATAGCCTCGATGCGGGCTAGACGGATTGATGAGCCGCGGCACAAGCCCGCAACCAGCACGGTGTCCAGCACCGTCATTGAGGTAAACAACTGCGGAATCTGGTAGGTTCTGGCCAGGCCGGCCAAACACGTCGCGGCACTGCCTTGATGAGGTAGATTACGACCGTCGAATACCACCTCGCCGCCATCCCTCGGCATCGCCCCGGCAATCAGATTGAATAGCGTGGTTTTTCCGGCGCCGTTCGGCCCGATGAGCGCCACGATCTCGGCCTTGGCAACCGACAGACTGACTTCGTTCACTGCAGTCAAGCCGCCAAATCGCTTCGATAGTTTTTTAACCTCGAGCATGCTGGCCTCCGTGCCGGCGGCGTTTGGCGCTCCGGTCTTTCCATGCCCCCACGATTCCCTGCGGCAACAGCATGACGATCACCACCAATAGCGCGCCGTATACCACCAGATGAGCCCCCGCTCCCGCCGAGCCCAACCAGTCTCTGAGGAATTCCTGCAACGGCATGGTGACAGCCGCTCCGAGCAACGGCCCCCACAGCGTTCCTATCCCGCCCAATATGGACATCAGCGCCACATCGATGGAGATAGTCGTGTTGAATACCGTGCTGGGTTCGATATAAAGCACATACTGTGCCATCAGCGTTCCCCCCAGCGACGTAAAAGCCGCACTGATCAGAAATGCAATCAGCTTGTATCGCCGCAGATCTATGCCCACGGCCTGCGCTGCGTCTTCGTTATCGCGCAAGGCTTGCAGATAGTAGCCAGCCCGGCTGCGAGACACGGCATAACAGACCCCAACAACGAGCAACAGAAATATGCCTGCCATCAACGCATAACTGCGCGGCTCAGCAAAAATCATGCGGCCAAAGCCGGGCTTGTAGTCAATGCTGATGCCGTACGGAATATCAGCAATGCGGCGGTACCACAACAGCACAATACGTACGGTTTCCCCGACAGCAATCGTCGCCATCGCAAAGAACACACCACGCAGCCGGAATACGGGGTAAGAAATCAAGAAAGCCAGTGCCATCGAGATCGCCATACCTCCCAACGCCCCTAGCCAGGGGGAAACACCCGCCATCGTGTAAAGCAGCGTCGAACTGTACGCCCCGATCCCAAAGAACGCCGTATGCCCGAGAGAGAACTGCCCCGCATAGCCTCCGAGAAGATTCCAGGCCGAGGCCAAACCTCCGTACAGAAGGATCAGAAACAGCAGGTTCAGATAAAACCTGTCCGCCACGGCAAATGGCAAACCGATCGCAATCGCCACAAGCAAGACGGCGCCGAGCGCATCGCCATCACGGTAATCAATGCGGTGTAAATTCATTTGAGCCCCTCTTTCTCGGCACCGCCTACGCCGAACAATCCATTCGGCAAAAAGGCCAGCAACACGATCAACAGGACGAAATGCGTCGCCTCTTTCAAGTCGGGCTCCAGATATCCCACCAGCGTTTCAATCACTCCCAATATCAATCCACCCGCGACCGTTCCGGCTACGTTGCCTAAACCACCCAGCACGACGGCGACAAACGAGATCAGAACAAAACTCGATCCCACCGTCGGAAAGGCATAGAAACTGGGAACCAGAACGCCTCCCGCCAAGACAGTCAGACCTATACCGAGCGCAAACGCGACCGTCAGGACTTTATTGACGTCGATGCCGACCAACCGGGCAGCAGACAGGTCCTGCGACACGGCCTCAATGGCACGGCCGGTATAGGTGCGCTTCATGAAGAGCAGCGTGAGGACCATGGCCACGGCGGCAAAGAGGAACGAAACCAGCCGCGTGGTACTGACATAGCCGCCCAGGAAGGGTATGGATTCCCAATCGGCGGTAAAGACCTTCACCGTCAAGAAGTCCGCCGAAAACAACATCAGCGCGAAGTTCTGCAAGACAATGGACAAACCCAATGTGGCAAACACCTGCGTCATCTCGGTCTTGTAGATGGTGTAGCGAATCAAGCAGCGATAGAAAATCCAACCTATCGCCGCCCCAAACACAAGGATCACAGGCGCGCCAGCGTAAGGGTTCAATCCGGTCAGCTTCCACAGCCAATATGCCGCGTACATGCCGATCATCAAAAATTCGCCATGAGCGAAGTTGACCACCTTGGCCACGCCAAAAATCAGATTCAACCCCATCGCGCCCAAGGCATAGACGCCGCCTAACAGTACGCCAGAGATCAATAGTTGCAGAACCGTTTCCATTCACCCTCCGCAGTGGGGCACGCTTATGCAGTGGATGAAATCAGTTCGATTCGTACCACGTCACCGGTGGAAAAGCATTGGGGTCGGTGATGACGTCGATGAGGGTCACCGTATCTGACGACATGGCTCGGTCCAAGGCGGCACCGAGATCCTCTGCTTTTTCCACACGGATACCCTGAGCGCCCACCGCTCGGGCGATGGCAGCATGATCGACGGGGCTGAACTCGCAGGCGCTGGTGTATTCGCCAAACTTGATGTTTTCCGCATGCTTCTGATAGCCCAGAATCTGGTTATTCAGTACGACCAGCACCACGGGCAGTTTCATACGTACGGCGGTTTCGAGTTCTGCCCACGCATGGGCGAAACCGCCATCACCGACGACGCAGAATATCGGTGCCTGCGGCCGAGCCACCCGTACGCCCAACGCCATGGGGAATCCCCATCCCAGGCCTGCCAACCCACGAGGGGTAATGAACCGGCTGCCGGCTTTGCGCGCGCGCATATAGTTGGCAATCCAGATAGACGAGTAACTGGCATCCGCGACCACGACCGATTCGGCGGTCAATCGCTTGTCGATTTCGCGCATGATGCGTTCCGGACGCATGGGCGCGGAATCACTGCCGACAAGTGCGGCGACTTGTTCTTCGTGCTGTTCCCGGCCACGTTTAATCGCCGATTCGACCTCGGCGCGTGCTCGCCTTCTGGCCGAGGTGTCTATCGAAGCAAGCTGATCGCATAGCGCCTCCAAGGTGGTACGCGCGTCCCCGATCAGTCGTAATGCCTCATAGTTCCGGCCAATTTCCTGGGCGTCTACATCGATGTGAATAAACCGCGCGTCCGACGGATAGAGTTTCCAGGAGTCAGTGCCATTCTGATTGGTGCGATTCCCCACCAACAGCACGACGTCAGCATCCGAAATCAAGTGGCGCATGTATCGGGCAGAGCCATTCTCACCCATAAAGTACGAAGCCACGCCGATCGACAGGGGATGTGTCTCATCCACGCCGCCCTTGCCCATCACGGTGGTCGCCACAGGCAGGCTGTACTGTTCCTGCAGGAGAGCCAAGGCCTGCGCTGCGCCTGATAAATGTATGCCGCCGCCCGCAATCACTACCGGGCGCTGCGCTGAAGCCAACAGTTCGGCCGCCTCCTTCAGCGCCGCACTATGGGGCAGAGATCGGTCTAGCGGGAACTGCCCCAAATTCGCCTTGCGTGCAGCGCTTGCCGGCGCGGGCTCCAGCAACAAATCGGCTGGCAATAGCAGAACCGCTGGACCAGGACGGCCGCCGCAGGCTGCCGTGAATGCCATATCCAGATAGTCGTCAATCCGGCTGGCCTCGGTCACTCGTCTGACCCATTTTGTGACCGGACGGAACATCGATTCATGATCCAGTTCCTGGAACGCATTCTTGTCCGTCTGGTCTCTGGAGACCTCCTGGACCAAGGCTATGACTGGCACAGAAACCTTGAGGGCTTCGGCCAGCGGAGCCACCAGCAGCGCAGCCGCCGGGCCGTTTTGAGCCGTCACGATGCCTACTTTGCCCGTGGCTCGCGCATAGGCATCGGCCATATAGCCGCCCGTATTTTCCTGGCGATAGGCGATCTGCTTGATCCCGAATTCCCGCCCTGCCAGATGCACCAGCGACGGCAGGCTTTGGCCAAACAAGCAGGTCACTCCGTGCCGCTTCAACCCCTCTGCCAGTCGATGCGCCACGGTGCCTTGATACAAAAGCCCGCGCGAAACCAATGCGTTACCTGCCGCCGATGCCGCCATGAGAGATGTCTCCGAGTCAGTGTTGTGATGTTTTTTTAAGTATTTTATAAAATATAATTTACGTCAACACCTCTTTCAAATTCGTCGAGTAGCCTGAGTACCCGTGTGGATGTGGTATGAAGCAGTACTGACAAGACAACCCACCCTATGCGACTAGTCGATCCCACCTCCTCCTCGGACCAGCCAGACAGTCTGTCCGCGGCTCGAATCAGCCACTCGAACCTGTCATCCAAGGTTTATCAAGCATTACGATCGTCGTTGGCGATCGGAGAATTGATGCCGGGCCAAAAATTGACCGGCCGGATGCTCTCTGAAAAGCTGGGCGTCAGCCAGACCCCCGTGCGTGAAGCCATGTTGCAGTTGGTGGCAGAGCGGGCATTGACGATGAACATCAATCGTTCCGTCACCGTGCCGACGCTTTCACGCGAGAAGTTCGTGGAACTGCGTGACATGCGTGTCGCGCTAGAGGGCTTGGCGGCTCGCTGCGCAGCAGAACATGTTCAGGCGCAGCACATAACCGCGCTAAAAGCCCTGCATAAGAAAATGATTGCGGCCAAGCGAGAGGGTCAGTACTCGACCACCTTGCGATTAAACCGGGAAATTCACTTCGGCGTATACGAGCTGAGTCAACGCGAAGAACTCGTGGCGATGATCGAATCGCTGTGGGTACGCACGGGGCCTTACCTCAACTTGATCTACAAGAACGTTGATCCAAACAAGATCGAGCCTCACGAGCACGAGGCCTTGTTTTCGGCACTGAAGGCTCGTGATGCGCAGGCGTGCGAGGCCAGCATCGTGCGCGACATCATCGAAGGCGGGCGGCCTATCCTGGCCTACCTCGTCACTACGCCCAACGTCGGCGGCTAAACAGGCGGGCTTGGCACCTGCTTTCGTATCACTGCTCTCGAATCAGCGTCGTAGAAAACTCATACCGTCCTGCAGGATGGTAGGAACACGACGCTTCGACCAATTGACCGGCCTGATCCTTGTACTGCCTGCGAATCAACAGGCCAGGCGAATCCGCCGGCACCTCGAGTTCCTTTGCGACTGGAGCAGGAATGGCGACTGCCGAAATGGTTTGCTCGACTGAAGCAATGCGGCGGCCGTAATGCTCTTCGATCAAATCTGACACCAGTCGATCTGGATGTTCGCGGGCCAGCTTGCGCACGCCCTTGTAGTGGGTATCAACGTACAGATCCGTCCACGCCACCGGCGGAGCTCCGTCCACGCCGCGAGTCGACGAAAACTTCAGCCACCGTGTCCCGGGCCCCACTCCCAGGTAAGCGGCTAGCTCGATGTCCACCACGACTTCCTGAACCTGCTTGATCGTGCGTGGGCTGCGCACCGCCAGCTGGACGAGATCCTCCAGCGAGCTCAACGACTGACTGAAACCCGCTTTTGGCCTAGCCGCAATCACCACCGTCCCACTACCGCGGCGGCGCGCGATCAAGCCCAAATCCTGTAACTGACGCAAGGCAGCACGCACCGTATGGCGGCTGGCGTCGAACTGCTCCGTCAACGTGTGTTCGGCGGGCAGCACCGTGCCCACGGGATACACGCCATTTGCGATCAACCGTGCGAGTTCTTCTGAGATGCGGGTGTACAGCGTAATTGACATGGCGTAGGGAAAATCAGCAACAGCCTCCATTCTATCTGTTGCCCCAAACGCCGCCCCTCTACGGGTAATTCCCGATATTGACGGGCAAAATCGTGCCTGCTTAAATGTACGTACAACTTTTTATGAGCGTACATTTATGCCAGTCTCCGTCCTCGAATCCGCCCTGTTCAAAGACATGTTCGGCACCGGCGCGATGCGCGCGGTGTTCGACGACGACGCCACCGTACTGCGTTATGTGGAAACCGAAGTCGCGCTGGCTCGTGTGCAAGGCCGCTTAGGCGTCATCCCCGCGCAGGCCGCCGACGCGATTGTCGCGCGCGCGGACGCGGCAGCCATCGATATGGAAGCGCTGCGCGTCGAAACCGAAATCGTCGGCTATCCCATCTTGCCGCTCGTGCACCAGCTGTCGCGGATATGTGGCGCCGAAGGGGAATACCTGCATTGGGGCGCCACCACCCAAGACATCATGGACACGGCCACCGTGCTGCAGGTACGTGATGCGCTGGAGATCATCGACGCCGACCTGGCCGCGCTGGACGACATACTGGACAAGCTCGCGCTGCAATATCGCGACACACCGATGGCAGGCCGCACACACCTGCAACATGCCCTGCCCATCACCTTCGGCTACAAAGCCGCCGTGTGGCTGCTAATGGTGCGCCGTCATCGCGAACGCCTGGCCCAGTTACGCCCACGCGTGTTGATCGGCCAATTTGGCGGCGCCGCCGGCACGCTGGCCTCGCTCGGAGACCAGGGCTTGGCCGTACATTCAGCGCTCATGCAAGAACTGGGCCTCGGGGCAACGCCCATCACTTGGCATGTGGCCCGAGACGGCCTCGCGGAAACCGTACAGTTTCTGGCGCTGGTCGCCGGATCGTTGGGCAAGATCGCTGTCGACATCATGCTGATGATGACCAACGAATTCAGCGAAGCCTTTGAACCGTTTGTGAAAGGCCGTGGCGCATCCAGCACGATGCCGCAAAAACGCAATCCGATTTCTTGCGAACTCATGTGGAGCGCTTCCAAGACGGTGCGTCAACATGCCGGCCTCGCTTTGGACGCGATGTTGCAAGATTTCGAACGCGCGACAGGCCCGTGGCATATCGAATGGTCTGCCATACCCGAAGCATTCGTCTTGACCGCTGGCGCGCTGCACCAGGCGAAATTCATGCTGGGCGGTCTGGAGGTCGACACAGCACGCATGGCGAGCAACCTGGATATTTCCGGCGGCCTAATTGTGGCCGAAGCCGTCATGATGGGCCTGGCGCCACATATCGGCCGCCAGACCGCGCATGACGTGGTCTATGACGCCTGCCGTTCTGCCGCGACTTCGCGCCGCCGCTTGGCTGATGTCCTGAAAGAGGATGCCCGCGTCACCGAGCGGCTGGACGGTACGGCCATTGAACGCCTGTGCGACCCCGCCAACTATCTGGGCGCAGCGCCCGCCATGGTGGATCGCATGCGCGCCTATTCACTCTCAGGGCGAGTCTAAGCATTCGCTCCCACCACACAGAACAGGACGGAGACACTATGAAAAACTGGATCGCAACACTCACCATAGCCGGGGCATTCGCCCTGCCGATGTCATCCCAAGCACAGGACAACTATCCCAACCGCGCCATCACCTGGATCGTGCCGTTTGCCGCTGGCGGTCCGACGGATGCGATGGCCCGCAACGTCGCCAATCGTGTTTCTCAGGAGCTGGGGCAAACCATTCTGGTAGAAAACGTCGGCGGCGCAGGAGGCACGATAGGCGCAACCAAAGCCGCCAAATCAGCGCCGGACGGCTACACATTCCTGGTCGGCCACATCGGCTATATGGCGGCAGCCCCTGCCCTCTATTCAAGCTTGCCGTACGACCCAGTCAAAGATTTCAAGGCGGTGTTTCGATTCCCCGACACCCCGTTGGTATTGCTGGTAGGCGCCTCATCTCCCTACCAATCCGTGTCCGATCTGGTCGCCTATGGCAAACAGCATCCCGGGAAACTGAACTTCAGCAATGCAGGCGTAGGGTCCACCTCGCACTTGGTCGCGGCAATGTTCGCCAGTCAGGCCGGCATGGAAATCACGCCTATCGCCTACAAGGGCGCCGGCCCCGCATTGAACGATCTGATGGGCAACCAAGTCGATGCCATGTTCGATCAGACCAATACCGCCTTGCCGCAAACCAAGGGGGGCAAAGTGCGGGCACTGGGCCTGACCTCGCCGGACCGCATGGCGCAGTTTCCCGATGTGCCTACGATAGGAGAAAAAGCCATTCCCAAATTCGAGGTCGCGACCTGGTTTGGTTTATATGCACCGAAGGGCACACCGGATCAGGTCGTACAGACCTTGTATCAAGCATGGCAAAAGGCCGTGCAAGACAAGGACTTCACCAGCAAGATGAGTGACCAAGGCATCAAGCTGTTGCCACCCGAGCAATATGCCCCCGCGGCATTCCAACAGTTCACAGCAGACGAAGGCAAACGCTGGGCAGCGGTCATCAAACAAGCCGGCATTACCCTGCAATAAGGGGAAAACACTATGCGTCGCGTGTCAGCTGCCGATATCGAAACCAGCATTGCTGACGCCTTGCAGGCGATCAGCCACACCCACCCTGCGGATTTCGTGCAAGCCCTGAAGGCGGCACATGCAACGGAAAGCAAGGCCCCGGCGCGCCATGCACTGCTGCAGTTGCTGATCAACAGCAAGCTCAGTGCACAGGCTCGCCGGCCCGTCTGCCAGGACACGGGCGTTGCGCATGTCTACGTGACCATGGGCATGGATGTCCGCATCTGCCATGATGAGCCGGGCCCCACGCCCAGTCTGCAAAGCATTGCCAATCGTGCCGTCGCTCGCGCCTATGGCTGTCCAGCAAATCCATTGCGGGCGTCGATGATCCGGGACCCGCTCGGGACACGCCGCAATACGCGAGACAACACTCCCGCCATTGTCCAAGTGGACCTTGTCGAAGGCGATGCATTGACGCTCACCGTCGTCGCAAAAGGGGGTGGCGGTGACGTCAAGACGCGCTACGCCAT
>Ga0182743_1003021_pt1 | contig 13970 bp, 14 predicted proteins | sample eDN3rd30CKraftOP_FD_128522 | JGI IMG/M metagenome (GOLD analysis project Ga0182743, IMG submission 128522) | Enriched Organic Plus compost microbial communities from Emeryville, California, USA - eDNA 3rd pass 30_C Kraft OP (version 2) (version 2) ... | reverse complement strand
CGACGATCCGCTGCCTCCCCGCGATCGCGGAGGCGGTCGGCGGCGACGTCGAGGTGCTCCTCGACGGCGGGGTGCGTCGCGGCGGCGACGTCGCGAAGGCGCTCGCGCTCGGCGCCCGCGCCGTCATGATCGGGCGGGCGTACCTGTGGGGGCTCGCGGCGAACGGGCAGGCCGGTGTCGAGAACGTCCTCGACCTCATGCGCATGGGGCTCGACTCGGCCGTCCTCGGGCTCGGCCACGCGTCGATCGCGGAGCTCTCGCCCGCCGACCTCCACATCCCGGAGGGCTTCACGCGCACGCTCGGCTCGATGCCGGTCGAGCGCGGGGCGGTCCCGCCGAAGCCCGTCTCGACGTCGCCGCGGAAGGTCCGCCAGCCGAAGTCGGCGCAGGCCGAGATCGCGGAGGTCGCCGCGGGCGAGCCGGAGAAGCCCGCGGAGAAGCCCGTCGCGAAGCCGCGGACGCGGAAGGTCCCGAAGGCGGAGTGACGGGGTGTGGAGCCACCTAAGGGAATCGAACCCTTGACCTATTCATTACGAGTGAATCGCTCTGCCGACTGAGCTAAGGTGGCGCGCGCCGCTCGCGCGGCACGATCCAACAGTCTAGCGGACTTCGTGCGTGCGCGCGGAGGACGTGTCGCCGCGGGGACCGCGTCTCGCGCCGGTCACGTTCGGGTGAGATGATGCGCGCGTGCGGCGGGACGTGACGGCGGGAATCGAGCTCGAGGCCGCCGGGCGCGCGCGGCTCGTGCTCGCCGTCGCAGTCGCGGACGGTCACGAGGTCGAGGAATCCCTCGTCGTCTCGCGGGACGGCGTGACGCTCCCGTGGACCGAGGTGCGCGACGAGCATGGGACGCGACTGCACATCGTCGACACCGACGCCGGCCGCGTTCGCGTCGACTACCGCGCGAGGGTGCACGGTCGCGCCGAGCCCGCTGTCATCGAGGGCCTCGACGCGATCCGGTATCTCCGACCGAGCCGGTACTGCGAGTCCGACGCGCTGCGCCCGGTCGCGGTCGCCGAGTTCGGCGACCTGGACGGGTTCGAGCTCCTCGAGGCCGTCCGTGCGTGGGTCGCACGGAGCCTCGCGTACGTGTCGGGCTCGAGCACCCCGACCGACGGCGCGATCCAGACGCTCCTGTCGCGCACGGGCGTGTGCCGCGACTTCGCGCACCTCGTCGTCGCGTTCCTCCGTGCGCTCGAGGTGCCGGCGCGCGTCGTGTCGGTCTACGCGCCGGGGCTCTCGCCCATGGACTTCCACGCGGTCGCCGAGGCCGAGGTCGACGGCCGGTGGTGGGTGCTCGACGCCACCGGGAAGGCGCCCCGGGCCGCGCTCGTGCGGATCGCGACGGGTCGCGATGCGGCGGACACGGCGTTCCTCACGACGATCGGCGCCGACGTGTCGCTCGAGCGGCTCGAGGTCACGGCCGTCGTCGACGAATGGCGGGCCGACGATGGCGGGCCGGTCGCGTTGCGCTGAGCGGGATCGCTCGGTCGAGCGGGGTAGAGTCGCGGCGTGACGGCGCGCGGCGACGACGGGGTCCCGGCGCCGCGCATCCTGCTCGTCATCGCGGTGTGCTTCGTCGCCGCGAACATGCGCCCCGCCATCACGGGCGTCGGTCCGCTCCTCGAGCAGATCGGGCCGGACACGGGGCTCGACGTCACCGGGCTCGGGGTGCTCGCGGCGATCCCGCTCCTCGCGTGGGCCGCCTTCTCGCCGCTCGCGCACGGCCTCAGCGGCCGATTCGGGCTCTCGCCCGTCCTGCTCGGGTCGATGCTCCTCCTCGCCGTCGGGACGATCCTCCGCTCGCTCGTGCCCGCCGTCGCCGGGCTGTGGATCGGGACCGCGCTCATCGGCGTCGCGATCGCCGTCATCAACGTCCTCATGCCGGCCGTCGTCCGCCGTGACTTCCCGAATCGCGTGCGCGGCATGACGAGCGCGTACTCTGCGATCCTCGGCGGCGCGGGGGCGGTCGCGTCGGGCCTCGTCGTGCCGATCTCGCACATCCACGCGAACGGCGGCGAGCTCGGCTGGCGCTTCGCGCTCCTCGCCGTCAACGCCCTGCTGCCGATCGCGATCGTCCTGTGGCTCGCGAGCATGGCGCGCGAGCGGGCTCGCGCCGTGCCCGCCGCCGCACCCCCCGCCGGCGGCCCGCGCGCCGCCCGGCGGTTGTGGCGCGACCCGGTCGCGTGGCTCGTGACGATGTACTTCGGCCTGCAGGCGTCGACGTTCTACATGCTCCTCACGTGGCTCGCGACGATCGCGGTCTCGCACGGCCGCAGCGAGGTCGTCGCCGGCTTCGACGTCATGCTGTACCAGCTGTGCTCGATCATCGGCTCGCTCCTGCTGCCGCTCCTGCTCCGCGGCTCGATCGTGCGCTGGGCGCCGGCGATCGTCCCGGTCCTCGGCGTCGCCGCCGCCGTCGGGCTCATGCTCGCCCCCGCGGCGATCCCGCTGTGGGCCGTGCTCTTCGGGGTGTCCTCCGGCGCGTCGCTCACGATGTCGCTCACCCTCATCACCGAGCGCGTCCGCGACCACTCGCTCGCCGGCGCGCTCTCCGGGATGGCGCAAGGCGCCGGCTACCTCGTGACCTCGGTGTTCCCGATCGCGTTCGGCGCGCTGCACGACGCGTTCGGCGGCTGGTTCGCGTCGCTCGGGCTGCTCGCCGCGGCCCTCCTCGCGCAGTGCGCCGTCGGGGTCTTCGCGGGGCGGGACCGCTTCGTCTTCGACTGACCCGCTCGGCGCTGTGCCAAGATGTCGCCCATGTCGGTCGCGACCGTGGACGCGGCGGGCGCGCTCGCCCCGCCGAAGCCGAGGCACGGCTCGACGCCGAGCCTCCTCCTGACGCTCTTCGGCGACTACTGGTTCGGCAACGCCGTCCCGCTGCCGTCCGCCGCGCTCCTCACCCTGCTGTCGGACTTCGACGTGAGCGAGGTCGCGGCGCGCGCCGCGCTCAGCCGGATGGTCAAGCACGGCCTGCTCGATTCGACGAAGTCGGGGCGGAACGCCGCGTACCTGCCGACGGATCGGGGCAACGAGGTGCTCGTCGACGGCCTCGCACGGCTGAGCGAGTTCGGCGCGCGCGAGCGAGCATGGGACGGCGTCTGGAGCGTCGTCGTCGTCTCGGCCCCCGGGAACAACCGGCGGCTCCGGGAGGCGATCCGCTCGCGAATGCGCTGGCTCGGGTTCGCGCCCCTCGCCGAGAGCGTGTGGGTGTCGCCGCACCGGGGCCCCGCGGACGCGATTGCCGAGCTGGCGACCCTCGGCCTGCGCGACGTGACGGCGTTCGCCGGCAGCGTCCCGGCGGTCGACGGCGGCCCGAGGCGACCCGAATCGGCCTGGGCGCTCGACTCGCTCGCGGGGGAGTACCGCGAGTTCATCGAGCGCGCGGAGGGGCTCGCCGCCGCGCTCGACGCCGATTCCCTCGACGACGGACAAGCGCTCGTCCACCGCACGCGACTCGCGTACGACTGGCTCGAGCTCTCGAACGCCGACCCGGACCTGCCGCGCGCGCTCCTGCCCGACAGCTGGCCGCGCGCCGACGCCCGATCCGCGTTCATCGACCTGCACGGTCGGCTCGGTCGACGCGCGGTCGGTCGAGTCAGGGAAGTCGTCGGCGCGATCGACGCCTCGCTCGCCTCGCTCGTCGTGCACCGCGTCATCGCCTGACAGCCCACCGGTTGACGCGCGTGACATTCGGTGCGCATATTGGTCTGACGAGTGTCGAATGTCCGGCCGCTCCGGCGGTCGGTCGGCGCTCGGACGCACCGAACATTCAACGACGAATGCAGAAGGGTCCCGCAATGAAGCGCACCATCATCGGCGGCCTCGCGATCGCGACCGCCGTCGCCCTCGTGGGCTGCACCGACTCGGGCGCGCCCGCGCCCGCCCCGACGGCGACCGACTCGGCCCCCGAGGAGACCCAGGAGTTCACGGTCAACGTCGCCGCCCTCCCGATCGCCGAAACGGGCGCGATCTGGGCGGGCATCGAAGCCGGCATCTTCGAGCAGCACGGCCTGACGCTCAACATCCTCCCCGCCGCGGGCGGCGCGCAAGCCGTCCCCTCGCTCCTCTCGGGCGACATCGACTTCGCGATCGGCTCGCCCGTGTCCGCGATCAAGGCCGCCCTCGCGGGCGAACCGGTTCGCATCATCGGGGACTACGCCGACGGCAACCCCGAAGGCGAGGTCGACGCGAACTCGGTCGTCGCGAGCGCCGCGTCCGGCATCACGAGCTGGGCGGGCCTGTCGGGCAAGAAGGTCGGGACGAACAGCCCCGGCGCGCACGGCAACCTCGCGATCCTCGAGGCCGTCGCCGCCGACGGCGGTGACCCCTCGACCGTCGAGTTCGTCATCGTCCAGGGCGGGTTCCCGGCGATGCCGGCGCTCCTCGAGTCGGGCGAGCTCGACGCCGCATGGATGCCGGACCCGTTCCGCGGCATGGCCGAGGCAGCGGGCGGCGTCCACCTCGGCTACCCGTGGCAGGCCGGCGGACTCGCCGGCATCTCGGGCCTCTCGAACCTGACGATCCAGCAGGTCATCGACGAGAAGCCGCAGCTCGTCAAGCAGTGGGTCGCCGCGATCGCCGAGGTCACCGAGTTCGCGCAGGCGAACCCCGACAAGGTGTACGAGGCGATGGCCGCGAACATGGACATCCCGCTCGAGGCGGCGCAGGCCACCACGCTCGCGACGTTCAACAGCGAGACGAACCGGGAGCGGCTGCAGGCGCTCATCGACGCGGGCATCAAGTACGGCTCGGCGCCGCCCTTCCTCTTCTGGGACGCGTCGCCGAACCTCGACGAGCTCGTCGTCGACATTCAGTAGCCGGAATGCGAAGGTGGTCCGGGGCCGAGCGCCCCGGACCACCTTCGTCCCGTCCGATCGTCGTGAGCGCCAGGAGGTGAGACGCATGCGAGGCACATCGACCGCGCGTCGACTGCGTCCCGTCCTCCTCGGCGTGACCGGCGTGCTCGCCTTCCTCGTCATCTGGGAGCTCGCGACACGGCTCGGATGGGTGAACGCGCGCTACGTGCCGCCGGCGAGCGAGACACTCGCGGCACTCGGCGCGTTCCTCCTCGACCGCCACTTCTGGCGCATGGTCGGCGACACGATGGTCACGTGGGCGATCGGCATGAGCATCGCGACGATCGCCGGCATCGTCCTCGGGACCGTCATCGGGCTCTCGCCGTTCCTCCGCAGCGCGACGCGCACGACGATCGAGTTCCTCCGCCCGATCCCGTCCGTCGCGATCATCCCGGTCGCGGTCGTCCTCCTCGGCCCCGACCGCGACGCGTCGCTCGTCATCGTCGTCTTCGCGACGTTCTGGCAGGTGCTCATCCAGGTGCTCTACGGCGTCGCCGACGTCGACCCGGTCGCGCGCGACACGCAGCGCAGCTTCGGGATCGGCGCGTTCCACCGGTTCTTCCACCTCGTGTTCCCGACCGCGCTTCCGTACCTCATGACCGGGATCCGGCTCGGCGCGACGGTCGCGATGATCCTCACGGTGACGGGGGAGCTCCTCATCGGCGCCGCCGGGATCGGCCGCCTCCTCATGGAGCGCAGCACGGTGGGCGACTACGCGGGCGTCTACGCGATCGTCGTCACCGCGGGACTCCTCGCGCTCGGCATCAACCTCGTCGTCCGCGTCGTCGAGCGCCGCGTCCTCGCGTGGCACCAGTCGGTGCGAGGGGAGGTGCTCGTGTGAGCGTCTCCGAGACCCGCCGCATCAGGCTGCCGCGACCCGCCCACCGCATTCCGTCGTGGCTCCGGCTGCCGCTCGAGTGGTTCGCGCTCCCGATCCTCATCGTCCTCGCGTGGAGCCTCATCTCGATCGTCGCGCCGAACCCGCGCTTCCCAGCGCCGGCGATGATCGGCGACGCGTTCGTCGAGAACTGGATCAACGAGACGTTCCTGACCGACGTGCTCCCGAGTCTCGGCCGCCTCGGCCTGGGCATCCTCCTCGCGATCGTCCTCGGCATCGGCGTCGGCGTCCTCGTCGGCTCGATCAAGTGGCTCCGCGAGCTCCTCGAGCCCGCGTTCGAGTTCTTCCGCGCCGTCCCGCCGCCCATGATCGTGCCGGTCCTCGTCATGGTGCTCGGGGCGGACGACACGATGAAGGTCGTCGTCATCGCCGCGGGCGCGATGTGGCCAATCCTGCTCAACACGATCGAAGGCGTCCGCGCGGTCGACCAGGTGCAGCGCGAGACCGCGCGCGCGTTCCAGCTCCAGAGATGGCACCGGCTGTGCTTCATCACGCTCCCGAGCGCGAGCCCGCAGATCATGGCCGGCGTCCGGCAGTCGCTCTCCGTCGCGCTCATCCTGATGGTGATCTCGGAGATGTTCCTCGCGTCGAGCGGCCTCGGCTACCGCATCGAGGTCTTCAAGCAGAACTACGCGTACGCCCCGATGTGGAGCATCATCCTGCTGCTCGGCCTCGTCGGCGTCCTGCTCGCCGTGCTGTTCCAGATCGCCGAGCGCATCGTCCTGACCTGGTATCGAGGCCTGAAGGAGGCGGAACGTGCCTGACGAGACCCTGCTCAAAGTCGACCACCTGGGCAAGCGCTACGGCGACTTCGAGGCGCTGCGCGACATCTCGTTCACCGCCGGCCGCGGCGAGCTCGTGTGCATCGTCGGCCCCTCCGGCTGCGGCAAGACGACGCTGCTCAAGATCATCGCCGGCCTCCTCGCCCCGACGAGCGGCGTCGTCGAGCTCGACGGGGCGCGCGTGACGGCGCCGCACCCGCGCATGGCGGTCGTCTTCCAGGAGTACGGCCGCAGCCTCATGCCGTGGATGACGGTGCGGGGCAACGTCGAGCTGCCGCTGCGCCACACGACGCCGAAGGCGCAGCGGCGCGAACGATCGCAAGCCGCACTCGAGGCGGTCGGGCTCGGCGAGGCGGCGGGCAAGTACCCGTGGCAGCTGTCCGGCGGGATGCAGCAGCGCGTCGCGATCGCGCGCGCCGTCGCGTACGACCCCGAGATCCTCATCATGGACGAGCCGTTCGCGGCGGTCGACGCGCAGACGCGAGCGGACCTCGAGGATCTCGTGCGCGACCTGTGGGCGAAGCTCGGCGTCACCGTGCTCTTCGTCACGCACGACATCGACGAGTCCGTCTACCTCGGCGAGCGCGTCGTCGTCCTCTCGATGACGCCGACGGTCGTGCAGGAGGACCTCGTCGTCGACCTCCCGCGCGACCGCGACCAGATCACGACGCGCGCCCTCCCGCGGTTCACCGAACTGCGGACGCACGTGTACGAGCAGATCCAGCGCGCCAAGCTCGAGGCCGGTCGCGCGGTCTGACGCGGGCGCGGCTCAGCGACCCGGAAGCGGCCAGCCCGTGTACGCCTCCGCGAGGTAGGCGGCGCCGTTGCGGGACCCCGCGACGGAGCGGAGCTCGGCGATCCGGCGCAGCCCGTCGAAATCGGTCTCGCCCGGGGCGGCGTGGAGCATCGACGTCATCCACCAGGAGAAGTGCTGCGCCCGCCAGATGCGGTCGAGGACCGTCTCGGCGTACGCGTCGAGGAGCGACTCGTCGCGCTCGTGCACGAGCGCCTCGAGCGCGCGGTGGAGCACGACGACGTCGGCGACCGCGAGGTTCATGCCCTTCGCACCCGTCGGCGGGACGGTGTGGGCCGCGTCGCCGACGAGCGCGGCGCGACCGTGGCGGAGCCGGTGCGCGACGAACGAGCGGAACCGGAGGACGTCGCGCTTGAAGATCGGGCCCTCGTGGAGTCCGCCGCCGACTCGCGCCTGGAGCTCGTCCCAGATCTCGCGCTCGCTCATCGACTCCGGGTCCATCTCTGGGTCGCACTGGAGGTACATGCGCTGAATGCTCGGCGAGCGCTGGCTGATGAGCGCGAAACCGCGCGCCGAGGTCGAGTAGATGAGCTCGGGGGCGGAGGGCGGCGCCTCGCACAGGATGCCGAACCACGCGAAGGGGTACTCGCGGAAGTGGCCGCCGGTCGACGATCCCGTCACGGCCGCGCGGACGACGGAGCGCGAGCCGTCCGCCCCGACGACGAAGTCCGCCTCGACCTCGAGCGGGCCGTCGTCGTCGACCGCGCGGACGACGGGCGCCGCCGTGTCGACGCCGTCGACGCCGAGCGCTCGCGCGCCGAAGCGCACGTCGCCGCCGTCGGCGAGCCGCCGCGCGATGAGGTCGATGAGGACTTCGTGCTGCGGGTAGAGCCACACCGCGCGCCCGACGAGGGCGGCGAAGTCGATGCGGTGCCCGACGCCGTCGAAGCGCAGCTCGATGCCGTCGTGGCGGTGCCCGGCCTTGCGGACGCGCCCCGAGGCGCCGGATTCGTCGAGGATCTCGACCGTGCCCTGCTCGAGGATGCCCGCCCGGATCGTGTGCTCGATGTCCTCACGGCTGCGCTCGTCGAGCACGACGGACTCGATCCCCGAGCGGTGGAGGAGGTGCGAGAGGAGGAGACCGGCGGGCCCGGCGCCGACGATCGCGACGCGCGTGCGGATGCGAGTCATGCGAGGAGTCTCGCGACCGGCGCGCGCATTCGCGCCCCGAGTCTCACTGAGTGGGAGTCGGAATGCTGCGGGCGAGCTCCCGCGAGATGCCGGCGGCCGCCAGCCGCACCGCGAGCTCGTACCGGGGATCCGGCCGGCGATCGCTCGGGACGATGACCGAGACGGCCGCGACGACCTGCCCGCTCGCGTCGCGGACGGGCGCGGCGACCGAGGCCGAGCCCGCCGTCATCTCGTCGCGCGTCGTCGCGACGCCCGTGCGGCGGATCTCCGCGAGCCTCGGACGCAGTTCGCGCTCGGTCGTCATCGTCCGGGCGAGGAACCTGCGCGGGCCGCTCTCGAGGACTCGAGCGAGGAGGGCCTCGCCGCCCCAGGCGAGGAGGACGAGACCGACACCCGTGGCGTGCAGCGGGAGGCGCTTGCCGGCGTCGGCGAGGACGACGACGGACTCCGGTGCGGTGAGCCGCTCGAGGTAGAGCGCGGACAGGTCGTCGAGGATCGCGATCTGGACGTTCTGCCGGGTGAGCTCGAGGAGGTCGTCGAGGTAGGGGAGGGCGATCTGCCGGAGCGCGCGCGTCGAATGGTGGTGCGAGCCGAGCCGCCAGAGCTTGAGCCCGACCCGATACCCGCCGCTCGCGCCGCGCTCGAGGCCGCCGGAGGCGACGAGCTGCTCCGCGAGGCGGTATGCCGTGGACTCGGGCAGATCGGCGGCGCGCGCGAGCTCGCTGAGCGAGCGCGTCGGCCCCTCGCCGCGTTCGAACGCGTCGAGGATCGCGAAGAGCCGCTGCGCGAGCGGCCGCGAGTCCTTCGCCCGTCCGGCCATGGCGCTAGCTTCCCAGACGTTCGCCCAATGTGCGCCCGTGCGGCGGGTGTGCGGGCGCACGCCCGCACACCCGCCGCACGGGCGCACACTCGGCGCGACGTCAGTGGGTGAGGATGCCGTAGTCGGCGATCGCGGCCGAGATCGCGAGGGCCGCCGCCCGCAGCTCGGCGATCGTCTCCCGCTCGCGGGCCCACCCGGCGGGAACCACCGCGGAGAGCGCCGCGACCGTCGCACCCGAGCGGTCGAGGACGGGCACCGAGATGCCCGTCGAGACCGACTCGATCGAGCCGGGGAGGACCGCGAAGCCCTCCGTGCGGATGCGCGCGAGGCGTCGTCGGAGTGCCGCCGGCTCGGTGATCGTCCCCGGCGCGACCTGCGGGAGCGGGCCGCCGAGGACGCGCTCGCGCAGGGCCGCGCGACCGAACGCGAGAAGGACGAGACCCGATGAGGAGGCGTGGAGCGGGAGGCGGCCCGCGACCGTCGCGACGTTCGAACCGGCGCTCGGCGACGACAGTCGCTCGATGACGAGGACCGCGTCCTGGTCGAGCACGCCGAGCTGCGTGTGCTCGCCCGTCGAGCGCTGCACGCGCTCCATGTGCGGCAGGGCCGCCTGCCGCAAGGCGAGCGCCCGGGAGCCGCGCGTCGTGAGCTCCCACAGCCGCATGCCGATCCGCACCCGCCCGTCGGCGTCGCGCTCGAGGAGCCCCGCGGCGACGAGGTCGCGGACGATCCGATGCCCCGTCGAGCGCGGGATCGACGCCCGGCGCGCGACCTCGCTCGGCGCGAGGTCGCGGTGCTCCGCGTCGAATGCGCCGAGGATCCGCAGCACGCGATCGATCATCGCGTCGCCGCTGCGGGAGTTCGCCACGACCCGATCATCTCATTGAATGGGACGCCGCCGCCGCGAGGGCCCGAGAGGTGACACGATCGAGGACGTCGAAGGAGACCGCATGACCGACCACACGGGGCACGAGGACGCGCAAGTGCAGCCGACGCTGCCGCCGCCGTCGATCCCGGAGGGCGCGGAGGCGAAGGCCGAGGCCGTCGCCCCGGAGCGCCTCATCGCCGCACCGGACCAGGTGAGCCAGCAGCGCATCAGCGAGGAGATCGCGGAGGCCCACGCGGAGCACGAGCGCCGCGTCGCCGCGGGGGAGCGGCCGGCCCGACCGACCCTTCTCGACTTCCCGGCGTACCGCTCGAGCATTCTGCGCCACCCGACGAAGAACCCGAGGCTCGTCGACCCCGAGACGATCGAGCTCACGAGCCCCGCGTTCGGGCAGCGCGACGTCGCCGCGATCGAGGCTGACCTCACCCTCCAGCACCGCGGCGAGCCGCTCGGCGAGCGCATCGTCGTCACCGGCCGCATCGTCGACTCCTGGGGGCGCCCGGTGCGCAACCAGCTCGTCGAGGTGTGGCAGGCGAATGCGGCCGGCCGCTACATCCACCAGCGCGACCAGCACCCCGCGCCGCTCGACCCGAACTTCACGGGGGCGGGTCGCACGATCACCGACGACGACGGCTGGTACCGCTTCATCACGATCAAGCCGGGCCCGTACCCGTGGCGCAACCACGTCAACGCGTGGCGGCCCGCGCACATCCACTTCTCGCTCTTCGGGACGGCGTTCACGCAGCGCATCATCACCCAGATGTACTTCCCGGGCGACCCGCTCTTCCCGCTCGACCCCATCTACAACTCGATCCCGGACCAGCGCGATCGCGACCGCCTGATCGCGACGTACGACCACGACCTGACCGAGCCCGAGTTCATGCTCGGCTACCGCTGGGACATCGTCCTCGACGGTCCGAATGCGACGTGGCGCGAGCCCGAAGGGGGAGAGCACTGATGATCGTCGAGACTCCGCGCGACGGCGAGCGCCTGCCCGGCACGGCCGGCCAGACGATCGGGCCGTTCTTCGGCTTCGGTCTCCCGTACGAGCACGACAACCTCGTCGCATTCCCGTACAGCCCCGGCGCGATCGTCCTCTCCGGGACGGTGCTCGACGGCGCCGGCGCCCCGATCCCCGACGCGATGATCGAGATCTGGGGCGCCGACTCGGACGGCACCATTCCGACGGCGCGCGGCTCGCGCCGCCGCTCGCCCTCGACGTTCACCGGCTTCGGGCGGTGCGCGACGAACGACGACGGGCGCTACGAGTTCTGGACGCGGAACCCCGGCGCGATCGGCGGCAAGGCCCCGTTCTTCGCGGTCGTGCTGTTCTCCCGCGGTCTGCCGGACAAGCTCCACACCCGCATCTACCTCCCGGAGGACGAGGCGGCGCTCGCCGCGGACCCGCTCCTCGCCTCGCTCGAGCCGGACGAGCGCGCTACGCTCATCGCAACCCGCACGCCGGACGGCTGGCTGCAGCACGACATCCGGCTCCAGGGGGAGAAGGAGACGGTCTTCCTTGCCTACTGACCCGGGCTTCGACTCGGGGCTGCTGAGCCCGCTCACGGTGCGCGTGGAGCGGCGCGTCTCGGACGGCGCGCTCGTCGCCGCGCTCGTCCGGGCGGAAGTCGCATTCATCCGCGCGCTCGCTCGCGTCGGCGTCGCCGCGCCCGGCACGGCCGCGGCGGTCGAGGCGGCGGCGTCCGAGCTCGAGATCGATGCGCCGGCGCTCGCGACCGAGGCGGTCGCGGACGGCAACCCGGTCATCCCGCTCGTGCGGCGCCTGCGGGAGGCGGTCGCGACGCGCGACGCGGAGGCGGCTCGCTGGGTGCACCGCGGCGCGACGAGCCAGGACATCCTCGACACCGCGCTCGCGCTCGTCGCGGCCGACGCGGTCGGCGCGATCGACGCGGACCTGGAGCGCGCGGCGCGGGCGCTCGCGACGCTCGCCGAGCGGCGCCGCGGCACGGTCGCCGCCGCGCGGACCCTCACGCAGTTCGCCGTCCCGACGACGCTCGGGCTCCGCTTCGCGGACTGGCTCGTCCAGGTCCTCGACGCGCGCGACGCACTCACCGGGGCGATCCCGCCCGCCCAGCTCGGCGGCGCCGCCGGGACGCTCGCGGCGCTCGACGAGCTGTTCGGCGCGCGCGCCGCGCTCGAGCTGCCGGGCGCATTCGCCGGCGAGCTCGGCCTCCCCGAGCCGACGATGCCGTGGCACGTCCGCCGCACCGCGATGACCCGCCTCGGGGATGCCCTCGTCGCCGTCACCGACCCGCTCGCCCGCATCGGCACCGACGTCGCGACGCTCGCTCGCCCCGAGATCGGCGAACTCGCCGAGTCGGGCGGCGGCGGGTCGTCGACGATGCCGCAGAAGCGCAACCCCGCCCGCAGCGTCCTGCTGCGAGCCGCCGGCATGCGCGCGCCGGCGCTCGCCGCCCAGCTCCACGTGAGCGCGGCGCTCGCGGTCGACGAACGGCCCGACGGCGCGTGGCACGCCGAGTGGCCCGCGCTGCGCGAGCTCGCGCGACTCGCGCTCGGCGCCGCCGCGACCGCCGCCGAGCTCCTCGAGGGGCTCGAGGTCGACGAGGACGCCGTCGCACGGAATGTGGCGGCCGCGGGCGACGCGCTCGTGAGCGAGCGGCTCATGCTCGCGCTCGAGCCCCGGCTCGGCCGGTCCGCGGTGCAGGCGCTCGTCGATCGCGCCGCGGCGGGCGAGCCCCTCGCGACGCTCCTCGCCGCCGAGCCCGCGCTCGCGGGCGTCGACGTCGAGGCACTCCTCGACCCCGCGGGCTACACGGGCGTCGCGGGGCAGCTCATCGACCGCGCGCTCGCGCGAGCGAGCGCTCCACGACCGGAGGTCCGCCAGTCATGACCGTGCCCGTCATCGTCGGCACCGCCCACGGCTCCCGGGAGGACGGGCCGCTGCTCGTCCTCGGCCCATCGCTCGGCTCCGATTCGGCGGTCCTGTGGGGCCCGGTCATCCCGCTCCTCGCGGACCGGTACCGCATCATCTCGTGGGACCTGCCCGGGCACGGCGTCTCGCCGGCGGCGCGCGAGGCGTTCTCGGTGCACGACCTCGCGGACGCCGTCATCGGCCTCGTCGACGAGGCGGGCGCGGATCGCGCGCTCCTCGCGGGCGTCTCCGTCGGCGGCGCGACGAGTCTCGCGGCGGCGCTCGCGCGCCCCGATCGCGTCGCGAAGGTCGCGACCGTGTGCTCGGCCGCGCGACTCGGCACGGTCGAGCGGTGGACGCAGCGCGCCGCGATGGTGCGCGAGCAGTCGACGTCGGCGCTCGTCGTCTCCTCGGGGCAGACGTGGTTCGCGCCGGGCTCCGTCGAGCGGGTCCCCGAGGTCGCGGGCCGCCTCTTCCACGCGCTCCAGGACGCCGACGACGAGAGCTACGCGCTCGTGTGCGAGGCCCTTCGCGACTTCGACATCCGCGACCGGCTCGCCGAGGTCACCGTCCCCGTCCTCGCGGTGTACGGCGAGCACGACCAGGCGACGACGCGCGAGCAGCTCGAGGCGATCGCCGAGGGCGTCCAGGACGGGCGCGTCATCGGGATCGCCGACGCCGCGCACCTCGCGCCGGCGGAGAACCCGGAGGCGGTCGCGAAGGCGCTCCGCGACTTCTTCGGCTGAGGGAGGACGACGAATGACCGAGCACACCGACGCGACGCGCCGCGACGAGGGCATGGCCGTCCGGCGCGCGGTCCTCGGCGACGAGCACGTCGACCGGGCGAACGCCGCGATCACCCCCCTGACGGCGGACTTCCAGGACTT
>Ga0182743_1003019_pt1 | contig 13976 bp, 11 predicted proteins | sample eDN3rd30CKraftOP_FD_128522 | JGI IMG/M metagenome (GOLD analysis project Ga0182743, IMG submission 128522) | Enriched Organic Plus compost microbial communities from Emeryville, California, USA - eDNA 3rd pass 30_C Kraft OP (version 2) (version 2) ... | reverse complement strand
GTGGCCCGTGTTCACGCGGCCGACGTACTCTTCGATCCGCTTCGGCGGCTGCCCGGCCGCCTGCACGATGGTTGGGGCTGCAATGAGCTGCGGCATTGATAGTGTCCCTCGATCGCTCACGTTTTCCGGCTTGTGTTCGGTAACCCGCGGCTTTTGTTGTAGCACTCCCTGGCCAGGCAAAAAACAACGCAAAGTTGCCACGGCTGGACGTAACAAATTCGCTCCCGCTACGCCTGACGGAGTATCGAGGTCATTCCGACCCTGACAAAGCATCAAACCTCCGTCGAAACGGGATTGGGAGAGCGACAATGAACGGTTTCAACAAAAAACTCCGTGTGCTGGTCTTGGCTGCGATCGTGCTGGCGGTGGGGATTCCTGGTTTGGCTCAGGCTGGCAACGGTCACCATCACCAACATCACCAGAGCCTGAAGTTCAAACAGTTTCCGCATCAGCACCACAAGGTTCAGCACTTCGGTTTCTTCTTCGACCCCTTCTTCTTTGACTGCCACTATCACCACCACCATCACCACAACGACATTCACTTCAAGCACAAGGGACAGAAGTTCCACAACTTCCACCGCTAATCCGCAGCCTGACATGGCTGCGAGCGGATAAACTTAAGCGAACTCGCTGTGCCCCAGCTTTGAAGCGATCCGGCCCTCGCCTATCAGGCGAGGGCCTTTTTGTTGGTTCGGCGCTGTTGTCTGAATTACAACCGGATCACCACATTCGCGCCCAGATGGCGCTGAGATATTCGGTTTCTGGGCAGTTGGCTGCTACGGGGTGGTCGGCTGCGGCGCCGCTTTTGAAGAGGACCTGCATCATGCGCGGCGCGTGCCGGGCGGAGCGTTCCGCTGTCGCGGGCGAAATCTGCGGACCCGCCTGACGCGACGCGCGATAGACGACGCGGGCAAACTCGTCGGCTGGCAGCAGGCCCGCACACGTGCAAGTCAGCAACAGGCCGCCAGGGGCGACGAGCTGCATTGCCAACTTGTTCAGGTCAAAGTGCTTGTGCGTCCCCTCTTCGAGTTCTGCCCGGGTGCGAATGAGCTTCGGCGGATCGAGGACGACGACGTCGAACTTCCGTCCGCCGCGGAGCATGTCGCGCATGTAGGCAAACGCGTCGGCTTGGACGAACTTGACGCGGCATTGGTTCAGGTTGGCGTTTTCGCGGGCTGTTTCCAACGGCTCTTCATCGAGATCAACGCCAGTCACTTCCGCTGCGCCGCCGAGCTTCTTGGCGTAGATCGAAAACCCACCCGTATAGCAGCACAGGTCTAGGACCGTTTTGCCTTCGCAGAAGGCGGCCAGTTGCTTGCGGTTGTCGCGCTGGTCGCAGAAGAAGCCCGTCTTGTGCCCCTTGGCAAAGTCGACGCGAAACCGCAGGCCGTTTTCGTGAATGGTCACCCGCGGAGGCAGATTAGGGGACGCGATCGGCAGCCCTTCAAAACCTTCCTGCGCGGTGGTGGCCGGGCCGCCGCGGATGAGCGTGTGTTTGGCGTCGCAGAGGGGAGCGAGTTTGGCCAGAATCGCCTCTGCCCGCTGGTACATGCCGAGCGAAAAGATCTCCGCCGAGAGCATGTCCCCCAGTTTGTCGACGACGAGGCCCGGGAGGCCGTCGGCTTCGGCGTGAATGACGCGGTACGAATCGGTCACGTCGTCGAGCCTGAGCACCTTGCGGCGCAGCTCGACCGCTTTTTGCAGCCGGTCGTCCCAGAACGAATCGTCCGGCAGATCGGCGTCGAGCGTGAGCATGCGCACGGCGATCTCCGACCGCGGGTTGTAGAACCCGTAGCCGGCGAGCTTTTCGTCCGCGTCGTACACAGCCACCCAGTCTCCCGCCTTGGCGGAGGAATCGACGCGGGCGACCCGCTTGCGATAGAGCAGCGGGTGCAAGCCGACCGATTTCATGAACACGGCCGGCAGCGGCTGCGAAGGATCGGGGGAGAGCGGCCGCTGGGGAATCGGCTTGGCCGTAGGACGATAAGAGCTGGAAGTGGAACGCATAAGGAACGCAGCCCGGCGGATTGTGGCCGGGCTGCTCGAACGGACGTGAGTTTGGTGTTGCCGCACGGAGCGGCGAAACGCGATGTGTGCCGGCTGCGCTTAGCTGGCGAAGGGGAAACGCTCGTCCAGCGGCGACTGCGAAAGTTCGAGCAGGAACGTTCCGAGCCGATCGACGAGCCGGTCCATCATTTTACGCGCCTTGTCGGCCGAAGCGGCATGCGGGTATCCGGAACCGGTGTTCGTTGTCAGCAAGTGCCAGGGGCGCGTGATCGAGACCCAGCCGCGATTGACGGCTTCGAACCGGGACGGATTCACGGCCCCGTTGTCGGCCGCCAGGGTGCCGTCGGGATTTTTGGCCACGAGATGCGGGTAGTAGGCCAGGATGAACGACGTTTCCATTTCGCCGGCGTGGTCGTCCTGGTACTCGAAGATTTCGGTGGACTGGTCGTTGAGGACGGTGAACCAGTTGCAGAGGAAGAGGTGGCCGTCGATCTTGTCGCACAGCTCGCGCAGCAGCGGCTTCATCTCGTTGCCGCCGTGGCTGTTGAGCAGGACGATCTTCTTGATGCCGCTGCGGATGCAGGAGTGGACAAGATCGGTGACGAAGCGAAACAGCGTGCTCGGATCGACGTTCATCGCCAGCGGCAGGGCGTGCATGTTCGTCTCGGTGCCATAGGGGACCGTCGGCAGGAGCACGACCTTCGCGCCGCGGCGATATGCGGCTTCGCAAATCTTTTCGCCGATCGTGGTTCCCTCGTAGCAATCGGTGCCGTAGGGGAGATGCAGATTGTGCGGCTCCGTGGCGCCGAGCGGCAGCACGGCGACCTCGTAGGGATTCTCTTTGACGTAGGCGTAGTTCACTTCGGACAGGATGTAGGGTCGCATGGCGGTTCGCGTTACTTGTTCGAAATGCGGTTGGCGAAACGAACACCGTTATACGCCGCGGCGGCGTTTCTGTCGCGAACCGAGGCGAGGTTGCACGATCCGAAAGGCGGGCAAGCTCACTTCCAAAGAGGCCCACGAAGAACCGACAGCCAAGAACGGATGACTGGCAAGGGAAAACTGAAAACTACTCTAGGGGCCGTCGATTTTGAGGTTGGGGCGGGCGGCTTGCAGGCCGCGGAGCCCGTCGGCTGTGACCTTGGCGCCGCGAACATCGAGCGATTCGAGCTTTTTGAGCGGGACCAGGTGCGCCAGGCCAGCGTCGGTAATCGGCGAGCCGGCCAGATAGAGGGTTTTGAGCTTCGTCAGGCTCCGCAAGTGACGTAAGGCGTCGTCGCGGATGGGCAGCCCGTTCAGGTCCAGCTCTTCCAGGTCGGCCAGCTCGGCGAGGAGCGGGAGCGAGGCGTCGGTGACCTGCGTGCCTTCGAGGAAGAGCTGCTGCAGCGACTTGGCCGACGCCAGGTTCTTAAGCCCAGCGTCAGTGACCTTCGTTTGCGACAGGTCGAGCCACAGCAACCGTTCGCACGGCTTGAGATATTCCAGTCCCCGATCGGTAACTCCCGTTCGGCCAAGCGAAAGCTGGGTGACGTTTTTGAGCCCCGGAGCGCTCGCCAGATCGTCGTCAGTCACTTGCAGAAACGCGAGATACTGCTTGTCCAGCTCGGCAAGGCTGGTTTTGGTAGCGGCTGCAAGGCTCTGCGGCGAGTCGGTTTGCTGATAGACGCTCAGCAGATAGTCGATCGTCGCGCGGCGGTAAGCGCCGTTTTGACCGTCCATCAGAAAATGCGTCAGGCCGGCGGCTTGGGTGTATAGCCGACGAATGTCGGGATCGGATTGCAGTTGTTCGCGGCCGAGCGCGACCAGCTTTTCGAGCGGCACAAGAAAGTCGCCAGCCAAAGCGCGGTAGCGGGCCGGCTGCAGCCGCTCGGCTTCCCAGCCGCCGACGGTCCAATAGCCGTCGTGCTCGGTGAGCGATTCCATGTACATCGCCGCGCCTTCAAGGATCCAGAAGTTCTGACGCTCGCCGGCGCCGCTGCGATGTTTGCCTAGCTCCTGAAACAGCTGGTGCGTGGCTTCGTGCAGCCAAGTCGACCGAGGCGCGGGATCGGCAGCGTAGAAGTACGCGGTCTTCTGCGAGTCGACATAGAGTCCGAGCGATACGGCGATCTGCGGTTGGCCGGGACCAAGCGTGGCGAGGTATTCGTCGCGGTCTTTGAACAGCACGACCTGCATCTTGGGTGTGGGCGGCGAGCTATCGGCGCGACGGTCGCTGCGCTGCTTCAGCAGATTGCTGTCGGCCCAGAAGTCGAAAAAGACCTGCTGCCAAATGGCGACGAGCGTTTCGAGTTCTTCTGCCAGGTCGAGGCCCGCCTTCGCGCTGCGGTCGGTGAGAATCTGATAGTGAGGCGTTTCGATGCGCCAATACTTGCCGCGCCGCCAGCCGAGGCGCGGATGGTCGGTCTTGCCGACTTCGGCCCGATAGCCGGCCGGCTTGGGGAGCCACTCGTTCGCCCCATTTTTGGAATAGCCAAGCGCCCGACGCGCCCGTTCGTGGTCGGGATCTTCTCGCAGCGCTTCGTGAAGCATGCGATACGCGGCGGCTGGATCGGCGTCGATCTTACTAAGCGCGAGATCGTAAAGCCGATCGGCTTCAGCCTGACGGATGGCCCGAAACCGGGTGTACCACTGCTGCACGCGGAGCGGCGCCGCTTTGGGCGGGGCAAGCGGATCCTTGGGCTGCGGTAAAAAGAGATACTGCCGCCGGCCGTCGCGGGGGATGACCCAGTTGCGCGTGATTTTGGCCTGCTCAGCCAGCCCCAGCTCGTCGCACTTGTCGGCTAGTTTCTCGAGCTCTGCGACGTACAAAGTCGCTTCGCCGCCCGGCTGGCTCGGGGCTGCGTCGTCAGCCCGAGCGGGTGCGCCGATCAATCCAATCGCCGCGACATGCAAGATCAGCGCAGCGGCCAAGACGCCTTGGAGGACGTGCCGATAGGAGTGTGCAGGCGGCATTCGACCATTTTACCATCGCGACGCGAATATTCCGTCAGCGCGGTTGGCTTCCGGCGTCCCGGCGACGCTGTGCCATGCCGACAATTCCGAACCTACCGATTAGGAGTGCTCCACGTGGCCATTCAGAAGCTCGTCGAAGGGGTTCACCATTTTCAAAGCCGAGTCTTTCAGGCCCACGAGGAACTCTTCGAGCGGTTGGCCAAGGGGCAAAACCCCGAAACCCTGTTCATCACCTGCTCCGACTCCCGTATCGACCCCAACCTGATCACCCATACCGAGCCGGGGGATCTGTTCGTCGTGCGGAACGCCGGCAACATCGTGCCGGCCTATGGAACGACTGTCGGCGGCGAGATCGCCACGATCGAATTCGTCCTGACCGGCCTCGACGTGAGGCATATCGTCGTCTGCGGCCACACTCACTGCGGCGCGGTGAAGGGGCTGCTCCAGCCGGAGCTGCTCGAAGGCATGCCGCTGATGGCCGAGTGGCTGAAGCACGCCGAATCGGCCCGGCGAATTGTCCGCGCCATGTATCCCAAGCTCAGCGGCGAGGCGCTGCGGCAGGTGGCGACCGAAGAGAACGTCCTCACGCAGCTCGAAAACCTGCAAACGCACCCCGCCGTGGCGGTCGCTCTCGCGCAAGGGAAGCTGAACCTGCACGGCTGGGTGTACGACATCGAAGAAGGGGAGATCTACGCCTACGAACCGTCGGTCTGCCAGTTCCAGCCGCTCGGCCGGCTGCGGCCCGAAGGCTCGCCGGGCCCGGAACGCGTGATGGATGTGCGCTCGGGGGATGCGCGGTTTCGCGCGGTCGGAGAGACGGCGTGAGGACGTTGCCAGTTATCAGTTGTCAGTTGTCAGTTGTCAGTAAATCTCAGGAGCGGAGCGGCGCTCGCCGCCCGGTACACGAACGCTCCAATCATCAAAGTCCGACCCGGCCATTGCCGGCCTTCACCCGGCCTCATCCCATTTCACCGGACGGCTGGCGCCGTTCCGTTAAATTCGCCCAGTCAGTTCTTGGTTTCGACGCGGTCTGACTGGGCCGCCGCGACGACATCTGACCCTGAAAATACAACCCCTGCGCGCGTCTTGTTGTAGACCATCAAGGGCGCTTGCTCGGGCCTTAGCTGTTTGCGGCCGTGTGGCGCTGAACAGCCCCCTCACCCACAACCTTTACAACCCCTGCGCGCGGTTCAAAAATTGCGGCTAGTCAAAGCGGGTGAATAACTTAACAGTTTTTCACCACTACAAGAATACAACCCCTTTTCGCGCCTCGCGCGCGGCCTCTGAACAGGGGTGATTCGCAGCGCTCCGCAATCGCTAAGGGCGAAACGCCTGGGTATATAACCAGTTGGTTATACAATACCTGCGCGCCGCCATTACAACCCTCGCCGGGGCAGCGCACGACGCCGCGCAGCATTCACGTCACCTACCAGATTGCCAAAGAGCGCTCTCTACCAACCGCGCAGCATGAAACGCCCCACGCCAGATAAAACCGACGAGCGGTAGTCGCTACTTAGTGTAGGTATTTTTATAATGTTGTCAATAGTTGGTGCGCGTGGGCGGGGCGAATACATTCGAAGGCCGGGCTTCGCCAAAGTAGCGGAACGGCGCAAGCCGTCCGGTAAAGTCCGGGGCAGGGCGCGGTCGGAAATGCTGAATCGGGCGCTCTGGTTCACCGGGCGGCTTGCGCCGCTCCGCTAACGCCGCTACGCGAGTTCAAATAGTTCCGCAATATCCGACGCTCCTGCGTCGACCCAGCGGATCGAGTCGTCGGCGGGGGGCTGGCCGGCGTCCGAGGTAGGAGATTCGTCGGGCGAGGCTTCGCGGCTGCGCGGGCTGATGGCCAGGGCGACCCCCGCAGCCGAAATGTGGGGCTGAAGCTGCGCGAGAGTTTCTGGCCAGTTGGGCGTCGGGCTGCCGGCGACCGCAGCGAGCGCGAACAGAATCTCTTCGACCACGATCGGCGATGCCGGGGCGTTCCAGACTTGCGGCGCTTCGCTGGCGATGGCGAACGTAAGCGTGCCGCCGCCGCGACTGCCCATGTCGGCCACTGCGGTCGCGGCGAGGCTGATCGCCAGTTCGAGTTTTCCCTGGTCTTCTTCGGTGGGATTCTCGGGGAGCCAGGGATCGAGCACGATCGCCAGGTCGTGGCTCCGCTGACGCTCAAACTGGCGCACGATCGGCGTATTGAGTTTGGCGGTGGTTCGCCAATGGACCCAGCGCTGGCTATCGCCCGATTGCCAAGGTCGCAGGCCGTAGTAATCCCCTTCGGCGAAGCCGCGCTGGGGATGGCTGCGTTCTTCGCCGAGCAAGTCGGCTTCGGTGAGTTCATCCCACTTGTCGCTCAGCCGCCCGAGCCGCGGAAAGACGATCAGCTCGTCCACCTCGTCGAACTCGATGTTGCCGCGCACCAGGCCCACGGGATAGCGCGTGCTGATCGTCGCCGGGCCGAAGCGATAGCGGCCTCTTCGCGCAATCGTCAGGCGATAACTGGCGGTGGTCGTCGCTCCGGCTGGCGCTTCATGCAAAAGCGCCTTGGGCTTCACGACGACGCCGCCGCCAGAAAACAGCCGATCCCAGATTGCGGCGCGGAGAGAAGTGGCGGTGAGCGACTTCGGCTGCTCTTCGATGAGTTCGACGCGATCCTGCAATTGGATGAGCCACGAGGAGAAGCTGGCCCGATGGTTGGTCACCAGCAATTCCACGGTCAGCGGCTCGCCGGCCGTCGCGTGCGAAGGAAGCCGCCGGCGAACGGTCAGGCCGCGGAGACTCGCCATCACCAGCCGCCAGTTGAGCACCAGCGGGGCGAGCATCATGCCCGCAAGCACAACCAGCAGGTTGACGTTCCGCAGCACGGCTCCACCGACGATGAAGCCGAGCACAGCCAGGTAATACCAGCCTTCGCGGCTGAGCCAGGCGCGGCGGCGAAGCGGCAGCTCCACGCGTCTACTCCGGCACTGGGGTCTGCTCGACCAGGCGTCGAATGACGGCTTCCGACGCCTCACGCTGACCCGATCGCACGTACCCCTTCAGCAGCACGCGATGGGCGAGCACCGGCGCCGCCAGCCGTTTCACGTCGTCGGGAATGACGAACTGACGCCCTTCGACCAGGGCGTACGCCTGGGCGGCCCGATAGAGACTCAAGGCGCCGCGCGTGCTCACGCCGACCCTCAGCTCCTCGCTCTCGCGCGTGCGGTGCACGATGTCGAGCAAGTAATCGGAGATCGCTTCGTCGACCGAGATCGTTCGCACCGCTTCTTGCAGGGCGGTGATTTGTTCGGGACCGACGACCGGCTCCAGTTCCGTCACCGGTTCGCCCAGCCGATGGCTGGCGAGCACCTTGCGCTCGTCCTCGCGATCGGGATAGCCCATCGAGATGCGGAGCAAGAAGCGGTCGAGCTGGCTTTCGGGCAGGGCGTAGGTCCCTTCGAACTCGAAGGGGTTCTGCGTGGCGATGACGAGGAACGGCCGCGGCAGCCCGAGCGTCTGGCCATCGACCGAAACCTGGCCTTCGCTCATCGCTTCGAGCAGGGCGCTTTGCGTCCGCGGCGGAGCGCGGTTGATTTCGTCGGCCAGCACGATGTTGGAGAAGATCGGACCGCGATGGAACGTGAACTTCGCTTCCTTGCTGTCGTACACGCTGCTGCCGAGAATGTCGCTCGGAAGCAGGTCCGGCGTGAACTGCAGGCGGCAGAACTCCCCCGATACGCTGCGGGCTAGCGCCTTGGCGACGAGCGTTTTGCCGACCCCGGGCACGTCCTCCAGCAGCACGTGTTCGCCCGCGAGGAGGGCGATGATGCAGTGGCGGACGACGTCGGGTTTACCGAGAACCACCCGCTGGATATTCGCTTCCAACGCGCTTACGTGGCGGTGCAATTCCGGCGGTACCGCCGCGTGTCCCGTTGGATTCGTCGGCAGAGGATTGTGCATCACAGGCGCAGCTTTCCGATTCCTTGCCGGCTGCGGGAGTCCGTCTCGACGCAGCATGGCCCAAAGCCAATCGTACCGCCCCGGATGCGGAATGTCTGCGGGTAAGTTCCGGAGAGTCGTAAATCTCGGCCGTTCAATCGGTTTCGACTCGCCCGGCGCTCCGCAGCGGGCCTAGACGGCGAACGAATCGCCAAGCCAGGAGCGAATTTCGGCCGACAGCGCGTCGTAGACGCCCGTGTAGTTGTGGTCTGCGTCGGGAACGACGACCACCTTGCGCGGCGATTGGCCGGGCAAGCTGCGCAGAGTGTCCGGCATGCCGGCGAACGATGGCCCGGCGCTCAGTTCCTTGCCGCCATAGACGAACAGGGCGGGGCAGGGGAGCTGCGGAACGTAGTTGACGATGTTGTAACGCTCGGCTGGGCCGTACTTTTCCACGTAGCCAGCCGCCGTGATGAGGAGCGGAAACGGAAAGCGGGCCTCGAACAGCTCGTTTGGCTTGCCGGCGCGAATCAAATCCTCCGCCGTGGAGAGCGATTCGAAATAGACGCTGCTCTCAAACGAGTTCATGAACGCCTTGTGCGACAGCCGCGGCGGCGAGATCGCGACGATGCCGACCACGCCGGGATATTGCTCTAGCGACTGGGCGTAGACCGATTTGATCGCCCCGAGGCTATGGCCGACGAGCAGCACGCGCTGCAACCCGCGCTGCTGCAGAAAGCTTAGCCAGGCTGCGACGTCGAGGCGGCTATCGTCGACCGATTCGTAGGCGGCGCCCTGTCGTCGCCGGCCGAGCGCCATCGACGCCATGTAGACCGTGTCGTGGCCGCGGGTATTGACCGCGGCGACCATCAGGCCGAGATCGAGAAGCGTCGAGCGAATCCCTTCGAGCGTGCTCGAAGTGTAGAAATTGGCCCCCACGCCGTGCAGGCAGAGCGCGGCGTCGATGGCTAGCGGTTTGGCGGCGTCAGCCGCAGGCGAGAACAAAGCGCCGTCCAGCCGAAGGCCGTCGGTCGCCTGGGTTCGAATAAGTTCGCAGTGCATGCGCCGATTTTAGCAGCCCGCGATCCCGCCGTAGCTGAGTTTAAGCGAATTCAGCTACATGCTTGCCCCAGCTACTTACTGCGCGGGAGCGGCGGGGGCGCTGGTGGGGCTGCTAAGCTGCGATAGCACCTGCAGTACGCCGTTCAGGTGGGCCAGCCGCGGGCCGAAGCGGTCGACGAACTCGTTGAGCATGAAATCGCTGTCGGCGAGCGATTCTTCGTTGTAGGTGACTTCTTCGGTGATGTTCTGCAGGAACTGCGTTTGGATCTTGCCGAGCGTCTCGGTCGCCAGCCGACAGCTGCGGGCCAGTTCGGGATTGGCTTCCCGCCAGGCGTTCAGCTCTTGCTGCCGCTGCCGCTGGGCGGCGGTCAAATGGCTGGAGATTTCCTCAAGAAGCTTGATCTCGCGCTGTTGACCTTCGACCAAGGTTCGCAGCAGGGCCACGATGAGCTCGTTGGCGCTCAGCTGCGGTTGGGGCTGTTGGCGGGGATCGGCCGAAACGTCGATGCTGAACATAGTTTGCAGTTGACGCGGGTCGTAAGTCATTGTGGCGACGCCTCCTCAGACACTCGCCCAGTATACACGGACCGGGCAAAGTGTCGAGCAATTGGCAAAATTTACGGCTCACGCTAACTCTGCGGAAGACCGTGACTTATCGCACCCCTTACCGTCGTTAAAGACGAACCAAGCGGCGGCCCGATCTTTCAGTCAGACGCCGGCTGACGCCTGAGCGAGCGGCTTGTAGGACGTGCGCGGTCGCGCTCTGGGAACCTTTGCGGGTTCGCGGAAGACGCGCCAGGACTGTCGCTCGCCGCTGACGCATGCGTCGCCGCCGAACTTTCGACCCCGCAACCTTGAGAGCACGGATGAGTGTCAATTCCGCTCTGGCGATTGGTTTCCTCACACTTGGAGAACACTCGGAACTCGGTCTGTTTGGTGGTTACCTGGTCCTCAACGTCGCCGGTCGGCCGCTGGAGTTTCACTGCACCGCTCCGGTGAAAGCCAACCGCGCCCAGGAGATTTTGTACGGCAACACGCTGCGGCCTTACCTCTACGGCGAGCAGATCGGGCAAACGCTCATCAAGAAAGCCAAGGCGAACGTCGGAGTCGTGCTCACCGACGTGGAGCACGCCCTGAGCGCTCGGCCCCACATCGAACTGCCGCTGGCGATCGTGGCAGCCGACGCGGCGTCGCTTTCGGGTCCGCGGCTGCTGCCGATGAAGCTCGGTCCGCATCACCTGGCCGTCGATGTGAACTACTCGGCCGACAAGGCTGCGATCAACGATCGTCTGTCGAACCTGCTCGATCAACTCGACCTGCTCGAACCGTTTACGCGCATTCGCGAAGCGCTTGAAGAAGCCCAAAAGAGCGCCCGAGCCCAGGCGGCCTAGTCGGCCCGTCGGGGACCGACCGCAATTTGCTCCTCGTTCGTCTTGGTTTGGTAGGGAAGGAATCGCTGTGACGTTCAGTTGGAGCACGACAGGGACGCTCTCGATCGCATCGATGGACGCTGCGCTGTCGGTCGATACGTTTCCGACCGGCTTTCAGTCGGCCCTCGGTCGCCCGCCGAAAATCGAGATCGAAAGCCTGCCGCTCGAAGCGCCGGTCATTAAGGCGGTGACGCTGCGGATTCCGCGCGTCGTGCCCAAGATCATCAGCTTCACCTTCCCCGAAGCTCCCACCTGGGGTCAGCCGAAAGCGCCGGTCCCCCCCAAGCCGCCGACCCTGTCCGCCGGCTTCGTCGAATCGCCCGCAGAAACCGCCTCGGCCACGCCCGCCGAAGGGGACGCTCCAAAGCCCGAGCCGCGCAAGCTCACCCGCATCAAGCCGCCGGGGGACATAATCAAGCTGGAGGACCGCCTCTACTACGTCCTGCAGCCGCCGCTCGAAACGCTCGTCCGCAGCGACTCGCTTCAATTCCCGTTCGAGCCGTTCCCCTACCAGTTCGCCGGCGTGGCGTTTCTCTATCCGCGCTACGCAGCCATTCTGGCCGACGAGATGGGGCTCGGCAAAACGATGCAGTCGATCACGGCGGTGCGCATGCTCGTCCGCTCGGGCGAAATCCGCTCCTGTCTGCTCGTCTGTCCCAAGCCGCTCGTGACCAACTGGAAGCGCGAGTTTTCGCTCTGGGCCCCCGAGATTCCGGTCACAATCATCGAAGGGGACCAGGCTCGTCGTCGTTGGCAGTGGACCGAGGCGAACACGCCGGTGCGCATCGCCAACTACGAACTGCTGATGCGCGATCGCGACCTGCTCGAACGCTCAGCCGACGGCAAGCCCGGCTTGCACTTCGACCTGGTAATGCTCGACGAAGCGCAGCGCATCAAGAACATCAACAACACGACGAGCGAGATTGTCCGCGGCATCAGCCGATCGCGGCAATGGGCGCTCACGGGTACGCCGATCGAAAACTCGCCCGACGACCTGGTCGGCATCTTCGAGTTCCTCTCGCCCGGCTACTTGCGCACCGGCATGACCGCCAAGCAAATGGGCGAACTGGCTGGCGATTACATCCTGCGGCGGACCAAGGAAATGGTCCTCACCGACATGCCGCCCAAGCTGTTCCGCGACGCAGAAATCGAACTCTCGCCGCAGCAGCAAGCCACCTACGAGATGGCTGAGAACGAAGGGGTGATGCACCTCAACGAGATGGGAGAGCAGATCACGATTCAGCACGTTTTTGAACTCGTGCTGCGGCTGAAGCAGATCTGCAATTTCGATCCCCTCACCGGCGCCAGCAGCAAGCTCGAACGGCTCGTCGCCGACATGGAAGAAATTGCCGCCAGCGGCAAGAAGGCGATCGTCTTTAGCCAATGGGTGCACGCGCTGCACAAGATGATGCCGGCGCTCGAACGCTTCGGCCCGCTGCAGTACCACGGTCAGATTCCGTCCGCCAAGCGCGACCCGATCCTCAAGGAGTTCAAGGAAAACCCCAAGCGGCACATGATCCTGATGAGCTACGGGGCGGGAAGCGTCGGCTTGAACTTGCAGTTCTGTGAGTACGTGTTTTTGTTCGACCGTTGGTGGAACCCGGCGATCGAAGATCAGGCGATCAACCGCGCGCACCGCATTGGCGCCAAAGGAGCGGTGACCGTCACGCGCATGCTCGCGATGGGAACCATCGAAGAGCGCATCAACCAGGTGCTCGAGCACAAGCGCGACATCTTCAACACGGTAATGGAGCAGACCGGCGCGCCCGGCAGCCTGGGTCTGAGCCAGGCGGATATCTTTGGCCTGTTCAATCTCCGCACGCCCAAGGGGCCAATCAAAGCGGCGGCGTAGCGGAAGCGGACGCGCTCAGGGCCCGCAGCGAATAGGCGCACGCCGCAAGCGGGCGGGTGAAATGCGTGTTAAACACCCGCTCCGCTCCAAAGTTTCGCGTCGAGAGCTTTAATTGCGGCAACAGGGCCGCTTTTCGCACTCGCGGGCAAACTTGCGCTCAAAAACGCGCCTTGCGAGAAACTTTCCTGCACACTGCGTGTTCAACTTCTTAGCTCTCACGCGTGGACGCACGGCTGCGGTGGTCTGCTAGCGGCTGCACGTGTCTCGTCGATCTGGCGTGCGAGTGATTGCGGCGCTCTCTCTGCGCCGCTGATTGGCGCTGCGTGCCAATCGATCATTCAACGGAGGAGGCGAACATGCGTATTGTGATATTCTCGATGCTCACGGGCATCGTGATGGCGGCATCCGCGCCCGGCGTCGGCTGGGCACAATCCGACGAAGCCAAGGCGGACAGCGCCGCGGCGGCGTCGAGCGGCGAGGCTTCGGCCGAAGCGAAGCCGGAAGCAACGACCGAGGCCAAAGACGAAGCGAAAAAAGCCGACGCTGACAAGGCCGACGCTGACAAGGCTAAAGACGAAAAGCCTGAAGCGGCGGCCAAGAAAGAAGGCGCCGAGCGAGCAAAGTCGTCCGATCGCGAACGACGCGGCAATCGCCCACAGCTGGGACGCGGGCCGAATCCTCGCGAACGATTTTCGGGACGCCCGGCGCCTGAAGCGCGCTCGCGGCCTCGCCCGCCGCGCGAAGTCGCTCGCCCCGAGCATCGC